>LWDU01035569.1_pt1 | contig 23053 bp, 25 predicted proteins | sample 727161 | NCBI WGS metagenome assembly LWDU01 (sample SAMN04566230, study PRJNA314399) | hydrothermal vent metagenome | isolation source: deep sea hydrothermal plume seawater | place: Mexico: Gulf of California, Guaymas Basin | collected 2004-07-11
CATAGGTCAGGGGCTGGCTCTCGACGACATTCTGGCGTCCCTCGACAAGATGGCTTTCTATCATCAAGCCCATGATCCCGGCGTTTCCCCTACTGACCTGGGTCGCGATGTCCTGAACGACATCGATCTGGCGAGCCGGAATTTTTCGTGAGTTGGAGTGGCTGGCATCGATCATGATTCGAACGGGTAAGCCAGACTTGCCCAGCATACCGGATGCATCTTCGACGGAGAACATGTCGTAGTTAGGGTGTTTGCCACCACGAAGGATAATGTGGCAGTCCTCGTTACCGGCTGTTTTGAAAATGGCCGATCGGCCACCCTTGGTGACTGACAGAAAATGATGTGGTTGTGATGCAGAGTTGATTGCATCTATTGCTACCTGGATATCGCCATCGGTTGCGTTCTTGAATCCAACCGGGCATGACAGTCCTGAGGAAAGTTCCCGATGTGTTTGGCTCTCGGTTGTCCTTGCGCCGATCGCTCCCCAGGAAACCAAGTCGGCCACATACTGCGGGCTGATCAGGTCCAGGTATTCGGTACCACAGGGTATTCCCATTTCGCCAAGGTCCAGCAGGAGTCTGCGGGCCAGGTGAAGCCCTTTGTTAATCTGGAAACTATTGTCCAGGTCCGGGTCGTTAATCAGGCCTTTCCAGCCAACCGTGGTCCGGGGTTTTTCAAAATAGACCCGCATCACGATAAACAGGTTGTCTGATAACTTCTCACTAAGTGCTTTCAGGCGAGTCGCGTAATCCATCGCTGATTCAGGATCGTGGATGGAGCAGGGGCCAACGACGACCAGAAGGCGGTCATCTTCACCAGTGAGAATTTCGTGAATCGAACGGCGGGCGACACTGACGGTATTGCTGACTGTCTCAGAGACGGGCAGGTCAGCAATCAGTTCTTCCGGCGAGATTAGTTCCTGCGTTTCCTGGATGCGCAGGTCATCGGTCGTGACGGACATTTTCTGTTCTACTCAAGGGCTGGAAAGGGCGCGTATATTACCACTACTGTTTCCTAAGTGCTGCTATTCAGGCTGTTGATGGATAAGAATACTTACGCGAAACGGCTGACACCTTGGTTGGACAATCGGAATTCTATGGATTGCTGGGCATCTATGGCGGGCATTTTATTGTCAGCGAATTCAGGTTTGTTGATCTGTTCGCTGCTGAGGGGATTTCCGGGGCCTTTAAAGACGGCCTCTCTTATTCTTCTTCTCCGTAAACATATGGGTTTAATTGTATTTCCTCAGCGTCACTGAAATCGTTGGTCAGTGAATAGATATCTTCCCCGATAATTTTGCCGGTATCTTTTTCGAATGGCCAGAATGTCACAGCACGGCCTTTGGTAGCGTAAACTTTTGTTTCATCAATGTTCGAGATACCCATCTGCTTCAACATTTTTCCGCTAAATGGTGTGTACAGTTCACCTTCGGTAACCAGGGTGTCATCACCTATAACAATTCGTTCAACGGCATATTCGAACCGGCTCGAACCGGAGCCGATCAAGCCTGTATAAAATTCTTTCAGGGCCTGGTAGCCTTTGGGGCCGGTATCTTCAGTAGCGCTCCAGATGTGGTGGTCCGGCGTGTCCGACATTGTTTTCATCAATTCATCGAGGTCGCCCCCGCATTCTGCGCGAATGTGTTGTTTTAGTTGACTTAGCATCTGGCGACGCCATTCGTCGGTTTCAGACGCGAGCAATTCATCGATGTGTTTCCAGTTGTTACGACTATCTACAGTCTTCATAGGCTTACTTCTTCTGTCTAAATGTTTTTTGTACGATTAGCATGATCTTTATAAAGGGGTAGATGATGGGGAGTACTTTCAATGTTTTTTCTATTTCCCAATCTACCAATGCTGCGTCAAGGCGAGAATAAAACTGATGAAACAGAGCCTGTGCCCGCTCGGACGACTGGTCTACAGAATCCATAGACATAGAAAACATCAGTTGCACGACAACGAGGTTCGTACGATAAGCGTTGATGAATTTTTTGTAGCTGTAACCTTTGACGCCATACTCAACCAGGCGTTCATAATAAAGCCCTAGCAGTTCCTGTTCTGTTTCCCTGCGATCTTCAATGGAAATACTCTGGACCATCCATCGGACGATATCATTGACCGGATCACCAATGCCTGAGAGTTGCCAATCGATTATGGCAAAGCGACCACCTTCTGCGGATGGTTTGATGATATTGTCCGAACGAAGGTCACCATGGGTCAGTGAAAAAGGGAATGGTGGCGCGGGGTCAAATTTGAACAATGGCCCGAGTAGCGGCATGAGTCGTTTAAGCTCTGGGTAAGCATCAAACTTACCGGTTTCCTCGACCTCGATCATGCTTTGTTTCAGTAGTTCAAGCCCTTGCTCCATAGGCATTGCAGTAAGTAACCATTTTGCCCATTCGTATTGTTCCAGTTCGGGGTTGTTCCACCACTTGGCGTGAAGCCGGGCGAATTGCTCTATGACTTCCCGCGAGGTTTCCTTGTCTGTGCCGATCACCTGATCGCTGGTTTCACCGGGGGCAAGGTCTTCCAGCAGTAGGACAAAGTGGTTGGACTCTTCGATATAGATTGAGTAATAACATTCGGCAATAGGAACACCTACTCTGTCGCCAATATCCTTGTAGAAACCTATTTCTCTCTGATACAGCTTTTGATCAGCCGCCATATCTCGCGTTTCCTGCTTGGTTGACGCGAACTTTGCTACAAGGCTGGTAGGTGCACCTGCCGCTTCTTCGTTATACGACAGTGCTACTCGCGCCAGTTGACCCATGAACCCTTCACCCACACCGATAATCTTGGGCTCAAAAGCTGAGAATGTAGCGCCGTTAAGATGCGGTGCCATCGCGGCTTGCAACCATTCGAGTGTCAGATCATCGACTGTCAGTGGTGGGCGGTTATTGTTGGAATCGCCTTGTGTTGGGTCAATTTTGAATTCTGCTGGTAGATGTTCGTGGTGGTTCAGCACAATAATCTCTGGGACCGAGTCTTCTGGCAGAATAATCTCGGTGATGGCTGCGTTATGCATAATGAACTGAGGACCGAATGCCGGCTTGCTACCCGTCAGTCGAGCAATCAGGTGTGCGATTGCGCCGCCGTGGCTGACGATGATCAGGTTCTCGTTAGGGTGAAGGGCGCGAATTTCGAGTATTGATTGTTCAATTCGATCTGCGACTGCTCGCGGCGACTCACCATTATGTCCGGTAAAGTCGTCATCCTGGATGGAATGCTTTGCATAACCGAACTCGTGAAGCTCCTTGTAGGTCGCACCTTCAAGATCACCGAGATTGCTTTCCATCAAACCAGAATGGACGTTGATGGGTAGCCCCAGGGCATCGGAAATCGCCTGGGCCGTATCATGAGCACGTGACAGCGGGCTGCAGTAGATCTTGTCGTAGCACCGTTCCCAGCCCAGCAACATTTCCGCTGTAGTCTGCGCCTGTTTTATGCCGTGTTCGTTGAGGGGGGATTCAGTCTGGCCATGGGCAATCTGTTCTCGATTGCCTTGTGTTTCACCGTGCCTGACCAGCAGTAGGTGTTGCTCAGTGGTCATGTTTTATGCCGCGGCCTCTTTGATAGGACGAACGTTTACAGGAATAGCCACCTTAGGCAGGATCTTCTGTACACCCTGTGGCTTCAATAGTGCAGTAAACGTGGCAGAAACCAGAAAAAATTTGTGTGTCGTTACTGTCACAATTCCCGTCTCGATTTATTATCTTTTTTGTTGGCCGCTACAGAGTAGCAGCTCCCCCAAAACCGTCAAGAGTGATTTTTTTAGACGGGACGGAATTTCTAAAGGGGACGGAGGGAATTAGAATCTAGTTCCCTCCGTCCCCTTTAAAGAGGTGGGTTGGGTTATGCCATTTGTGAGGTAAATGACGCGAGGTCGAAGTAGTCTCGCCAGAGGCTAATTTTGCCTGCGGTGATGACGAAAGTACCCATTACCGGGAGTTCAACCCGCTTGCCACCGGGCATGTCGAAGTTATCGATTCGTTCGGTCAGAACCTTGTTACCGTTTTCGGCAATGGACAGGACCACCCAGTCGACAGCCTCTGGTGCCATGCCGCGCATGGCAGCATCGACGGCGGCTTTTCCTTCGATTGTTGCCATCGGGACGTTATCCCAGACGATGTCATCGGCTAAAAGGTCAGCCGCGGCGTCCCAGTCCATGGTGTTCCAAGCGTCTATGAAAGACATGACGATATCTGAATTGGACATGACGTTTCCTTAAATTGAGTTTGTGTAGATTGAAACATAGATCCCTCGACTTCGCTCGGGATGACGGAATAAAACTCCGGATGACGGAATAAAACTCCGGATGACGGAATAATACTTCGGATGACGGAATAGAACCCGGATTGAGAAGAGAGAGTTCAGGATGTAGAGCAAAAAAAAGGCCGCGCTAGCAGCCCCTGAGTACCTGTTTTGGTATTGCTATAAATGCATGGCACCCCTTTCTAGATTGGTGTTTTTTTTAGCTTGAAGCTTTTAGATTTCTGCGCAGTAACGAATACCACGACGCAGCAGTTCGTAGTACTGGGGCTTTTCCCAAGAGCCACGCTCGATCTCAGGGTAGTAGTCGACGACTGGCTCCATGTCATAATGCCCACGACAATGGCCGAGGTTCAGATATAGCACTTCCCCATCACCCGTCTTCTTGATGTAGTAAACCGCTCGTTTGTCTTCGTTGTTAAAGTCGGAGTTAATCCAACCGTCACAAGTCCCAGTGAATTCGCTATACATCAGGAGCTCATGTTCACCATGCATCTTGCAGAGGTATTGTTCGTCGTCGGTATCGAATTCGCCGACATCCTTCACGAGTTTATGGTCCTGAGCTTCTGTTTTAACAGTGAACGGCTGGATAGGGGGGTGCGCCATGAACTGGCCCCCCAGGAGATCCATGAACTCTGGCGCTGTCTCAGGTGCATCTACACCATCAGCGGTAAATTCAAGAATAGAATTGGTTCCGTGAAGTGCGAACCACTTACCGCCGTTGGTAAGGTATTCCCTGAGTCCTTTCTGTTCTTCTTCACTCGGTATTAGATTGCAGGTGTAGGTGATAAGAAAATCGCTTGCCTGGATACCTTCAATATCACTGAAATCACACGCTACCTTCGTACGAATATTTTCGTGTTCAGCAAGCAGTTTCAGTAGTTCGAGCCGGGCATAATCAATATCGTGATACATTCCGGCGGCGACCATGTAAGCGTTGATTTTCTTATCAGCCATAACCTTTTCCTTCTAGCCATTGTCTAACTGGGCTTAGTACTGGATGCGCTTCGTGAACGAACCATCGATAACAACGTTGGTACCGCTAGTGAATCCAGCTCTTGGGCTTGCGAGCAGTGTAATCTGCGCAGCTACTTCATCGGCTGTTCCCATACGACCTAGTGGAATCTGAGCCACAGTAGCGTCATAAAGTGCAGCCATATTCTGCTTGATCATGTCCCATGCGCCGCCTTCGATAAAGATTGGGCCTGGGCTGACAGAATTGACTCGGATACCTTTAGGTGCGAGTTCGTGTGCTAATGCGCCGGAGTAGTTCAGCAGGGCAGCTTTCATTGCGTTGTAAGGGCCCGCGCTCATGAACTGCTCAACAGCTGCAGTAGTAGAAATCATCACAATGTTACCATTGCTGGATTTCTCAAGATGGGGTCCGCCTGCTTCAACCATGTGAACGGCTGTAAGAATGTTGCCTTCGAACTGGCTCTTCCATCCTTCATCACCAGGAGCGTTGCCACCGGATACGTTTGAAACCATAATATCAAGGCTGCCCAGTTCAGCTGCAGCTTCGTTGATAAATGCTTTGAATGCATCGCCGTCGAATACGTCCACTACCTTGCCGCAAACTTTCACGCCCTTTGCAGAAATAGCTTCAACAGTAGCAGCCACTTCGTCTGCATTTCGTGCACAGAACGCAATGTTGCATCCTTCATCAGAAAGCGCCTCAATAGTTGCGCGGCCGATGCCTCTAGTTGCACCTGTTACCAGTGCACTTTGTCCTTTTAATTGTAGATCCACGGTTCTCTCCTCATAGGAATAAATAGTATGGCACACAGCGCCAGATTAGACGCACAAGCGTAGGGAAGCTAAAACCGTCAGTCAAGACTGTAATTTGACGGACGACCCCGGCGAAGTCTGACACAATACGCTAAATGACCATAGAGGACGACCAAATGACAGGAGATACTCAGCCTATGTGGGCTCTGGCTGCCGGGTGTGTGCCGGATGCCATGCCATGGGATATTCCCCGAATTGCGCAGAAAGCGGGATTTTTGTCATCTGGTATGTGGGTGGAGCCAGCGACGACATGGAGTAGCGACGCTCTCTCCAAAACGCGCTTGAGCCTTGCCGAGACCGGTATTAGTCTGGTTGATGTCGAGGTAATTTGGTTGGAAGGGGGCAGCCAGGCGAGCGACGAGCACAAACTGATCGTCGACGTTGGGTTGGAACTTGGAGCACGCAATGTACTGGTTGTTTCCCGTCATAAGGACCTGGCGGCTTCCGTAGATCAGTTCAGGGATATCTGTGAGCGAGCCGGTGATGGTATTCGAATCTGTCTGGAATTTGGGGAATTTACCAACATCAAGAATCTGGATGCTGCGCGGTCGTTTGTCGAATCAGTCAATCATCCTACGGCAGGCATTCTGATAGACCTGATGCATATTAATCGGGCGGGTAATTCGCTGCCGGATCTTGATTCCTCCTTATTCCCATACCTACAGGCTTGTGACTTTTACCAGGACTCGAGCGAGATGACCGGGATGGATTATATTACGGCAGCCGTGGACGGTCGCTGCTGCCTTGGTGAAGGAGAAGCACGCCAGAAAGATCTTGAGCAAATTTGTCAGTCCGGAAAGGATGTCAGCCTTGAGATCAGGTCCAAAGACCTGCGGGACATGTTTCCGGATCCTTTTGCTCGCGGCGAAGAGATTTTTGACCGTTGTAGCCGCGATAAATTTCAGTAACGATTTACCGCAGCCGCGCCCATTCCAGTGCAGCATCGCTTGCGGCCCATTGGATTGTGTTCTGTATTAGCTGACGATAGTGCGCGGACGTGTATGCTTCAGGATCATCGCCGCCCTGTATGTAGGCAATCGGGCTGTTGCGATAGTGCTTCACCCAGCCAACAACGTTAGAGCCATCCGGATGTTCCCAGCCTTCGTTGTTGAACATCATTCCGTCTTTAACCGCTTTGGTCGCTGAATAAAAATTATCACGGGTGAATTCGTAGCTGCTCGTTAATAGTGGTTCGATGCTGTCCGTAAATACTTCGGAAAGGTACAGCTCATCGGTCATCTGGAATTCAGCCGGTAATCCGCTAGTAATAGGGTGGTTCTCCAAAACGCTAAGGGTGTGCTCAACCTTGTGCCTGTAGCCACTGTCTGGTCGACCTTCTCCCCTTAGGGTATCCGGCAGGTAAAGAAACCGACCACCGATAATTTCAGCATACTCTTGCCACGCAGGCCAGCCAGCAATAGCGTGGTGCATAAATACCATGCCTTTCCCTGATTCAAGAAGATTCATGAAACCTTTCTTGTAGCTGTCACTGGGGGTTTCCATTACAGGTCCGTCCTCGCCAAATTGAATGCCAGGCATATCGTACATCACCAGCGCGTCATAGTTGGCGGCAAGTACTGTGTTGAAGAACTCCCGGGCAGCGGGTTGTTCTACGTGGGTCCAATTCACATCTATATCATCAAACATGCCAAAGAATGCATCACGTTCGAACGGATGACCTTTCGTCACGAGCAATATGTTTGGAGTAGTCATAGAGCAACCTCTTAGTAAGTGTTAGTAGCAAATAGAACTGTCCGGTTTCATAGCACATGAATTGTCCGCTTTTTTAAAGATCAGCAAATATCAAATACTGATCAGGATTTCAGCTGCCGCGAACTTTAAGCAACTGCTTCCTCAACCTCCAAATCATTCTTCAGTACTCCATCTTTCCCGTAGTCAGCCAGTTTCCGAGGACCATAAAATATGGAGTAACTATCTTCTTCATATTCGTGCACTTTTACCTTTGCCTTAACGTAATGATGCCTGTGACGATCCTCGGGAATCTGAAGTACCATCCCTTTGTATGAAACACAGTTGTCTGGTCGTACGGTACGAGTTACTTGCAAACATAAAATATCTTTCAGTGGAACATTCAGAATCGGGACAAATGCGCTACCTTGTTCTCGTGCTTGCTGCATGAAGACCTTGTTGAATCGAGGTAGAAATATATCTTGGACATACTCATTTGCCTCTGCCATTTCTGTGATTCCCTCAAGTGCTAACTCTTTAGGTAGCCGGTCTTGCCACGTTTTAAACATCCGTTCGCTTCTTCCCCGTGCCTCAGGTGAATACGCAGCAATCCCAAATTGTGTGAGATTTTCCTTGTCTACTTTGCCCCCGGCCGCGGGAGTGAACCAGTAGTGGCTGCCTCTATCAGAATAAAAACTACTGAAAATGCCGTTGTTTTCGATCGTTTCATGGGTTCCCTTGAAACTGCTGAAGGTACCTTCCTCTTCAACAAAAAAAGCAGAGTAAATCTCACTGTTCGCGTCATCCATTGTGATCACAAGGTCCCATTGTTCAATGGGTACCCAATAATGAGTGGATGCATCCTGGTGGATCATCAGGCCAGCTAGAGGCGCCCGATCTCGCCGTTTCCTGTGTTGACCCTTACGTTTGCCTTTCTTCACCAGTCCACTCTCTTGTAATCGGCTCTTGACCCAGGTGTAGCACCGCTGGCCTTGATGTTCATTCTCATATCGTTCAAAGAAGTGTTGTACATTCCACTTGTCATACCGCTCTTTGTACAGAGTCTCTAATTGCAATACTTCATCCACTGGCGCTCTGTGGTGGGAGACCTGTTCAATTCTTTTATCGATAAGTCCCTGTAGTCCATCTTCTTCGTAACGATCGATATAACGCCGGAAGGTACGATCGCAGACACCGAGTAGCTGTGCTGCTTCCTCCTGGCTTAATGTCCTGCTTTGCCAGAGTTCAAAAGCTTCTTCAAATCTCATTTTTTTCATCTCCTGTAGCCATCTTGCCCGGCTCATGAACCCTCCAAAATGAGGAAATCATAAACCGGACAGATTACGTGCTACAGAACCGGACATATCATGTGCTACTTACACAACCTCTTAGTAAGATGACTGCGATGGTCAAACGGGGTAGTATAAAAACAGATTGTAGACACAAAAAACAAGCCAATGACCCTACCAAAGCCTCTTGAGGTCGCAGATAGCCGCGACAAGACATGGCAACAGACCAAAAGCGAGAACACTCGCACTGCTATTTTGGAGGCTGCCCTGGCCTGCTTTTATGACCTCGGCTACGGAGCCACTACCACTGAGAAAGTCGCCAAACGGGCTGGGGTCTCTCGTGGCGCAATGTTGCATCATTTTCCATCCAGGCTGCATCTTGTTCGCGAAGCAGTCAGGTACCTGTATGTCAAGAGACTACAACGGTGCTGAACACACCCGGATCAGTGAGGGAATTGACGCCTATTGGCAGCAACTCCACTCCCCTTTGTTTACTGTCTTCCACGAGTTGCGCGTTGCTGCGAGAACCGATGATGATCTCCAGGAAGCCATGGCACTAGACCATCAAAAACTGGATGAATCATGGGCCAAGGTTGCCGTAAGTCTATATCCCGACCTGGCGCAATCCGAAGATTTTGAAGCAGCAAACCTGCTGACAGTCTTTTTGCTTGAAGGTATGGCGAATCGGGGCATCACCACCGGTAATATCCCGGATAAAATGATTCCCTGGCTTAAGAGTCAGCTAAGCGAGATGTTTGCCGATGTCAGTGACGTAGGCCGATCAACCGTCAAAACGAGAATGACTGATGAGTAACCCTGCAGAAGATGAACTCGCGATCAGGCATCTGGTGGCGGTCTATGCCGACGCCGTTAATCGCCGTGACGGGCCTCTGTGGGCAAGCACCTGGGCTGACGACGGTGTATGGGACCTGATGGGTAATGAGATTACCGGTAAGGATGCGGTAGTGGATATATGGAACAACGCGATGAATGGTTTCGAATTCGTCGTTCAACTGGTTTACCAGGGCACGCTTGAAATCGATGGTGCTTCCGCCACAGGCAGATGGTATCTCGCAGAGCATCTTAGGCCCCAGGGTTCGCAAGGCGGTAGGTTTAACATTGGTACCTATGCCGATAAATACCAGCGTATTGATGGCAAATGGCTATTCACAAGGCGAACCTACAACATCCTTTATAATGACGAGGGTAAAGGCGATATGAGCGGGATGGTAATTCCACTGGCCGCCTAAAACGGTCAATCTTGACTGTTTCTCTGCGCCGCCGTAGTCTACCTGCCAGCCCCTATTCGACAGGAATCATCGATCATGAGCGAATTATCTACCCAACTATTTAGCCCCGAAAACCTGATCGACCCTTACCCGGCCTATAAAAAATTGCGGGACGAGGCGCCGGTCCACTTCATGCCGGAAATGAACCTCCATGTTGTCACGCGCTATGACTTGTTGCGTGAGGCTATTAAGCGGACGGACGACTTTTCCTCAAAGTACGACCAGTTTCTCGGTGGCGCGCAACAAATGATGTTCATGACGCTCTCGGAGGAGCAGCAGGCGGAAGCCATGGCCATCAATGAGCAAATGGTCGAGATACCACCGACCATGTTGACCCTCGATGAGCCCGAACATACGCAGTACAGATCCCTGGTATCAAAATTGTTTACCGTCTCGCAGGTCAAGAAAAGCGAAGACAGTGTCCGCGCCGTCATCAACAAGAACATCACGGCGATGAAAGGCACAACGGCCGCAGACTTCATGGGCCTGTTTGCAGGCCCTGTTCCTCTGGAAATCATTTCGGACCGATTGGGTATTCCTGATGAAGACCGCGCGTTTTTCTATGAAGCGGCGGCAGCTGCAGCTGCTGGCCTGAAGATGGCCCCGGTACCACCGGAAGTGCTGATACACAGGATGCAACTGGGACTGGACCTGCAAAGGCTACTGATCAAGTTGGTTGAAGCCCGCCGGGCTGAACCCAGAGAAGATATGATTACTATTCTGGCGAATTCAAAGCTGGAAGAAGTCGATCGCCAATTGACCCATGGCGAAATTCTGTCAGTTCTTAACCAGTTTTTGGTAGCCGGTCACGAAACAACGACCAGCACCTTTGGCTGGGGCATGTTGGCGCTCTGTGACAATCCCGCTATTCAGGAACAAATTCGCGGCGACGAGAAACGGGTCAAGACTTTCATCGAGGAAGTCCTGAGGATTGAAGCACCGGTGCAGGGACTACCCAGACTAGTGGCAAGAGACACGGAATTAGGCGGCTACCCATTGAAAAAGGGCGACATGATGATGTTGCGCTACGGCGCTGCTAATCGTGATGAGCGACAGTTCGCTAACCCAGATGCTGTCGATGTTGATCGTGAGAAAGCCGGTATGCAGATGGCGTTTGGTTCCGGCGTACATCACTGCATTGGTGCGCCGCTGGCAAGGCAGGAACTGAATATTGGATTTTATGAACTGGTAGAACATTTCAGTGATTTTAAGCTGGATCCATCGAAGGGCCGCCCGGTAGCAGATCCCAGTTTCATCCTGCGAGGTTTGCCACAATTGCACGTTAACTATAAACAGAGATCATAAACATGGTTGATGTCTCAGCAGCAGGAAAAGATGCATTTTTTGAGGAAGTAGGTAAAGCAAGTGCGGCAGCCGTATGGAGTGCCTGGGCTACCCAGAGTCAAAATGGGCCAAGAGTTCGCATGGTTCACCCCACCTGGGAAGGTGATGTGCTTTGGCTGGCGACAGGCCCGAACACACCTAAAGCAAAGCAGATGGCAAGCAACCCGATGGTTGATGTTCAGTGGCAGGTTTCACCGCCAAACTTCATTCATATTATGTGTCGAGGCAGTGTGGAATTGTTGATGGACGATGCAAGTCGCGCTCATGCTTGGGATGTACTTGACTATGACCTAAAGGATTTTTTCCAGGGTGGCCCCACCGACCCGAACTATGTGGCCGTGAAACTGACCCCCACGCGGGTCGAATTATCAGAAATGTTCGGCTCAGTAAACCAGCGCGTCTGGCGAGCCTAAAGAGGACGGAGGGGATTAGATTCTAATCCCCTCCGTCCTCTTTAACGTTTAACTTTATGGTGCAAAACCGGGCTGGTTTGTTAGCCTCCTGGATTCATAGACTGCGAGATAACCGAGAAACCTTCGGTAGCTGCCAAACGCTTTCCTACAACTGCCTGGTAGTCGTCCGAGTTGTACCATGCTTTTGCTTTTTCAGTATTTTCAAACTTGATGACAACGGTCTGAGGGCCCGGCGAGGTGCCTTCTATAGATTCTGCGGCAGCGTCAAAAACGACGAGCTCCGCGCCATGCGCCGCGAGGGTTGGTCCAGCGCCAGCGGAGTACTCCGCGTAAAGATCCGGATCATTTACGGTGTATTGTGCGATAAAGTAAGCGGCCATGTTTGCTCTCCTTTGGTATGAATGATGATTAGTGTGTCATAAATGGGAAATGAAGTCAGCGCCAACTTTGAACTCTTCAATAATGCGGCGGATAACAACCAACAGTTCATTGCCGATGAGTTGAAGTGGCTACTAGTGCCTGGCGCACGGGTGTTGGAAATCGGCAGTGGTTCAGGCCAGCATGCGGTGTATTTTGTAAATCACCTAAAAGAGGTCAACTGGCAGCCAGCCGATAAGGAACCGTACTTTGGTGCATTAGAACGAAACCTGAAAGGAATCTCGCTTTCAGGACTGGAAAAGCCCATTTACCTGGATGTTGCGCAGTTCGTTATTACCGGGAGCTTCGATGCGGTATTTTGCGCCAACGTGATGCACATCATGTCCGCAGATTTAATACCCAGCATAATGGCAGGAGTTGCCAACCTACTTGATGACGGTGGTCTGCTTATTCTTTACGGGCCCTATAAATACAAAGGCGACTTTACAACCGAATCCAATGCAAAGTTCGATGAATGGCTAAAGTCCCGTGACGTGCGCAGTGGTATTCGTGACATTGAACTCGTCCAGGCTGAGGCCAGAACACGCCTTCTAGAACTGATTGAAGACATTCCGATGCCAGCCAACAACCGGTTGCTGGTGTTTAGAAAGTTATCTGAAAATGACGCTGTCAGCGATTCAGGTTTCTGAGAATTTTGTACCCGGTGCATAGTAACGCTGGTGCCAGATACCCGTTTCTGATTCACCTTCAATTGGCATGCGCCAGCTTTTGAGCACACTTTTATCCAGGGGTAATCTGTACAGAGCACGAGCCTGGTCGATCGTGTTTTGAACGTAAGCCTCCGCGGCATCTGCAGGCACATATCTCTGTGCAATGCTTCGATAAAGATCACGCCAAGTGTCATCTTCGCCCAGGTCGTGTACCAATTCCGCCGCACCTTCGACAATCACCTTTCTGTACGGCAGCTCTTGCTCATCGATACAAAGAGCAACACGGGGATCATGACGCAGGCAACCGAACCATTCTGACTGTGCCCTTGGTGTAAAACAGATACTGCCTTCATGAAGCACAAACCAGATGGGAGTGACCAGTGGGCTGCCATCAGGTCGCACGCAGGAAATTCGCATCAAAATGCCGGGTGTCTCTAGAAAAGATGTCTGTTCGTGGCTGGTTAATTTGGGCATGGGATCTCCGTTTATTGTCGGGCATTATAGCTATCCACTCCGCCTGAAGGTAAAGAAGATGATTTCCGATAACGAAGTATTCGATCAGTTTATCAGCGAATGCCGGTGGGCAGTACTAACTACGCTGCGCCAAAGTGGTAGCCCGGTTTCTTCAGTTGTTGCCTATGCACGTGATGGTGATGAGTTGGTCGTGAGTACGCCTGGAACAGCATTCAAGAGTAAGACCCTTGAAAAAGACTGTCGCGCTAATCTTTGTATTGTCCCCAATGAGGAACCGTTTAACTTCGTTTCGATAGAAGGGGATGTGACGGTCGAAAAGGAGAACCTGGTGCGCAATACGCGATTAGTGTTCAACAACATACGCGACACCGGGTTTGATGAGCCAGAGGACTTTGAGGGCTGGCTGGAAAGTCAACAGCGAGTCATTCTGAGGATTAAACCTACCCGTGTTTATGGCGTGATCAGGTAATGACTTTCAACTGCAGCGAGTCATTCTGAGGATTAAACCTACCCGTGTTTATGGCATGATCAGGTAATGACTTTCAACTGCGTTTGCAATTATCTTATTGGGTAGGTTTTGTTTTTACTGAGGTTATACCCGGGTTTTGCTCGGGCTTCTGCAGTGATCCAGTTCTTCTCAATTCCTGTAACGCGCAAAGTTTTTCACGGTGCGCCTCAAACTTGGTTGTATGCTTTGTTATCCCTCAGCGTGGCTGAGATTAGGGTCAGACAGGTCTGTCCCAGGACAGGCCGAATACTGACAGCAAGAAGTTGCGGGCGCACTAGCTTTTGGGCTAGCTTACACATTGGACCAAAGGAATGATCAGCGATGCATGGGATGATAATTGACTGGATAGGCCATAACGCTCATAACCAGCGCGATAATATCGCGGTGATCGAGTTGCCGTCCGGCCGCACCCAGACATACGGACAGATGCATGATCGGGTGGGCAGGGTCGCAGCGTGGTTACAGTCCCTGGGTGTTGGAAAGGGCGACCGGGTCGGTGTGCTGGCGCCTAACTCCAGCGATACGATGGATATCCTATTTGCGACATGGCGCCTTGGTGCGGTGCACCTGGCGCTTAATTTTCGGCTCACCGCGGGTGAGCTTGATTACATCATCGGTAATGCAGAACCTGATGTGCTTATCTATGACCGAGAGCTTCAGGATACCGTTGACGCTTTAACAGTGCCGATCTCACATGTTGTTGAGACTACCGGTGTGGGGGAGGAGTCTGCGTTTGAAGCAGCGATCGCGGATCAAGCACCGATAAATGAGATGGTTGAACTGATGCCGGATGATCAGTGCATGTTAATGTATTCATCGGGTACAACAGGATTACCCAAAGGCGTCATTATCACCCACGGAATGATGCTTTTTGCGCAGTACAACGTTACAAGCCTGTACTGCTCGCAAGATATGGTCAGCCTTGCGGTGCTGCCGCTATTTCATATCGGTGGATTGCAGGTGTTTACCTGCCCGGCTTTGTTTTCAGGTGGCACTGCAGTCATTTCCCGTTCATTCGATCCTGGCGCAACCTTGGATGCGATGAGTGATCCAGATTTAAACGTCACCCATTTTCTTGGCGTACCCGCGATTTTTAATGCGCTTCGCGATCATCCTAAAAACAAGGATGCCGATTTTTCAAGATTAAAAGTTTGCCTGGCAGGTGCCGAGACGGTACCCGAAGCACTGGTTAACTGGTGGTACAAACGTGGTGTTGTTATTCAGGAAGGTTACGGCATGACTGAAAACACGGCGAGTTGTTGCGTGCTGGAAACCACTGAAACACACTCAACTTAAAATAATGAAGGAAGACGGTACCGAAGCCGTACCTGGTGAATCCGGTGAAATCTGGACCAGGGGTCCCATTGTGACGCCGGGATACTGGCGACGGCCAGACGCTAACGAAGAAAACTTCGTGGACGGCTGGCTTCGAACAGGTGACATTGGGTCCTGCGACCGGGAAGGATTTGTTTATGTGGAAGATCGCCTGAAAGACATGTATATCTCGGGTGGTGAAAACGTATACCCTGCCGAGATAGAAAATGTACTTTATGAACTGGCTGAGATTCGTGAGGTGGCGGTCATTGGCGTGCCGGACGAAAGATGGGGTGAAATCGGTTGTGTCGTAGTGGCACTGCAGGAACAAGCCACGCTGTCCGCTGCAGCCATCCTTGAACATTGCAGGCCAAAATTGGCTCGGTTCAAACAACCAGGACACGTGGTGTATGTTGATGAATTGCCGCGCAATGCAACTGGTAAGGTTTTAAAATTTGAGTTGCGTAAATCGGTCAACGTATAACCGTTAAAAACCACTAGAACCAGAGGAGCAAAATATGTCAAGCGTACTTGAAACCGCTTATGAGCAAATGCAGGGCAGAGTAGGTGAACAAACCTCCAGGAGTGAATGGTTCGAGGTCACCCAGGATCGAATTAACGATTACGCGGATGTATCGATGGATCACCAGTGGATACACGTGGATGTTGATCGTGCGAACAAAGAGAGCCCGTTTGGCGCACCCATTGCGCATGGCAATCTTACCCTGGCGATTATGGGGCATCTGCCGATGGCATCCGTTGCAGAGGGTCCAAAACTTGAAGGCCAAAAGCTGGGTATTAACTATGGTTTTGACCGCATCAGGTTTCCTTCACCCGTGCCTGTTGGTACCAAGGTTCGTGCGACCAGCACGTTGAAAAGAGTTGAGATTAAGGGTGGCATGCTGGAGACCATGAATGAGGTTGTCGTTGAGGCGCAAGGGACGGATAAACCTGTCTGTGTGGCAGAAAGCCTGGGAAGAATGGTGTTCTAAAGTGGACATGGCAAATCGCATAAATTCAGATTATGGTTAAGCCAACCTCACAACGAAGGGTTACCCAATGACTATAGTAAGTGAACTTCTCGATCACAAAGGACGAAATGTCTGGACGATCAGTGCAGACAGCAGTGTTTACGACGCGGTTGTGCTGATGTCGGAAAAGAACATTGGTGCACTGATAGTGACCAGCGATAGCTCTATGCTCGCAGGCATCATTTCCGAGCGTGACTACGCGAGGAACGTCGTTATAAATGACAAGTCCAGTAAGGCCACCCTGGTGTCCGAGATCATGACAGAGGAGGTGGTGTTCGCCAAAGAAGACACTCTTCTGGATCGTTGTATGAGTCTCATGGCCCAGAAAAAAATCCGCCACCTGCCCATTGTCGACCGACAGGGACCGGTTGGAATGATTACCATGGGCGATATAATGAAGACCATCATTGAAGAGCAATCAATGACGATCGAGGAACTGGAAGCCTTCATGTTCGTCGATGAAGGCGGCGAAGGCTGAGCGAGTCGTCCGCTCATCTACCTCGATACTTTGTATTAACGATAATGATAGAAAAGACCTGCCGGAATCCATAGAGCCTACACAAAGCCATATTGTTCATATAATAATGATATAAAACAATAGGATATAGTATTTATATAATCTTATTTCAAGAATATAGACGGGTGACATGGACGGCATGGTTTTGTTAGGTACGCCGCACAAAAGCTGCGGTTGACGGCACATAACCTGAATTTTAGGTGCCTACATCCAGTTGTGGCCAACCCCGCAAATTGACCAGCTTTTCGAGTTCTGGGGGGCGATAGGAGGATTCGCGTTCGTAGCGTTCTTTGACGCTCGGATGAATAAGCGTGTCGATGCCTTCCTGTTCAATAGGACGGTTCAACCGCGCCTTGAAGCGGAACAACTTGCGCCTGGATTCATGTAACCGTGCACCAGTGCCGTCTGAAAGCGCCGCTTTCAAATGCGGCTCCAGGATCAGATCCGCTCCGAGAGCCTCGTCCATCATCCATCCAAGTGTGATATCAGCGACTGACTTGCCGTCCTTATCTGGCGGATATGAACCACCAATATCGGCATGCACTCCACAGAACCAAACCTGCTTCAGATTTACGCCTGTTCTTGGGCTCCAGATGGTCGGTTTAAAGTCCACGCGTTTTTCATCAATAGCCAACCCATGTCGGGCAAACTTCACATTTCCACCCATTTTTGTATCGTAGAACTCATCGTTGCCATCAAGTAAACCCATAATGCTGATGGGGATGCCCAGAGCACCTACGGTATCCCAGACGCCAACAAAGTGAACATTTCTGGATCGGTGGCAGTGAAAATGGCGAAAGTCTTTCGCATCGTCACCGTCAGGATGATTCTTGTCTGCCGGGCTCTTATAAATTCCCCAGGCGCGACTAATCAGATTGGCGTCGTTGCGTTTAACGATACCGCAATTGTTGAGCAGACCGCATAATGCCCGGACAGTGTAAGCACCGCGGCTAAAGCCAAACAGGTAAATTCGATCACCGGAAGCGTAGTTTTGGACTATGTATCGGTATCCGTCGAGAATATTCTTGTGAATGCCTCGACCCGTGGTACCCGCAATGATACCGCTGTGGTAGGAGCCGAGGCCCCAGTCATAAAAGACATGCTGTTTCTTTTCACCTGTGCCGGGTGCTATCGACCTTGCGAGCTTAAGGACATTGCTCGGAAAATTTTTTTCGATGTCATCCTCGGGTCGGTTCCAGGTTCCATCTGCACATATGACAATATTTGCCATCTTCCATGTTCCCTGCGTTGTTGGTGATTGATCTTATGTTAAAACGTATAACCCTCCAGGAATAGCAAATGAGATAGACAGCGCTAGACCTAACTCCAGTGGCTTTCAAGGTGCCAGATGGATGACGTGACACGTATCAGAACCACTGCCAGGATAATGCCTGATGCTGCAAAGAGCAGAGCACCTTCAGCGCGAAAGATTTCTACAAGATAACCGTTCAGCAGAGATCCAACCAGGCCAGCACCCATAAACGAAAGCGAAAAGAACGCCATGATACGGCCTCGTTGTTCCGCCGGAGCCTGTTCCTGCATGATGCTACGAGACATGATCATGACAAGTCCGCCACCAGCCCCCCAGAGGAACACAACGAAGATGAGTTCGGCGAAACTTCTCGCAAAGGCAGCACAACCGAGCAGCAAACCAGCTGCTGCCAGTGACAATAATAAGGCGCGTCCTGGTCTTTTAACCCCGCCCATCTTCAGTAGCGTCATTGAGCTGAGGAACAAGCCCGCAGCATTGGCGATATTCATCCACGCGAGCTCTGACGAGGTACCTTCATGGTTTTGCCGAATGAGCAGTGGCATGGTCACGATGTATGAGCCCATCAGAAACAATCCCATGGCAAGGTTCTGTAAAGTCACGGTGAGCAGGGCGGGGGTCGACCTGACAGTGGTGAATCCCTCAATGATTGAGTCGACTATATGTCGGGTGAACCCGGCGTCCGAATGGCTGGTCGACTCGTCTACCTGTAGGGCGGCAAACGCGATAACGCCCAGCGTCAGGATGGCGCTTTGGGTGCAGAGCACTGTGGTAGCACCAAGTTGATCAGCCTTGGCTGCGATCATGAAACCCAGTATTTGGATACCAAACTGAATCATGCTGACCTTGATCACCAGTTTCTGCACCTTACCTTCCGCAAGTTTGGCCAGGAGTCCGTCCCGGGCCGGTGTTACCAGTGCCTGCGCAGTTCCCATCCATAGTGCAAACAGGATAACTGTCTGGAAACTTAGATGACCTGAAACGATAATCAGTGTTAATCCTATTGGCCCGAGTGCCGCCGCAGATTGGCCTATGATGGCAATTAATCGGCCACCATACCGATCAGCAAGGCTGCCACCGACCAGGATAAAAATAAGGGAAGGCAGAAGCAGGGCCATTTGGGCGACGCCAACCCGGGTTGGTGATTCATTGAGTTGAATCGTAATCAGCCAGGCAAAGACCACCATCTGGATACCAAAGGCGAGAAACCAGGTGCTGTTGGCTAAAAGATAAAGGTTGAGTCCGTTCGGTCTAAACACTGCTTTTCCAGATGAGGATCGTGCGCAACAAGGTCGGGAAGAAACCGGCACGAGAGCACTGAATATGTCGCAAGCAGCAGGTACTCGCAAGTGTATTCTCGTTGTTGATGCTTGGTGATCCAATCGTCCGAAATAGTGTAATGTGATGAAATGGCAGAGCCAATGCAACGCTTATCCCGCTTCAAGCTGTTCTGTTACGGCGTCACGGATATGCCACTGCATTTTGCGTTAACGCCGGTTCTTATTTTCGTTCCCAACTATTACACATCTGAAATGGGCATTAGCCTGATCCTGCTGGGAAATATGTTGTTGCTTGCCCGAGTCATGGATGTTTTTACAGACCCACTAGTCGGTTATTGGAGTGATCGAACCCGGTCTCGATGGGGAAGACGAAGACCGTGGATTGTTGTGGGGATGCCAATCCTTACCTTGAGCTTTTATTTTCTTTTTTTACCGACGGGTAAGGTGGGTGCGGGTTATTTGTTTGCGTGCATCATGGGACTGTATTTAGCGCTAACGATGATCTTGATTCCATACTACTCGTGGGCGGCGGAGCTGTCAGATGATTACAGTGAAAGATCGCGGATAACCGGCTGGAGGTCCGCGATAGGCATAGTGGGTAACATAGCCGCGCAGGGTGTCCCGATTCTGTTTCTTGTGCTGTTTAATTATGGCGGGGACGAAGCGGTGATGACCATCCTTGGTGTCATGATGGTCATCCTGCTGCCGTTATGCGTGCTGGTCACGGTTACGCAAGTGCCTGAAACCCGCAACTACGTTAGTTCAACAACACCTATTGCCAAAGGCTTCCGGCTGATGTGGCGTAATGGTCCATTTAAGAGACTGATTACTGCCCTGATGATCGGCTCGACGGCATTCAATATCACCACCCCGCTTTACGCCTTTTTTGTGGGTTATGTGCTTGGCGCGCCAAAAATGACTGTGGTGATGCTCGCCTTTTTTTATACCTTTAATCTAATAGGCATCCCATTTTGGGTCTGGTTGTCCAACCAGATTGGAAAGCACCGAGCTTATGCTGCGAGTTTTATTCTGATTGGGTGTGCGCACCCGCTTTATATCTTTCATGGCTGGGGTGACTTCTGGTGGATGATTCCAATATCAATAGTCTCCGGGTTCGCAGGAGGTGCCTTCGCTGCGCTGCCCAATTCGATGAAAGCTGATGTTATAGACCTGGATACCATGTTGAGTGGGGATAATCGCAGCGCGTCTTTCTTTGCAACCTGGTCGTTCACAGCCAAAATGTCGGCCGCAGTGGGTGGCTGGATTGCGTTGAATGTTCTCGGAATAATCGGGTTTGATCCGCAGCTTGGTGCCGCCAATAGCGAGGAACACATGCTTGGGCTCAGGGTCCTTTTTACTATTCCCCCGGCAATTTTGTTTTTTACCGCAGCTGCAATCGTGTGGAATTATCCTATTACAGCCGAGCGACACACGCGCATGAGAGCCACTATTGCACGGCGGGACGCTCGGCGACTTGCTAAAGCAACCGCTAACCCGATCAGTTGACCTGAGGTATCGAGGAAAAATGAAAAGACTATCTATCCTGTTAATCGCTCTACTGTTTTTTGGTACTGAATTGAAAGCCGCCAACCAGACGATTGATGAATTGCTGGATGGATTTCATTCGGCCGCCGCAAATTCCAACTTTGAGGATTACTTTTCCCGTTTCTCGTCTAACGGTTACTTTCTTGGCACTGACGCGGCAGAGCGCTGGTCCGTTGAAAAGTTCAAACATTACGCCCGCCCGGCTTTTTCTGCAGGCAGAGGTTGGCGCTATCTTGTTTTGAGCCGAAATATTGAGTCTGTATCAGGCCTTGAGGTTGTTTGGTTTGACGAGATCCTGACGAATGCCAGGCTTGGCAAGTGCCGTGGTACTGGTGTTGTTGTCAAGGAAAATGGCAACTGGAAGATTGCACATTACAGCTTGACCCTGTTGATACCCAATGATATCGCGGTCTCTGTGGGTACGCAGTCCATGCAGGCAGATGCACTGGCGGCCCCTTTACTCTAGCAGTTATACTCGATCCAGGAACAGCCTAAAACCAAAGGAGGAGCAATGTCGGAATTAAGACAAGTCGAAAGTTGGCCCGAGCAGGAAACAAGAGGGCATACGATCCCGGGATCCCGTTACACCTCAGAAGAGTTCTTTAAACAGGAATGGGATGGCATGTGGACCAAGGTATGGCTGCTTCTTGGTCGAGAATCTGAACTACCGGAACCAGGCGACTGGCAAATGGAAGAAGTCGGACCCGAAGAAATTCTAATGGTCAGGCAGAAAGAAGGGAGCGTTAAGGCGTTCTATAACGTATGCCAGCATCGAGGAAATCCTTTGGTCTCAGAACCCAAAGGCACCGTTCTGAGGCGTTTCGTCTGTAAATATCACAGTTGGGCTTTCCTGCCCGACGGCACGCTTAACTTTGCACCTGACAAAGAAGACTTCCCTGAAGGTAACCCCTGCAATAAAGTCAACTTGGAAGAAGTGCGCTGCGAGACGTTTGCAGGCTTTATCTGGATCAACATGGACCCGGACTGCATTAGCCTGCAAAAATTCCTCGGACCGATTTGGGACGACTGGGAAGCGCGAAACATTGATACGTGGCATCGAACAATGGCAAATTCCATGTGGCTGCCCTGCAACTGGAAAGTGGTACTGGATAATTTTAATGAGTCATACCACGTGCCGACAGTTCATCAGGGGGCGACTCCCGATACCGACAGAAAAGCAATCCGTGGCAATATTGATACCTATTTCAAGGAAACTCGATTCGACCTTTCAGATGAAGGTCATAACCGAATGGTGATGAAGGGTGGTTTCGGTGTTGGTCAGACAGATGAGGACGGCTGCATTGTCGATCCGCTTGCGAGCGAGTTGCGCTATTGGGAGATAGAACCGTCAGATTTTAAGGGTCGCCCTGAGGCAACACGTGAAGCATTACAGCAGGCGAAACGCCGTCTTGGTCCCGAACGTGGATTCACGCACTACGATAAGATCCCTGACGAGCAGTTTACGGATGCTTTTCACTACACACTGTTTCCCAATTTCGCTGTATCAGTCTGGTCCGATGGCTTTCATTTTCCCGGAGCAGTGCCTGTTTGATAACTGGTGGTACGCAAGTCCGGCGTCAATACAGAATGTAAATGCAAGGAGAGGAGCAAACACCGGTGCTGGTGCAGAGCTCACGATGCTGGAATATGGTGGAGATGTGTCAATCGGTCCCGGGATCGAAGATGATGTGCGGGTATTTGTAACCCAGCAAAGGGGATTCAGATCACGGGGATTTAAAGGTGTCTATCTATCGAACCAGGAGAAGCGCATTCGCCGCTACCATGAGCTGATCGACGACTATATTGAGGGGCAAGAACCTAAAGGGTAAAGTACAACGGAAGATATACCAGCCCAGAGAACGAGGGAAGGTTCGAGAGGTATCGTTCAATGAGCGAAGACCTGACAAACCAAGAAGTAACAGTTTGCCTGGTGGGCCTGGGATATC
>LWDU01040430.1_pt2 | contig 23034 bp, 18 predicted proteins | sample 727161 | NCBI WGS metagenome assembly LWDU01 (sample SAMN04566230, study PRJNA314399) | hydrothermal vent metagenome | isolation source: deep sea hydrothermal plume seawater | place: Mexico: Gulf of California, Guaymas Basin | collected 2004-07-11
AAGTCCTGCTGCGACGAAGCTCCTTCCTGCGGTTGCGAGCCCACTTGTGGTGCTGAGCCGACTTGCGGTTGCGAGCCGACGTGTGGTGCATAGTCGATTCGTTCGACAAAACAAACTACTAAACGCATCCGTACCGTGTTCGGATGCGTTTTTTCTTTTTCTTGGCCGCCGGCTATGGCCTCAATTTACCACAATTCGCTTGACGAGTGGCCCTAAATTCTGCGACCTTACAGTCTCCTGGTGCCCGCGAACTCTACCGTTTCCACAGGCTCGTTGGCCCGGAAATGATCAAATTCGATGCGTGTAACCCAAGGACCTGTCGCATGTTCTCAGTAAGTCGCCGTTCGTTGAGCGGACAGATCGCTCGACGCACCTTCGTCTTCTCGGTGGCGTTTACGTTGTTGCACGGTTTGGCAGCAGGCGAAACAACCATTGAGTTTACAGCTCATCTCGAATCCGGCGAGCTTGGACTGGCGCGGGAACTTGCCTTGAAGACCAATGACGCTCTGTTGAGGCAGAAACGGCTGACACGCGTCGCTGGACTCCAAATGAAAGTCCGCGCCGCGGACGCTGCATGGAGAACACTCCGCACTGTTTCAAACGGCCACCTGGGTGAGCAGCAGAGCCTGTCCCAATCACTGACCAGCATCACCAACGGCGGTGGCAGGGGAGGCGGGGGTGGAGCAGCAATGGCCGACTTTGACACGCTGATCAATTTGATCGAATCGACCGTACAGCCTGACGGTTGGGAAACCAACGGCGGTAACGGTGCCATCGAGCCGTACCCTGCCGGCGTATTCGTCGATGCCAAAGGTACGCTCCATAGGTCGGAACGCATTTCCGCCGGCGCGCTTGCACGTTTACGTGAACGAGCCATCGGTGGCCGACGAATGTCGGAGATGTCACAGGAATCGTCGCTCCGCTTGATCTCGCTGCGAGGGCTGCAGGATGAGATTAGTCGGTGTTATCTGAGCGGAGAGAAGTGGAGCGATGAAATGCGATACCTCGCCGGGCTTCACCGTGCGAAGTATGTCTTCGTGGATACCGAACGTCGTGACATCTTAATTGGCGGCCCTGCTGGTAAATTACAGGTCGGCGAATCGGGACGGATCATGCACGTGGCAAGCGGTGAACCTGCCCTGCACCTCGACGATTGGTTGGTGCTACTGAGAACGATCGAACGCCGAACACCTTTTGGTTGCAACATTAAACCGCGTGAACCGAATTTAAAGAAAGTCCAGGAGTACCTCGACAGTCAAACCGGTTCGTTGAAACCGGGCGGCCGAGCGGCATGGCTGGCAGGAATTCAAAACGCGTTAGGTCAGCAGGACATCGAAGTCTTCGGACTTGCTCCCAACACACACGCAGCGCAAGTGCTAGTGGAAGCGGACCACCACATGAAGCTGATTGGCATCGGACTGGAATCGGGAGTTGACGGTTTGAAGAGTTACATTTCGACCGTCGAATTGGACAAAGATGGCAAAGTCCCGCCGATGTCCGTACTGCGATGGTGGTTTACGATGAACTACGACTCGGTCACCAATACGGCAACCGGTGATGCTTTTGAACTTCTGGGGACGGGTGTTCAGGTGCTCAGTGAAAACGAACTCCTCACGAAGCGGGGTGAGCGCGTTCACACGGGCGATTCCGAGTTACTAAACAAGGCATTTGCAAAGAGTTTTACCGACCATTTCGAACAGTTAGCTAGCAAATACCCAGTGTACGGCGAGTTGCGAAATGTATTTGACCTGACGCTGATCGCCACCCTCGTCCAGGAGCACGATCTGGAAATCCAAGGTGACCTCAGTCTCGATCGATTTCGCAACGAAGTGATTTCGCCCAACGAGCACGTGACGGTCTCCAAGGAAGTCTCGACGGTTGCTAATTCCCGCGTCATCGAAAAACGCCAGATCGTGGGCGTCGTAAGTGGTGGGGTCCACGTCGATGCCAAATCGACAGCGTCTCAGTCCAAAGTAGAACTGTCACCCGAGTCCGACGAATTGTTGACGAAACAATGTCGACGGGTGAGTGAAGTGCGTCGCAACCACTGGTGGTGGGACGTGGACTGAAAAGGTGCCCGTGCGGGCGGCCTAAAACAAACGGGTTAATCCCTGACTGTAGCAACAGTCCAACTGGGGATCCGCAAATCACGTTGAATCCTCGTGATCTGTGACATCCTGCCTGGCAGATCAGCCTGGGCATTGAATGTAATTTCCTGGTTGAGGATAGCGCACAGTCGTCGGTGAGCACTCTTGCGAATGTGCTCCTCGTCGGCGTTCAGGAAATAGCACCAAACCCACAAGTCGCCGAGTAGACGACTGACGACCCGCTCGACGTTATCCTCGCGATCGGTGTTGCAAGAGCGGGCAATCTGTTGAATGCGACGACGTTGCTCGGCGTTAAGTCGGGAAACATCGAGTTGACGTAACAGCGGAACAATCTCTTGCCCGTAGGCGCGCAACGCGCGATCGGCGTTCCGCCGTGCGCCAAAGTCCCGACTCGCCAGTCCATCGACCCATCGTTGCACCAGACTTTGACTCAGTGAAGTTTGATTGCGTTTCATCAACAACTGATTAATGCTGGCCAGTTGATCCTCGAGTCCCCATTGTGGACGCAATAGTTGTAGGACGGGAATCAGGTGATCTCGAGCGAAACTGTCATGCTCGGCCAAGAGTAGGTGCCAGAACGACGGATAGACGGTCTTTACCCCATCGCGCGTCATTCGCAACTCGCCACGTCGGTTCTGGTGTAGCTCCCAAACCACCCGATCGTTTAGCCAACGAATGGCGACCTCGCCGCGTTGAAAATCAACGATACACCTTTCGCCGTCGGCCCGCTCGGCGATCAGGCGAACCCAAGGATGCGAGCCCGCATCGATCGTGAGCTCTTGCCGTGGAAACGCGGCGTTAGAACGCGACTTACGTTGATCTTCGTGAGTTTTCACGATGCAACACAGACGACCGTCTGCGATTTGAAATCTAGCCAGATTTGGGTGGATGAGTGGTCGAGGCGTCGGTTCGGCCCACAAAGACTGAACCTGTAGAACGATGGCACCCAAGAGAAGGGGCGTGGTTGACCGGTTGAAACCGGACACGGTCCTAAAGCCTGTTCGATACATGGCTGCACCTCCATGTCGTTCGTCCAAGCACTCGCGGTCGCCTGGTCCCTATTGGTCGTAGACCAGCAAGTGTCGGTGCGGCGGGGCATCGAATAATATCGACAACGGCGAATTTTGTCTTGAGATGATTCGGATAATTTAAGGGCCCACCTCGCCAAATGTCCTACCTACTCCACCCGTTCCCCCTGCCCTGTCCCTGCAGTAGGTCCAAATTTGGAGTGCGGTGACTTGTCACCACTTTTCCCGCGCCCTAACACCTATTGTCTCGAGCGAGTGTTCCATGCTTGGTTTTAGAGTATTGCTAGTTTGCGTTGGGACGCCATGTATCGCCAAGAGAACCGACAACAACAGTTTGGCAATTACCCACTTGCCGCCCGGGGATCACCAGCAACCCTGCAATCTCGGGATGTTCTTGGCAAAACTTTCGACTGTGTTCCACACCCATTACATAGAATGCCGTGGCCAGCGCATCAGCCGCAGTGGCATCAGGAGCGATGACAGTTGCCGAATAGACTCCATCGGCCGGGTGGCCGGTGCGCGGATCGATGATGTGGCCCATTCGTTTTCCTTGATGGTAGAAAAACTGATTGCCACAACCGGAAGTGCCCATCGCTTGGTCGCGAAGTAGAAACTCGCCGAGCGGTCGAGCTGGCAACAGAGGGTGTTTTAGTTCCACTCGCCATCCATCAACACCGTCGCGACAGCCGACAGCGCGGACACTACTCTGGCCACCATGGAGTAAGAACGCTGTCAAGTCCGCCGATTGGAGGTCACTGACAACCCGGTCGATGGCAAAACCCTTGCCAATCGCTCCCAGATTGAGTTCGATTGCCGAACTGTCAAAACGAATCTGTTGGTTTTCCACATCGATATGGACATGCTGTCCTCCGATCGACTGAAGCGTGCGAGCGATGTCGTCGGCAGGCGGCAAACGAGCCTGTCGATGAAAGAACCCCCACAACTTCGAAAGTGGCGTGGACGTGATATCAAAAGCGCCACCGGTGATATCAAAATACTCCTGGGCACGTTGCAACAACCGGAATAGGTGTTCCTCGACCGGCTGAGCCGAAGTCGCGGCGTTTCGGTTGAGCTTGCTCACGTCACTATGATCTCGATAGACCGACATTTGGTCTTCCAAGACTTCCAACTGATCAAGCGATTTTAGGGCCACTTCGACTTCCCACTGGTCCTTTCTAGCGTTTAGGTAAAGCTGAAATTCAGTGGCCATTGCTCGCCGCGAGAGATTCAAGATGTAGGAATTGGGCTGCGAATCCGCGGGCTCGAGGTCTTCACTCTCCCCCAAGTTCGCTGACACCTGATCTTGAACGGTCTGTAGGGCTGACTTTCCGACCAGAAAATCACGACGGTTAGCGGTGGTACGTTTCTTTGCCATGACATTCACTTGTCGAAGCGTCGGCAGGTTCCTGGAACGGATTCTCAGCAGAACCGTTGGGCGGTTTGTGACAACAATGGTACACTACTAGTATAGCTGCAAGTCGACGCAGCCTAATCCATGGCATAGACACTCTGAAGGCAATAGGACCAACAGCATGGCCCGCACGCATTCGACCAATGAATTGAAACGCCAGGCGATCACACGTCCTCGAATGGTAGGAACACTGGCCACCATTGCCTGCCTCATCGCGCTGCTTTCAGTTGTCGCTCAAGAGAAGAAGAAGAGGCGAGCCAAACCTCCGTTTTTTGACAAATCGAAAACGAAGATGATCTTCTTCGACGACTTGTTTTCGAACCTGGTCGGGGAGCGCCCCGACTTTGCTGTAATGCCGACCACGGCTGGTAACGGGACGAAGTCTAACGACGATCAGAATGCAACGAGTAATGGGTTCGCATGGTCTGAGATTGTCTCAGCCACGGCCGTCGAAAATGAAATCAAATCGCTCAAATTGAGTATCGACAAGGATGTCACCACACCCTCCGAATTCAAAGGCCGCGGCTATTTAAACTGCCGTCGTCACTACTCAATGGTTGCCGCGCTGATGGCCGTTATTAGCGAGTTTGACACGGATATTCGCTGGAAGGACATCGGACCGGCAGCGCGGGACGTATTTTCCCGTTCGGCGGCGAACGCCAAAGTCGGAACACAACAGACGTATGCCGAGGCAAAACTTCGCAAACAAGACATGCAAGATCTGGTCGGCGGCGGCACATTTTCTGGCGACACAAAGTCAAAGGAAAACGACTGGGAGCGGATCGTCGATCGACCTCCACTCATGGAGCGGATTTCCATCGCATTTGAAGAGAAACTGCAGCCATCAATCGCGAACGAAGACGAATTCAAGCGCGCGTCGGCGGAGATGGCACACGAGGCCGAAATCCTGCGAATGCTCGCCGAAATCTTGACCCGCGAAGGTATGCCCGATACGGGTGACGACGTCTACGAAGACCACTGCCGAGATATGAAGCGGGGCGCTTCGGACTACCTACAGGCAGTGAAGGACGGCGATTACGACAAAGCTCGGGCCGCGGCCGGGGTGATGAATCAGGCTTGCAGTAATTGTCACAACGAATACCAATAGCCCTTGGCGATTCGCCTAACGCATTCTTGGACCGCGCCGAGCGATTTGCGCCAGGCGAGGCACCGTCAGAGGCTCTGCTGTTTTCCAGTCGCCATCGTCGTCACTGACGCCCAAGACAGTTACACTCATTTCGCCGACCGTTTGCCGATACGGTTTCCCGGTGAGCGGATTGGTACGTTCACTACTGCCGATCTTGTCACACGCAGCGCCCAACACTAGTCACCAACTTTCCGCAAGTGCGCGATCATGGCCTTGCCAATAGAGACCGTCGACAACATTGACAAGCCGTATCTCCTCGGCCAACCAAGCGGGCTGTGGCTTGTGGCTCATTTCCGACAACTCGACATCGTCTACAGCCGTTTCGAGGTGACCCTGACGGAGTTCATAGAGAGCTGCCACCGTAAGTAAACGCCCAGCAAACAACGCTCGGTGCATCCCGGTTACTTCCGCCATCAGGCCCTCGTCGAGACGAATGCCAAAATCACATCCGGGACGCTCAAGCGACTTGCGAATGCGAGCCACATCTCCATTGCACGACTCCAATAGCACACCAACACCTTCGGCTCCTTCAAACGACCACGGCAGAACGGCTGGGTCCAGTCGATCATCGACCTTGTCAACTTCCTTCTCAAAAAGGTATTCGGATTCGGGGCGGCCCACGGTCATCCTAAGAATATGGGACCTGTCGAGCATAGCTTGCTAGCGATTCAGGTAACTGACTGTCCGACTTCAGCTTCGTTAGGGGTACTCGCAACGGTTCGTGGTGGGTCCCTAGCGATCGTGTCAACTCAGCGTATTGAGAGGGTCCGGACTTGCGGCTGGTCTTATCGTCAGAGCCGCAACCGATCATGATCACTGCCACGCTCACCGACACGGCGGCAACAAGAATTAGTAGAATGGACTTCCGCTCGAGATGACGCCGCAAAAGAACCGTCATTGCACGTCACCATGGACGTCAGGGTTTCAAAACGAACATTTCCGCGACACCAGCGTCAACCAGTTCACGACCGGAAACGTATCGACCGGGGTACATCCACCGTTGTAGTGCCTCAGATTGCACCGATAAGAACTCCGCCAACAGTTCATTCATTCCGTCTTCCAAACGACCGAAATGACGTGCCCACTCAGCTGCCTCAGGCAGTTGGACATTTTCTTCACTTTGCCATTTCATCGGATGGAAGAGGAAGCAACTAAAGGGAGTGACGATTCTCTGCTGGCATGCGGCGAATGGCCAAAGCGCGGCCGATGAGCATTCCCCGGACACAACCGCCGTCGCGTGAAGCTCGCGATAACAGATGAGCGTCATCAGGGACATTGCGCTGTAGACGGAACCGCCAGGGCAATCGAAAAATAACGTGCAATCGCCACCGGACGGAATCGAGAGCAGTTTCTCGGTCACTTCCGTTGCGTTCTCGCTCAGATCGCCGACAATCGGAATCTCACAGACCTCCGGCTCTTCATCATCGAGCCGTCCATCCTGCTGATCGTTCACGGTATTACTTGCCTTTGCTTTCGTTCCAGGGCTCGGGGCGGCTATAATAGAGATCGACGAGTTCCAGTGATAGATCGACTCTACTCATCTCAACGTCAATTGAGAGCCGATTGTGGTGCGGCCACAAACGATAATTTAGGTGCTTTCATGGGCATTCGGTTTTTCTGTCCGAGCTGCGACGATCGCATGAACGTCAAGAGTTTCTTGGCCGGGAAGCGGGGAATTTGCCCGAAGTGCGAAGCCAAATTTGACATCCCGATGGCTTCTGACCCCCGCGCCGAACAAAAGAAGAAAAAGAGCGGCAAGCTAAAACTGCCGACGGCAGCGGTGGCCTCAGTCGCGAACTCGACGCAAGACGCCGATGACGCTGCGGACGCTGCGAACGACATCGCCGGTGAACTTTTCATTCCAACGTTGCCTGCCCCACAATTGGCACCTCAGATGGAGTCCGAAGTCAACGGCATCTCACGCGACAACCGAGGACCCTTCCAAAGTATGGTACGTTCGCCCCCGAACGGGAGGCGAGTTTGGGCCCGCCGATGGATCGTTGATGAAACGCTGGCTTGTCGAAGGCCGAGTTGCCAGCGACTCGTTGGTTTGGAGAGAAGGATGGGGTGACTGGAAGAGTGCTGGTCTCGTGTTCGCCGACCTGAGCACCGGTTCCCCTCCGGTCACAACTGAATCGCCGTCACCATCGGCCCCGATAAAGTCCCGCCGCAGATCGAATCACGCAAAAGAGAAAAAGCCGACAAAAAACGATACCGCAAAGCCGATTGCAGACGTCAGTCAAAACAACGGCAAAAGTCGCGCTGCGATCTCGGCGGCACGCGGTCGTGGCAAATGGACAGCGATCGTTGTCGCCCTGTCAATTCTTGCCGTGGCCCTGTTGGTCGTGCTCATTAAGATCCTGCCTACGGCCCTCTAGCTCAAGTCACAACCCGATGGGTCAGGCCGGGGGATAGCCGAAATACACGTATTCGTCGCTATCGATTCAGGCTTTTCGGCGCTTGCCACCCCCTGCTTTTTGATTGGGCCACAGCCCTGGCACAAAAACCACGTTAGAATAAGAGGCAGAGCGAACGTGCAGAAGTTGGCTCTCGTAATACCAAACGAAACGCTCACACCAATTCACCAAACGGGAGATCCGTGGGATATGAAGTACTTACTATGCTTGACGACATTGCTGACGATTTACGTGGCGCCGTGCCGGGCCGATGAGAAGAAGGGGGAGGCGATTGAGTTCGCCAGTGGATCGTTGACCATGACAGCACCCGCCAACTGGGAGAAGAAAAAGCCTCGTGTGCGGATCGTCAATTACGAGTTCGCCGCCCCGGCAAAAAAGGGCGGAGACGCAGCAGTCGCTCGGGTCACCATGATGCGCGCTGGCGGAAGCGTCAAAGACAATATCGCGCGTTGGAAGGCACAGTTCAAACTCCCCGGCGGTGAAGAGGGAACGAAGGCGATGAAGATCACCGAATCGAATGTGAATGGTGTAAAGGTGTACCGTGTCGATATTCGCGGTACGTATCGGGACCGTCCCCGACCATTCGATCCCAACGAGGTCCTTCGAAAGGACTACCGGATGCTGGCGGCTATTTTAGTCGAAGGCACGGTCGGACAGGTATTCATCAAGATGTATGGCCCAGCGAAGACGATCGAGCAGAACTCGAAAGCGTTTGACAAAATGGTCGAAGGACTCAAATTGACCAAGTAGCGATTGGGAAGAAACGCACGCTAGCACGGCCTAACGAATCGCGGTCGGCTTATCGATGACTTCAGCTGTAATGGGCCGTACGACACCCTGTTTGTCATTGGGGGCGTTCTTCGGAGGTTGTTGCCCAGAACCACGAATCAGGGCAGCGACCTCGTCCGCCTTATTCTCGAAATCGAATAGAACGGGGTCGGTGTCTTCCTCGAGCTGGATCACCATGCCGCAGATGCGCCATTGCCCTTGATCCTTTCTCATCGCCCACAACACATCCATTTCAACTTTGTCGTCAGCCAATTCTTCGGTCCAAGTCGACTCGACAAAAATCCCACCAGGGATCTGTGGTGCGTCAGCCACACGACCGATCTCATATGACATGCTCGGCGTGCCAGGAGGATTCACCTCCATGTCGTGTTTCGCGCACTCCTCGAGTGTTTTGGCGGTCAGCCATTTCCGACTTTCTTCTTTGTTTCCATTCCGAGCGGCATCAAGAAATGCAGTCAAGACCTGCTCTGGGGCAGCAACTGCTACTTTCTTCGAAATCGGACCCGTATCGGCCTGTTGCGCATCCCCGCTACCACATCCAGTGATAGCGGAAGCCAACAGAGCCAAACAGACCATCCGTTGGCGCACGATAAGGCGTTGGTACATCAATTTCACTCCACTGATTGTTCTGTCTGTTGACGAAAAAAGGACGTCAAACCGAGCGGGCGGAGTGTGTCAGGTTAGCTCAATCACGTCAATAGCGAGCTATACATCGGGCCTATTTCCGTGGGTGGCGTCACGACTATACCGACGCCGCGTTCGCGGCCGAGTCAGTTATGTCGCCACGTTTCGCACTTCCCGGGCTGACACCCACAACGGCCCCGATGGGGCCGTTTCCGTGTTCGTTCGCCCGCCATTCGGTGGCGACCTCCCAGTCGCGTATCCGGCCATGCATGTAGAGGTCTCAAAACGCCTTGCGCATTTGCTCGATATACTTTCGACATTCCTCTTTTGGATCGCCCGCCTCTTCGTATTCTAAGACGACGAAACCACGGTAACCGACCTTACGCAAGATGTCGGCCAAACGATCGAAATCCGTCGGCACACGCTTCTTGTCTGGCCCGGAAAGAACGACTTTGACCTGTACATTCAGCGCGTAGGGCGCCACTTGCTCGAGTTCACCGTAGGGGTCCTTGCTGTGAAAATTGCCCGTGTCGAGGTTGACGCCGAACCATGGACTGTCGACTGCCTTTACCAGCTTGAGAATGCCACTGGCTGTCGCCGTGGGTCCGCCATGATTTTCCAGCGCCAAATGGATCCCATGTTTTCCTGCGTGTTCACAGCACTCCTGCATGCCGCTCACCATTAGGTCGTGCGATCTTTCCGCCGTGGTTCCTTTTTGCACATGTCCAGCAAAAATCCGGATGACGGGCGCGCCGAGAATCTCGGCATACTCCACCCACATCTTCACGTGATCAATCCACTTTTGCCTGTCGGCCGAATCCTCAGCGAACCCGAAGTCGTTCCTGACCGCAGTTCCGGAAATGGACAATCCTGCGCGAAAAGCTTGACGTTTGAGCGAACGAAGATAGTCCTCCGTCACCGGATCGGGAAAGTAATATGAGGTCAATTCCGTTCCATCCAGTTGCAGTTCGGCGCAGTCACGGATGAAGTCGGCCAACGTCAACGACGCGTTTTCGCCCTGAAGCAACCGACGGTAGCTATAGGCGGCCAAACTGAGCTTGAATTTCGGCTGACCGTTGCGTCGAACGGGCTCAATCGCTGTCAACAGTGAGCCCTGAGACGCGAGGGCAGCGGACGAAATGGCAGCGGCGCCGCAAGCGAGGAACGAACGGCGATTTGCAGGCACTTTCATGGTCGAAAACTCTCCTATTGGCCTCATACAGACCGAAATCCAACTTGTACGCCTATCGCTGCGAAAATGTGGGTCCATTTTCCATCAAAAAGGCAACGTCACAGTCCAAATATTAGGTTTTCCCGTAACCAACCGGAAAAATCAAGAAATTTCCTATTTTGACCATTTATCCTCATTGTCTTCTTGGATCGGTTGACATGGCGGCTGTCAGTGATAGTCTATCGACCTATACTTCGTGATCTGCCCATATCCTGCAATCGTCAAGAGCAACCAGAACAGGAAGCGATTTAGCGGGATTTGGCGAACCACTCACGGGGCCGGCCGCCGCGCCGGTCTAATGACGGCAGTGAGCCGTCGTGGAAAGCAATTTGTCAAAAAAAGAAGTTGGAGACCCAAGATGAATCGATTCATCGCACTTTCTGTCGCCGGAATTCTGGCGATCGGTAGCGTTGCCCTCTCGGGCAATCAAGACGAAGCGGTTGCCGGCGGATGTCATGGCTGCTCAGGTCCTCGCGACGATTGTTGCGGACGGCCGAAGCGAGAGCGTTGCACCGGACGTCGGCTCCGTTGCACCGGCAGCGCTGCACCTGCATGCTGCGAACCGGCTCCGGAACCGGAAGCCGATTGCTGCGAACCCGACCCCTGCAGTGGCGGCATTTTGGCTCGCCTCCGCGCACGACGTTGCTGTGGCGTCGAAGAAGTCGTCGAACCGGACCCGACCTGCTGTCGGCCCGCTCGTACTCCTCGTTGTTGCCGCCCACCACGCACTCCTCGCTGTTGCAACCCTGCACCCTGCAGTGGCGAAGAAGCAGGTGATGACGCTGAAGCTGATGGTGAAGAAGGTGCTGCCGAGGCATCGTATCGACCGTTGACGTTGCGCTTTGTTGCGTTCCGTTAAGAATACTAGTGCTGAAATGTTCTTCCTGTTGTGCATTTCGGCATCTTGACCAAAAGCCCGTTCCAGCGTCATGCTGAAGCGGGCTTTTTTCGTCGCACCATTTTCACATTTGCTCTACCGCTCTCGGGGTGGCAAGTACAATGGGGCGACTCAGGTCAGGTTTCATTCGCACGGATTGATCATGTCAGCAAGGTACCCGTCGCCGTGGATACGGCACGTTCTGTCGGCCGTCATTGCATTTCACTTTGCGTTACTGTTTCTTCTGCTAGCCGGCAACGTCAGCTCTTCACCATTGCAAAATGCGTTGCGGTACGGATTCCGGGGCTATGTGCAGCTCTTAAATATCGACCCGGACTACACACCGCTCTATCTGACGCAAGCCGACCAGATGGACACTGGGCATTTGGTAGAATTTACGGCCGAGAGTTCCGGTGACGACAACTGGCGTACACTGCGAGATACCTGGACAGCCAGCGAGTCCCGACAACGGGCGCTGCGTCTTGCCCAGACCTTGGCGAACCGAGTCGAATCCGAGAACGAGACATCGGCGGCAGAACTTGCTCGTTCGCTTGCGGAATACGTCTATCACCAACAGGGCATTCGCCTGCATAGGATTCGTGTGCGCCGCCATTTGTTGCAACCGTCCTCCGAGCTTCGTTTCAGAGGCCAGACTGCTCGAAGCCCCGCTGACCCATCATTCTACAATGTCGTCTACTCGGCAAATGTGCTAATCGATGAGCAGGGAAGGGCGCTGGTCAACAAGATCGACCGTGAGCAGGTCACCGCGGCACCGAATCCGGAAACGGAGGCGTCGCCGTGACCCGAGGTCCAGACAGGTCCAATTCGAGCGGACGTACTTCCCAAGTTGGCGTAGGCAAGCTTGATGCGTGGACCGAATTCTGGTTCGCCCCTGCGTCGCCCCGGCGGGCGAACCAGATTCGTCGGGTGGCCGCCGTCGGGTTTCTGTTCTATCTACTTTCGATGCTACCCGACTTGCTGGCATTTTGCGGTCCCCACGGCATGTTGCCGACGGAAACAGTGAAAAGAGTCACGACGAATTTTGGGCAAAACACCAGCCTTCGAGTCTCGTGGCTGTTGCTGTCGGAAAGCCCAATCCTGCTGATCGGAACTTGGCTACTGGCAGTGCTCAGCGCCACTGGGCTAGTGCTCCACTGGCGGACGCGATTCACCGCGCCGCTCTGCTTCCTGTTGGCGCTGACATTCGTCCACCGACTCCCGATGGTCACGGGCCCGTTCGAATGGGTGCTGACATCACTTCTGCTCTATGTTTGTTTCGCGCACAGCGTTGAAGAGAGGTCTTGGAGCAGCGGGTTGGTCGGTCGCCTTTGCCAGGTACATCTGACAGCCCTCTACATCACAATCGGGCTCAGCCAGCTCTCTGCGCCGACGTGGTGGGAAGGCGACGCGACATGGTGGTTGATAGCAAACACCGAAGCGAGAGTAATCGACCTGAGCTTTCTAGGAAGCGCAACGCCCGGACTCTTTCTTGTCAATGCGTTGACTCATTCCCTGGTCGCTATCACACTCGCCTTTCCGATTTTGATATGGACGACGAAACATCAACGATTATTGTTGAAGATCATCGCTGCCTACTGGATTACGGTGTTTTTGATTACCGGTTGGACAGGATACTGCGGTCTAGTCCTCGCCGCGACCTGGGTCTGTTTTGACGACGGGCGGTCGCAGGAACCAGGCGTCGATTCCGCAGAGACGAAGCGGTAGTTTACGCCAATACGTCGCGAATCACGTGCCCGTGAACATCCGTTAGCCGACGTTCGATCCCATTGTGATAAAAGGAGAGTCTTTCGTGGTTTAGGCCGAGCAAATGTAGGACGGTGGCATACAAGTCGTAAACGGTCGTGGCCTTCTCAACCGCTCGATAACCAAACTCATCGGTGGCACCAAAGCTGTAAGGGGTTTTCACTCCGGCACCCGTCAGCCAACAGGTGAAGCCAGCCGGGTTGTGATCTCGGCCGCTGGCGCCCTTTTGGAAAGTTGGCATCCGACCGAACTCCGTGCACCACATGACGATCGTATCGTCCATTAGTCCTCGTTGTTTTAGATCCCTCAACAGACCGGCTACCGGCTGATCAAGAACCGGACCATGAATGCTATACTGTTTTTCCAGCTGTTTGTGTCCATCCCAATTGCTTACACCTTCCCCGCCCGTTTGATACGCTCCGTTGTACAGCTGTACAACTCGCACGTCGTTTTCAAGTAACCGGCGAGCCAGGATGCAATTTCTTGCGAACTTTGCCTTCATGGGATTCTGATTATCGTTGGCGCCATACAGCTCGAGCGTTTCAACCGATTCACTGGTCAAGTCGCTGATGCCGGGAACAGTTAGTTGCATTTTTGCGGCCAATTCGTAGCTCGAAATCCGAGCTGCCAGTTCTGTGTCACCTCCGTATCGTTCCAAGTGGATGTGGTTCAATCGAGAGAGGGTCTCTCTGGCCCGTCGGTCGCTTAACTTGCTGATACCTACAGGACGATCAAGGTTGAGAATTGGCTGGGCCGCATTGAATGCGGTTCCTTGAAAGGCAGCCGGTAGAAAACCGGGCCCCCAATTATTGACACTCGACTGAGGAGTGCCTCGCGGGTCGGGGATTGCTACAAATGCCGGCAAATTCTGATTTTCGCTTCCCAAGGCGTATGTCACCCAGCTGCCGACGCTAGGAAAACCGTCGAGCGTAAAACCAGTCGACATGAAGTTCTCGCCAGGACCGTGGGTGTTGGTCTTGCTTGTCATTCCGTGAAGGAAACATAGGTCATCGGCCAGTTCACCAATCCGGGGTACCAGATCGGATATCATCTTTCCCGACTGACCTCGTGGGCGGAACGCCCAAGGGCTTTTCGTGAGGGCCCCCTGTTCTCCCTGAAACGTCACCAGGCCCTCACCACCGGGCATCGGTTGGCCGTGCCTGCGGATCAGTTCGGGTTTGTGATCGAAAGTATCAATCTGGCTGCAGGCCCCGGAACAGAAGATCACTAACAACCGCTTGGCGACGGGCCGATGATGAGTCGGCCGAGCGGCGAACGGTTTGCCAGGATCAATCTGCGGACGAATCGGTTCTGCTGCCTGCAAGTCCCCATCGGCCGACAACGTTGCCAATAACCCTACCGCGCTAGCTGCATGAACGCTGTGCTGGAGAAATCCACGTCGGTCGAGAAAATGATGGCCGACTAATCTGGCCGATTGACTACCACGCATGACAGATCTTTCTCAGTCGTTCGGTGAAACCGTATTAAGGAATGAACAGGAACTCATTGGTATTCAAGAGAACTCGAGCCATCGCTTCCAGTCCCTCACCGTCAACAAGTTGCACAGAGACCGTCTTCTCGGCAGCTTGGGGCAAACGGCCGAGGCACCAAATAAACAGCAAATCGACCGCATCGGAAACCGAATCAGAGGCGTTCGCGGTAGCCGCCTCCGCTCTGTCGGCAAGTCGGCGAGACTGGTCCATCGTGAACTTGCTATTGAACAGATTCAGTGCTTGCAGAGGCGTCGTCGAGCGACTGCGTTTTGAAACGGTCTGGCTCGCATCGGGACAATCGAACAAACCAAAAACTGCATCGCGCTCCTGGCGCACCTTCGTCGCATAAATCATCCGTCGCCACGAGTCTGGGCCAAACTCGAGACGTGGAAAATAATGACGGACATTCTCCGCTTCGACCTCAAACAGACTGAATCCAGGTCCACCCGCCTGTAGATTTAAGTCATCAGACGTCGTCAACATCATGTCGCGAATGACTTCGGCTTCAGCGCGCCGTGGCGAAAAACGCCAAAGAAGTTGGTTTCCACTGTCACTGCGCAATGCCGTTGTTCGTGGTCGCGAGTCCTGTCGAAAAGTGCGCGACAAAAAAATCTCGCGGTGTAAGTGTTTCAATGACCAGCCGTGAGTCACTAATTCCGTCGCCAGCCAATCGAGCAGGGCCGGATGAGTCGGTGCCACTCCGTTGATACCCAGATCACTGGGCGTATCGACGATCCCGCGACCAAAAACATGCTGCCAAACACGATTGGCAATGACACGAGTCGTCAACGGATTTTCCTTGGAGATCACCCAGCGTGCAAACGCTACACGACGCTGTTTCTCGGCGGCATCCATCTCCAATTTTAGGCTTCCGAGAAATTCAACCGTGTTCGGAGCGATCTCCTCTCGCGGCATGGATGGGTCACCTCGATGCAGACGGTGGATCGGACCAGGTTGGTTGAAATTGCCGATATAGGCGACGGTTTGGACCGACGAATCCGCCACCTGGCGACGAAGACCGCTCAGCCGTTGAATGTCTCGCTCCAAGGCATCGGCTTGTTTTCGTGTCGGTGCCCGAAAATCAAGGCGAGCGAGCGGTTGGGTGCCGTACGGCAGCCGATCGCTGCCCCTGGTCACCACCTCGTAGTGTTCGCCGTCAACGGAAACTTCAATACGATACGCTGTCGCTAGCCGATCTTTGAATCGCCCCGTCCGGTCGCGAGCCCATTCGATTCGATCGATCGATGTAGTTTTGGGCAATTCGATTTCGATCCAACCGCCATTGTTCTCATCAGAGATCCAACTGTAGCTGTTGCCATACCTTCCGTCGTGAATGTGCTCTAGCTGGTGAATCTCGTAACCGGGTAACGTGCTGGAACATGTTGCAATCGCTCCATTGGCTCTCAGGGCCGCATTCGTGCTACCCGCCCAGATTTCGATTTCATCGATACACGGCTTGCCACCGCTGGTCCCTTCAATGACGAATCGGACGTACTTTGCCGATCGCGACGGAAATCGTTCGACATTTACTCCCTCTGGACGAACGGCGTTTCGCAGAGGGAGCGGCTCTCTTGCATCTCGATCGGCAGCTGATTTCAGATTATTGATGGGCAGCAACCACACTTGGTCAAACGTAACGGCCCCACCCCCGTCCGCGATAACCAGGATTCGCGTGTTCGCCTGGAACGTGTGTATGCCGGCATCCCAAATCCCACTCCACAAAGCCCTCTGAGGTGGCCGGCCAAGCTCGTTCCGGTCAATCCCTTGCTGTCGCGCTGAATACTGTTGATTGACCGTTGCAATTGTCTGTCGATCATCCGTCGTCTCGACGGCGCCGTCTCGATCGAGCACATACTTGACACTTGTGCAATGGCTTTCCCATCCGGCGCCCCAGCTGAGCCAAACATGGGCTCGTCCATTGATTCTGGGCTGGTAACCGACAATCGGCAGATTCGCGACCGAGGGCGCCCAACGGTAACTTCCGCCGTTGAGGCTTGCTGGCAACCAGCCTGGTCCACCCGGATCGGCGATCGCCCCCCGCTGAGTCCCGCCACTCAGGTTAACTTGATTTATCTCATCCACCAGCCACTGGACACCGCGAGTATCCGTAGAAGGCGTGCTGGCAGACTCGTCCATAACGACAATCGACGGAGTGGCCTGAGATCGATGCGATGCTAGCTCAGCTTCGAGTCGCGCCAAATCCGCTCGGGCGGTTGTTAACTGTCTTTGTTGTTCCGGAGGGCGAACAAAGGCACGTCCTCCATGTTGCACACCGGCGAAAACTGCCTGTATCGCATAATAGTCTCGTTGGGTGACGGGATCGAATTTATGGCTATGACAGCGTGCACAGCCCAGCGTCAGGCCGAGGAATGTTGTGCCGGTGACGCCGACGATGTCGGCCAACTCATCTTGTCGTTGCATCTGCGTTAGATTCTTATCCGGACTTTTGACGAGGTCGTGTGGCCCGGCCACCAAGAACCCAGTTCCCGCCTCAACATCCATCGAATCGCCAGCAATTTGCTCAAGCACAAAGCGGTCGTAAGGAGTGTCGGCGTTCAGAGACCGAATGACGTAATCCCGATAGTGGTAAGCGCCCGCTCGCTCGCGGTTCGTTTCGAATCCATGCGTCTCGCCGAATCGAACGAGGTCTAACCAATGTTGCCCCCAACGTTCGCCGTAACGTGGACTTGCCAACACTTGATCTACAACACGAGCGTACGCATCCGGTCGGGTATCACTCTCAAATCGAGCAACTTCATTGGGACTCGGTGGAATGCCGAGGGCCACCAAGAAAAGTCGCCGTATCCAAATAGACCGAAGCGCGTCATCGGACGGTGAGAGGGAAGCCTCCTGGAGCCGCTGAAGGATGAACTGGTCGATTGCGGTCGTCGGCCAACTGACATACGGCTCACTGAGCGTTGGAATCTTCGGACGGTTCGGCGTCCGAAAGGCCCAGTGGTCGAGCCGCACGTCTTTACCGCCGAGCGGCATGTTGGCCCCCGCGACAATCCAATCGCGAATGATGCTGATCTCTCGCCGAGTAAGCAGTGGCCCTTCGGGTGGCATACGAAGGCCATCGACATCGCCCGCCAAAATCGGTAACAGGCGACTATCACTCGGCTTACCCGGCGAAAGTATGGGCTCTCCGTAATCGCCGCCCTGCAACAGATCGTGTCGGCGATCCAGCCGTATTCCACTCTCCTGTTTCCTAGCTCCGTGGCACTTATAACAGTGTTTGGCAAATATCACATCAACTTCGCGAAAAGCGGGAGAATCTGCCTGCGCCCACCCAACATTTTGCTCCGCAAACAAAATCACGGCTACGCAAAACCAACCTCGAAGATACAATCCAAAGACCCAACCTCTTTGGACGAGTGGCGAGCATTGGCTGTGGTTCAATTTCCCGTCCACCCTGGTATCCAAATTCGGTTGATAAAACGACGTTCTCGTTTACCGTCGAGCACATGGCTAGTCAATCACTGGCACAAGCCACTGCATCCATCGTAACATTGGTCATCCGTTCGGAACATCGCGAAACATCTCAGAAAGACGAATCGAAGCTGAATCATGCAAGCCGTCTCGCCAGTCGAATTACTCAGTCCGGTCGGCCACCGCGACTGCCTTCCTGCCGCCATCGAGAATGGCGCCAACGCGGTCTATTTCGGTCTAAACTCCGGGTGGAATGCACGTGCTCGCGCGACCAATTTTTCGCTCGATGAGTTGCCAGATGTGATGCAACAATTGCATGGTCGTGGAGTTCGAGGCTACGTCACCCTGAACACGTTTGTGTTCGCCGCCGAACTCGCGGCGGCAGAACGGACGCTGATTCAACTTTCTGAATCGGACGTCGATGCGATCCTTGTCCAAGACTTGGGGTTAGCCAAGTTGGCAGGAAGGGTATGCCCTCAACTGGAACTTCACGCGTCGACGCAAATGTCGATGACGAGCGCCGAATGCATCGACGTTGCCTCTGAACTGAATATAAAACGTGTCGTTCTTGCCCGGGAACTTTCTATTGCCGAGATTCAAGAGATCCATAACGCGACGGACATGGAAATCGAGGCGTTCGTGCACGGCGCTCTCTGTGTTGCCTATTCTGGCCAATGCCTAACGAGCGAGTCTCTCGGTGGCCGCAGCGCAAATCGTGGTCAGTGCGCGCAGGCGTGCCGTCTTCCTTACGAACTGATCTGTGATGGAAAAGACGTTGATTTGGGTGACGTGAAGTACCTGCTAAGTCCCCAGGATCTGGCAGCATATGAGTTGCTTCCGCGGATGCTCGCAGCTGGCGTTTCCTCATTCAAGATTGAGGGACGACTCAAAACACCCGAGTACGTCGCCAATATGACGCGACACTATCGCCGCGCGTTGGACGATGCCATTGCTGGGCAAAAAGTAGGTATCTCAAATCGCGACGTCGAGGAGATGGAGCTGTCGTTTTCGCGAGGGTTCTCACCGGGTTGGTTGAATGGCTGCGATCACAAAATGCTGGTTCCAGGCCTGACATCGGCGAAACGCGGCGTGTTGATTGGAACAGTCGCCAACGCCCGAGGTCGGACCATTCAAGTTCGCTTGACTGCCGGTGTCTCGGCAGGGGACGGGATTGTCTTTTCAGGCGATCGTATGGCCGGCGAGGAACAGGGTGGACGTATATTTTCGTTGCATCAGCTGGGCCGGCGGATGACAAAGCGAGTCGAATCGGGATTGATCGAAATAAGGATCGTCAACGATCAGATCGACACCAGCCAATTGTACGAGGGTCAGCAAGTCTGGAAAACTGACGACCCATCGCTTACCAAGAAACTGAGGAAGTCATTTCAGGGACGGCCCACACGAAAAATCGCCGTTGATCTACGTGTCACAGCGGCGGAAGGTGAACCGCTTTTCGTGGAAGCCGAGACCAGCGAAAACCAGCGGTGGCAGGGATCCACCACTGTGCCTCTCCCGACAGCCCAACGTCACGTAGTCGACGAAGAATACCTGCGGCAACAATTGGGGCGATTGGGAAATTCCTCCTTTGAGTTGCGGGACCTGACGCTCCAAGTCAAGGGAAGACCGATGGCTCCCGGGAGCCTGCTGGGAGTGATGCGACATGAAATGATCGAATCACTCCAAGGGCAACTCGAATCGTTTCCCAATCGCGCTGTCGCCCACAATTCTCTGTCGCAGATGCGGCAAGAATCGCTCGATCGGCGTTCGTCGGAAACGGCGTGTCCGCGTCTGCGAGTCGTTTGTCGCTCACTGGAGCAACTCGAACATCTGATCGAACTGAGGGTCGATGAAATCATCGCCGATTTTTCCGACATTCGGCAATACGGAGAGGCGGCGGAGATTTCCGCTCGGGCGAACGTCGAGTTGTTTTTGGCAACTCCAAGGATTCAAAAGCCGGGTGAGATGGGGATTTTTCGCACGATGCAACAGCACGCGGGAGTCGGCATCCTAGTCCGCAATCTCGCCGGACTCCGTTATTTCTGTGACGCCGGTTGCCGCGTCGACGCCGACTTCTCGTTGAACGCGGCCAACGACTTGACCGTCGATATGCTTCGAAAATGGGGCGCACGACGAGTCACTGCCTCGTACGACCTGAATCGCGAGCAGTTGTTCGAGCTCCTGCGACATAGCAAATCAAGTGAGATGGAAGTAGTGATCCATCAACATATGCCTATGTTCCACATGGAGCATTGTGTCTTCTGTGCTGTCTTGTCACCAGGCACGGACAAAACGAACTGCGGACGGCCCTGCGACGATCATCTTGTTCAATTGCGCGACCGCGTTGGCATGGAACACCCGTTGACCGCCGACGTTGGTTGCCGCAACACACTATTCAACGCGACACCGCAGAGTGCCGCGGAGGCCGTGCCGAGCCTACTTGGGTTGGGCGTGTCGCATTTTCGTGTCGAGTTGCTATGGGACGCGCCGTCTGCCATTACACAAATTGTCCAGCTTTACGGCAAACTGCTTCGCGGCGAAATTGCGACGCGCGATGTGTGGGCCCAATTGAAAGCTGTCAATCGCGTAGGCGTTACGCGAGGTACACTTGAGGAACGTCGCGACCCGCTCGCGATTCTCTAAGAAAATCTCGCCGAGCGACTCTAAGGGCTTCGCCGAACCACACTGGCGTGAATCTTGGTGTCTTTATGTGAGCACAAATCACATTCCCCTCCCCTGGCGTGCGTCCCGTCGAACAGATGATGTTGGTGCCAGCATCTTCAAATCGGTATACTGTGTGTGAACGGTTTCTATCGTGTTATCGGGGATTGGCAACATGCTGACCATTTTCGATCAACGTAACAGCGGAACGCGACGCGAACTCCTCCGAGTCGGCCTTTCCTCATTTGCTGGACTCTCGCTGTTCGATCGACTTTCGTCCAACGGTAGTGCCGCTGTTCGTGACGCGATGCGGAACCGATCGGTCATCGTGCTCAACTTGCAGGGCGGCCCAACTCAATTCGAGATGTTCGATCCCAAGATGTCGGCGCCGCAAGAGATCCGCTCGATCACTGGCGAAGTTTCCACGTCGATACCGGGCGTGACATTTGGTGGGACCCTGCCCCGTCTGGCGAGTTTGGCCCATCGTATGGCGATCGTCCGCTCCTACCGACACGGAATTTCGAGTCATGGTCCGGCGGCAATGCACGTAATGGCTGGAGGAAACGCCACGGGCGCGATGATGGGGGCATTGTTCGCCCGGTGCGCTGGACTGACAAACGAACGCACTGGGATGCCACAGAATGCGCTCGTCACGTCACATGCGATTAGCAAGGACTACAAGGATCTCTACACTAGCGTGGACCGCGTATCCCAGTCGGGTACACTTCCAACGGCTTACCGCCCGTTCGACCCGAGTGCAGGTGGTGAGATCATTGACAACATGCGACTGAACCTGGACGGCTCCCGTCTGGACGATCGTCGCGCCTTGTTGGCTCAATTGGACAGGCTACGACGCGGCGTTGATCGCCAATCCTCTCTGGCAGCCTCGGACACGTTCCGCCGCCAGGCGTTCGACGTGCTCACGCGAGGAGTCGCCAGTGCCTTCGACTTGTCACGTGAAGATGCTCGCACAATGGCAAAGTACGATACCAGCCACATGGAACCGACGGCTGCTGTTAAGAATCGCAACTCGTACGCAGCGCAATTCGCACCCGTCGCGCTCGGCAAACAGATGCTCTTGGCTCGGCGGCTCTGCGAAGCCGGCTGCGGTTTCGTGACCGTCACGTGTGGTGGGTGGGATATGCACGGCGGCGGTAAAGAGTTCACGATGAAAGACGGTTTGAACTCCCTGACCCCGGCCGTGGATAAGGCCGTATCAGCATTCCTAGAAGACGTTGCCGCGCGACACTTGGATCAAAAGATCCTACTCGTCATTACTGGCGAGTTCGGAAGGACTCCGCGTGTCAACAAGAACGGTGGACGAGATCACTGGGGTAATCTGTGCACGCTAGCTTTCGCTGGCGGCGGATTGACGATGGGCCAAGTCATTGGAAAGTCCGATGCAACGGGAAGCCGTCCCGCATCGGAACCGATCAGCAGTCAGCAGGTACTGGCGACCATCATGCACGTACTATTTGACGTCGGCAAATTGCGACTGCAACAAGGGCTACCCCAAGATGTGGAACGGGTCGTCACATCAGGAACGCCAATCCCAGCGTTGTCTTGACCACCGCTAGAACGGCCGCGACAGATTACGTCGATCTACAGCCGGCGATCACAGGTTCGGCAAAATACGACAACATTGTTGCGCACAAAATACCGACGGTGGCTGTGAAATACTGTGCACCATTTATCTTGAAAGAGTCGCGCCAACTTTTTCACGATTTCATCCTGTGTTGAGCCGTTGAGGCTCTGCTCGTAGGAGTTTCTTTTCCGCGCCAAGAGGCTGGAAACGGGTTTCGGCCAACTGGATTTGAAATCCACTGCCGGCTTCTAGAATAGTCCGCCGAACGAGCGAATGATCATTGATTCAAAGATGCGGACGCAAAGTCGTCCAAGAATATCGAATGGGGCTAATCCAGGCGTCACCAACCGCGGTATCGCACTATTCGGACCATCCCGAATCGAAGAACAAGGCTGTTTTTAGTGGCTTGGATAGAATCTCGCCAATACGACTCAACGTCCCCGCATCACAGCGATCGGCTTGGGTGAAAAAGG
>LWDU01039979.1_pt1 | contig 23028 bp, 21 predicted proteins | sample 727161 | NCBI WGS metagenome assembly LWDU01 (sample SAMN04566230, study PRJNA314399) | hydrothermal vent metagenome | isolation source: deep sea hydrothermal plume seawater | place: Mexico: Gulf of California, Guaymas Basin | collected 2004-07-11
ACCTCTTGACGCAGTTCCCCGATGATGCTCCAGAGAGAGTGGATCAGGTGATCTTTCTTCGCGTGGCTCAGGCCGCTGAGTTTTGCTAAACTTTCCATGAACTCAGCTTCGGCATCTGCACGAAAATCTTGAACTGCCGGGGCGAAACAGTCAGGGGCACCTTGGGATTGACTGTAAAAATTATAAAAAATTACATGTAATATCAATTAATTGAGTACCTGAATAGTTACTGTCAAAGAGGGATTGTCTATTGTGATATCTTGTTCCGCGGTCATCCCACCATACCGGAACTGGATGCCTTCGACCGCGAACAAATCTTGAAAGAACCCTTGTGCTTTTACGGAGTAACTGCCCTGAATCAGCAGTAGAGGGATAAGCAGGTATTTCAGCTTCGTTGCCATTTCCCTAGTCTCTTCAATAAGATCACCATTGTTTATACGATTCACTCTCAAACTTAAAACCTAGCTCCGAGTCCAAAGACGAAGACCTTGTAGTCGGTTTTCCACTGTTCGATTCCGGTTTTCCCGAAGTCCTGTGCGGTTTCGTTCATTTTGTATTTGCCGTCGCGGTAGCCCAGCAGTACTTCCAACGTGGCCAGCTTGGGCAGGAAGCCGATGGCCTGATTGAACTGCTTGGCCTCATCCGGGGTGTAGCCCAGCAGCACGATCAGGGAATCGCCCTTCGCGGAGGTGCCATAGAGGAAGCCCTTGCCAATGGTCAAACTGCCCTTCTCGGACCCCATGACGAGAGTGAGGTCGATCTCGTTGATCCGCAGGTCCCGGACGTAGCTGTTCCCGTTGGCCAGCGTGAACTTGTGTTCCATCGGCAATTCGGTGTAGCCCACACCGATGGTGTTCCCAAAGACGAGATGGTAGGAGGCGAGTCGGTTGATCTGAGTGGATTGGGAGGCAATGGTGGAGCCGAAGTAGTTGGACTGCGAAGAGTCCACCGTGCCGCTGCTGTTGGTGTAGTTGCGGAAGTCGGTGCTGATTTTGGGCTTGTCGAAGTCGTCGAAGATGGCGCTGGCGTTGCCTAACACCCGCAACTTGATGGCCAGAGCAGCACTAGGAATCAGCAAGAGGATGACAAGGGCAAGGGCGGTCAGCTGCAACCCCCAGCGGCGGGGTGAGTTGGTTAGCATAATGGGTGGGTTCGTTGCTGAAAGTCTTACATGCAAAGTTGAACTCAGAGTCAAGGGCAAGGGCCGTCGTCTGCGAAATGCAAGAATACCTCCCGAAGGTGGAATTTAGAAAAAAAGTCCAATCCCCGAGAATCCGGGGGCACTTGGGCAAGAATCATGGTACTCTTTTGAGCAATCGGTAAAGACCCCTTACCCCTGTGGGTTGGAGCCAACGGTGGTGGTGCAATTCTGAGATTTAGAGTCGTTTTTGGGACGGAGGCGGGTTCTATTCACGTCTGAAACCACTGACAGGGGGCTACGAGGTGTGCTTACGAGTTGAATCCGAGCTTGGCCCTTGTCCAGTCACTTTCACCAAAAGTCTCACTTTTACTTGCACCCGTCACACGGGACCACGACCGGAACGGCTTGCAAGGACGGCGAGCTTGGGGCATCCTGACCCCTTTGCGGATTTCTTTTGCTGGTGTTTCACAAATGCGCTTCCTGACTTTGCGAGAACAACTGCTGATTGGCGTTTTGACTCTTGTGATCGTAGGCCTTGGTGTGGGCTGGGGATTGTCCGGATGGCAGGGTCAAACCCAGCAGTTGGAGCGTCAGCTTGCGCAAACACAGCAGCAGCTCCGGGAATTGGAGGCGCTGGTGGCAGAGTGGAACCGGGTACAACAACAACCCACAGCTCCGGTGATGGGCAAGCCACTCAGTTCCTTTGTGGAGGAGGTGGCACGTGCGCTGCGGGTGCAGGAGCAGTTACAACTCAACACCCTCTCGTCGGTCCCGGAGGGCATGGAGGGGGTGCAGGTGCGGCTCGATCAGCTCAAGCTCGACCAACTGCTCGATGTGCTGTATCGGCTGGAGCATCACCAGCCCGTCTTGCGGCTCTCCCAGCTTGACCTCGCCGTGAGTCCTGGATCGCGCCTTGTGCGGGTGTCCTTCCAAGTTCTCAAACAACAGCAAAGCTGAGTCCGTGCGCTGGGGTCTTCGCATCCTCTTTGGCTTGGTCGGCACGCTTGGTGTGGCGCTAGCTGGCTTGATCGGACTGGGGGTCGGTTTTCCGGAACGTCAGCTTGCCGAGACACTTGCCCGGCACCTGCAAGCTCAGGCCGGAATCCCTGTCGAAATCAGCGGCATCCAGCTCGGCTGGAGTCGGATCACCGTTCCGGAATTGGCCTTCCGGACTCCTCCTATGTGGTTAGAGGCACCCTCGATGCGCCTGGCGGTGCTGGAGTCGCTGGAATTGCCGTACTGGCCCCTGCTCGTTTCCCAGCAAGTCCAAGTGTCCTTGCGCTCGCATGGTGGGGAGGTGCAGGCATCGGCAAAGCTGGACGGCAGCGTCGTAGATTTGCAGATGTCCGGAGTGGAGCTTGGGCGTATGCCGTTGAGTGCGGTGGCCCCGTGGGGCACGGTGGCGGGCACTTTGAGCTTTGAGGGGAACCTCGTGGAACCGTTGCTGTGGCAACAAACCCCGCCCCAAATTCCGCAGGGGGATTTTTCTGGCAGTTTGCGAGATGTCCGGATTCAGTTCAAGGCCGCAACACTGGAACAACTAGGAGTCGCCCTCCCGGAACTGACGTTGGACGAGGTGGGCTTCAAAGGCACAATTGGCTCCAATCTCACTGCCGATGTCCAGTTCAAAGGAATGCTCACTGGAACTCTGAGCGGATGGGTGCGCCTCAACCCCGACCGTCCGCAAAACTCACTCTTGAACTTGCGCGTGAAGCTGAACTTGAACCCAAAACTCCGTCAACAATTGGGGTCGGTGGCCTTGCTGCTACGCGGTTTTCAATGTGGAACCACCGTGAGTCTGAAAATTGAGGGCACGGTTGCACAACCCCTGACCAAAAAAGGGGAGTGCGCATGAACATGAAACGCCTGATCCTTGGCGCTGTGCTGGCTGGTTTTTTGTTGGTGTCCGCCGGGAGCGGCTATGTCGTGTACCTGCTTTTCCAGCCAATGAGCAGGCTAGGCACCACGGGTGAGGTGCGGCTGTTCATTCCCAGCGGCATGACCTTCTCACAGGTCACGCAGCAGCTTCGGCAACAGCAGATGCTTGCGCATCCAAGAATCTACGACTGGACTGCCCGCTGGTTGGAAGCACCGAGGCGCATCAAGGCCGGGGAGTTTCTGGTTTCGCGGGACTGGACAACGTGGGAGGTGTTGGGACACTTGATTCGGGGCAAGGGCATCCGGCATCGCGTGACCATTCCGGAGGGGCTGAATTTCCGGCAAATCACCAGACGATTGGCGGCAAAAGGCTTGGGGGGGCAGGAAACCTACCTTGCGCTACTGGAAGACCCAAAGCTGCTGGCCCGCACGGGCCTTGCAGAAGCCAAGACTCTGGAAGGGTTTTTGTATCCAGAAACTTATTTCTTTTCGCGGGTGGAGCGCCCCCGCCAGATTCTGGCGACAATGATCTCGCAGTATCGCCACACCTTCACCCCGGAACTCCGGGCGCGTGCGGAAGAACTAGGGTTGAGCGAGTATCAGGTCTTGACCCTCGCTTCGATTGTGGAAAAAGAAACCGGCAGGGCGGAAGATCGCGGCAAGATCGCCGCCGTCTTTCACAATCGCCTGCGCAAGCGCATGCTGCTCGGAAGTGATCCGACCGTGATTTACGGAATTCCAGAATTCAACGGCAACCTCACCCGCAAGCACCTGCGCACCCCAACCCCGTACAACACTTACACCCAACGCGGACTGCCTCCCACTCCGATTTGCAGTCCGGGCAAGGATTCGCTGCACAACACCCTTTATCCTGAAAACGTGAACTACCTCTACTTTGTCGCTCGCGGGGATGGGGCCAGCGAGTTCTCCAGCACCCTCAAGCAACACAACAAAAATGTTTGGTACTACCAGAAGGTCCGGAAGAACCGCATCCGCATCCGGAAGGAAGCTCAGGCCCGGAAGGCAAAACTGAAAAGGAATTCCTAACTGAAATCAGGAGGAGTGGAGGAGGTTCAACACCGCTTGGGGCTTTTGATTCGCATGAGCCAGCACCGCTTGGCTGGAGGCTGCGAGGATTTGCCCAGAAGCCATGTCGGAGATCTTCGCGGCCATGTCAGCGTCTTCAATGACCGACTGCCCTTCCGTGATGTTCTCCACTGCGACTCCCAGATTGCTCATCGTGCGTTCGATGGTGTGCTTCTGAAAAGATCCCAGTTCCATGCGAATCTGCGAGACGTCTTCAATGGCCTGCTCCAAGAGCAGGTTTGCGTCCGAGACCCCCTGTGGAGTGGCGACGTCAATATCGGCAAGGCTGGCGAAACCGCTCTCATTTGGAAGGTGACGGGCGAGCTTGCTGGCCCGCACATTCATAAAGGCGAAGGGTTCGTAAACATGCTCGTTGCTGTCTAAGTGAAAACGCTTGGACTGCTGCGAGAGGTGAACGAAGCCCTCCACTTTTTCAGCCACCGATTTTGAGGGGGAATCCAGCACATAAGTGGCGCCGATCTGCTCGCCCTGCTCGTTGAGAATCGGCTGCTCCACATAATCCACCGTCTTGCCGTAGCGCACGGTGAGCTGGCTGCCCGGAAGTCCTTCCCGCGCCGTGAGTTCCTGCCCCATGCCAAGCGCCGAAGCCTCTCCAATCGTTCCTTCCACATCTTTGCCGAGAATGGCATTCTCTGGCTCATGGGCCTTGCGGGTCAGAAGTCCGTCAATGTTGCTAGATGCGGTGAAGAAGACATCATCCCCAAAATTCTTGTGCCGGAAAACGAAAATGTGGTCCGGACGCTCAAAGAACTCCATCGGGAGATTGTCCCGCTGGAGTGCCCGGCTGACGTGATAGACCAGAAGGTCGCGGACTTCCTGATCGACCTGTGCCTTGGGGTAGTTGGCTGGGTCGCGGTCATGCTTGGCACGAAGGTCTTGGATCTCCTTCCCGAGTTCATGGTCGTCGGTGTTGAAAAGGAAGGTGCGGTCATCAAAGGAAACGACGATCTCCACTCCATCGCTGGCACTAGCAAGCGTGAGGGGTTTGTAGCCTTCAACACGAGCGCGAGTGGACACCCGTGTGATGTCCACTTGATAGCCCTTCTCCGGAGAGGCTGGAGTTTCGGCTTCGGCACTGACGAAATCCAGAGCGGATTCTCCAACCGCCACCCCGTTGATTCCCATGCTGCCGTCCAGCAGCCGTTGCTCGGTGTAGGTGGTGTTTTGGGCGATCTGGTCGAGTGCCTTGAGCAGATGCTCGATCTCCATCTGATCGGCGTTGAGCATGGACTCGTCGTTGACCGCCTCGTTGGCGGCATGGACGACTCGCTGGCGAATCTCGGTGAGGATTTTGGAGACCTCGCCCAACCCGCTTTCTGCAATCTGGAGCAGGGAGACCGAAGTCTCCACGTTCTCCTTCGTCTGCTTGAGTCCAACAACCTGGCTCCGGAGTTGAGCCACACCGAGCAAAAGGTTCGGGGCGTCCGAACTGCGATTCAATTCGCGTCCAGAGCTGAGTTTTCGAATAGATTCGCCCACACGCGCCTGATGGTTGGCACTGTGCCTCAGCGTGTTGAGGGCGGCGATGTTGTTTTGGATCCGCATGGCTTCCGATGGCAGCGAGATTAACCTTCAGGCTTGCTATCGGCAGATTCGCGGATTTCTTTAGTGTTTTTTGAAAAATCAAAGCCGGAAGAGCGGAAGTCCTTCGGAATCTTCGAGGCCGAGCCAGCGTTCCAGCACAGGACGGAGCCGCTCCACAGACGGCGTGTCCCGGAAGAGGAAGCCGTAGGACTGGAAGTAGTCGGAGGCTTCCAGCAGCCCATTGAGTTCCACATCCTTGAGTAGGGTCCGTGCGATGCCGAGCAATAGCGGCGGCTCCGGGCAATTTGCTAGTTGTGCGAGCCTAGCTCTGAGCGGCCCGGTGTGCCAGCCGTGGAAGAGTTCCAGCGGCACCTGTGCCCCACTTTGGTGCTTGAGCAGGAAATCCGGGAAGCAATACTGCTCGCCTTCGAGTGCAAGAAAATCGGTCGCCGCTTCCAGCGTCCACTCCGGCAGTTTTGCAGCCACGTTCTGCTGGAGCAGTTGCAGGGCTTCCGGGACGTAGGCAAGGAAGGGGCGGTAGTGCGAGCGGATGCCGCAGGAGCTGTCCAGTTTCAGTTGGTGTGTTTCGGACTTGCGAACCTGCACCTCCGCCCGCAGGATCCAGCCCGGTTGGTGTAGCAGGGCCGGGAAAAAATTCGCGAGGTTGAATCCGTACTTCTGCGTTTGCACGAACAGGCTGAGTGGGCCATCAACCTGCACCAGTGTCGCCCCGTCTGGAATCCGGGAAATCCGCGCAAGCAGTTGGTGAAAGCGCAGCGACTTGAGGAGTTGACGCAACCGTGCAGGCTCCGATTTCGGGAATTCGAGGTCGAGCTTGGCACAGCGGATCAGCAATCCCTGCACCTGAGCGCAGTTGTAGCGGTGCAGCAGCCCTTCCGGACTGAGGGGTTTGAAGGCAAGGACGGGATGATGCGCGGACAGGTCTTGATAAAGCTGCGCTTCGAGGGCTTCCGGCGTTACTCCAAAAGCTACGGCGATTTCTCGCCGATACTCTTCCGGGTGCTCCGGAAGTCCGCTGGCCAGCTGCGCCCCGCTGGCTGCGAAAACCTTTTCCCGAAGAGCCGGGAGCTCTCCGGAAGCGTCCTCGTCAAACTTGGTGCGGTCGAGCAGCAGCTTCTCCAGTCCACGAGCGATGGTAACATTGTCCGGAAACTCCGCAATCGCGTGGTTCACCCGTTCTTGAAGCGAGGTGCGAGTTTGCCCGTTGGTCTCGGCGAAAAGCGCGAGCAGGGATTCCGCGAACGCCAGCAATTCCGGACTGTCCGGTTCGAGCAGTTGTGGGTGAACGCCCTGTTTATGCACCCGGTAGCGGAGCAGATCTTTCGTAAGCACGGTGTTGGCGACGACGCTTGTTGATGGATTGCTCCCCGGTGTTCTGCGACACCAGTTCGTAGAGAACGGCCTGCTTGCCCGGACGCCCGCGTAGCAAGCGACCCAGTCGTTGCACATGTTCGCGGACACTGCCGCTGCCGGAAACGATCAGGCCCACGTTCGCCTCCGGAACGTCCACGCCCTCGTTGAGGACTTTCGAGGTGACAAGCACCGGATAGATCCCGTTGCGGAAGGCATCGAGCAGGGCTTTACGCTCCGGCAACTTCGTTTGGTGTGTAAGGACGGGGAGGAAGAAGCAGCGCCCCAGACGATAGGCCATGTCGTTGTCTTGTGTGAAGATGATGATGCGGTCGCCCGCATGACGGCGCAACAGCCGCCACACCCAGTCCGTTTTTTCTGAAGCGGCTTGCGCGAGCCGCTTTTGCGCCAAGTACGCCTGAAACGCTTCACGGCCTTCTGCGCTCTGGTTGCACTTCCAAAGGAAAATCTGCCAACCGTTCGATTTGCCGAGAAAAATGCGCTCGCGGCGCAGAAACCCAGTGTAGCGCTCCCGGAATTGCTGGTATTCGGCTTGCTCTTCCGCGCTCAGCTTCACCGGAATCGTCTCCACGCGATAGGGGGCGAGGGTGTCGCCCTGCAACTCGTCAATGTGCGCTTCGTAACAGAGCGGACCTATCAGTTCCCACAGCACCGACTCGCGTCCGTCGGCCCGTTCTGGAGTGGCGGTGAGTCCGAGGCGAAACGGTGCCAGCGATCCTAGCGCAGCAAACTGGTACTGCTCGCCGGGCAGGTGGTGGCATTCGTCAAAGACGAGCATTCCAAAACGGTTTCCTAGCTGCGAGACATGGATCAGCGCAGAATCGTAGGTTGTCACCGTGATGTCTCGCACCTCGTGCTGCCCACCTCCGATCAGTCCGACCGCAATTCCCAAATGTTCCTCCAACACCTCCTGCCACTGCCGCATGAGGTCGAGCGTGGGAACATGGATAAGCGTCGGACGGTGGGTTTTGGTGATCAGCAGCAACGCAAGAATCGTCTTGCCTGCGCCGGTGGGTAGGGAGACAACCCCGCGTTTGTCCGGAAGCCACGCCTCCAACGCCTCCTGCTGGAAATCCCGGGGTGTGATCCTTTTTTGCAGTGAAAATTCGGTTGGCACAAACTGGCGGGCGTTGTCCTCAAATGGAATCCTGCGAGTGTGCAGTGCCAAAACGAGATCGCGGTAACGCCATGCCGGGGCACGGTAGTTCCGGACACGGTCATCCCATTCCACACCTTTGAGGTGCGTCCGCACGGATTCCGGGCACTCGCCCTCCGACCAGCGCAACAGCAGGGTGCCGCGATCAAAATGCAGAGAGATGCTTCCGGAAGTTGGATGAGTCACAGGATTGTAGCGGAAAGCTAGACAACGAGAAACTTGGCGAGTTCCTGATGCTCGTGTGGGGCGTGGGTGGGATTCTTGAGGAGCAGCACTCCGGAATAGGGGGATTTCAGTGGTTCCGGACCATTGCGGGTGTAGAGCGTGGCGATGGGTTCGCCTGCCCGCACTTCAGTTCCGGCAGCAACGCGCCAACAGAGGATTCCAGGCTCAGGGGCGTACCATTTTTTGAGCTGGGTGCGGATCTGCCAAATCCGAGAATCCTCGGTTTTCGGGAGGATTCCGAAAAAACGCCGCAGCGCGTTCAGCCCCCGGTCGATGTCGGCTTGTGTGACACTGCGGCTTGCAGAAAGCTCGAAGGTGAGCGCGACTTGCCCTCGGGCTTGGCAGGTGTCGCTGAAGCTCGTCGAGTGCGCTTCCCACGCCAATACATGCGGCACCCCCAAGCCTTGAGCCTGTTCAATTTGCGAAAGATGCGCATAAACATGCGGTGTGTTTTCTCCTCCGGCAGTGTGCAGGTCCAGCACCACGTCCGCCGCTGCGGAGAGGTCCAGCAGTGTGCGAATCCACCGTCCCTCTTGACTGGGTTCGTCCCGGAGTTGCCCGATGCGGTTCCAGTTCCAGCAATTCTGTTGGTTGGTGTGGAGGTTGTTGTAGCCGACCTGCTGCCCCATGATCTGGCTGTCGAGTCCCATCGGGTTGCTCTGCGGGGCACAGATGCAGTGCAGAGGAAGCTGTCGCTCCTCGATTTCTCGCATGAACTCATGCAACACCGGAATGCCGGTCAGTTCGATGCCGTGCAGTCCGCCTTGCAAGTACACCCGCTGGGTCGCCTGCGGATGGGCGTAGGTCCAGACATCAAGTTCGTAGGCGGCTCCGCTGGCGGTGCGGTGCAGCGGCAAGGTTTCTCGGAAAAAACGGACGGTGTCGGACATGGGCTTTCGGATTGTTTGCGGTTATGAAATGCTGGAGTTGAACCGATGTTCGAATCCTACAAACTGAACGAGGGAAATGAAACTGACGCTGGAAGACTTCAACGCCCTCAACTCCGGAACCCTGCCGGGGCTGCTAGGGATTGAGTTCACCGCCATCCGCGAAGACGGATTGGAGAGCCGACTCGTGGTGCGCCCGGATCTGCTGGCACCAAACGGTTTTCTGCACGCAGCAACCGTTATCGCGCTGTCGGACACCACCTGCGGGTACGGCTGCCGGATGTTTCTTCCCGATGGGGCCAATTTTACGACGATCGAGTTGAAAACAAATTTTGTTGGTACCGTCCGCGAGGGCGCCATCACCTGCACCGCGACCGCCCAACACGCCGGACGCTCTACACAAGTCTGGGATGCGACCGTTTTCAACGCCCAAACCGAAAAACCCATTGCCTATTTCCGCTGCACCCAGATGGTGCTGAGGGGCTGAAGTTCGTTGACGCCTCACACTTCCCGCAAGCGTGGAATCAACTCCGCGAAATTGCAGGGGCGGTGCCGCTCGTCCAGTTGATCCTTGAGGATCGCGTCCCACGCCAGTCGGCAAGCCCCGGAAGAACCCGGAAGGCAGAACAGGTAGGTGCCGTTGGCAACGCCCGCCACCGCACGGGATTGGACGGTGGAAGTACGGATGTCCTTGTAGGAAAGCCAGCGGAACAACTCTCCGAAACCCGCGATTTCCTTGTCGAACAAAGGACGCACTGCTTCCGGAGTGCCGTCGCGCCCAGTCAATCCAGTTCCACCTGTGGTGATCACGATATCCACCGACTCATCCGCGATCCAGCGTGAGACGAATTCGCGGATGCGATAGGTGTTGTCGGGAACAATGGCTTGCTCGGCGAGTTCATGCCCAGCGGAACACAGACGTTCCACGAGCAGTTTCCCGGACGTGTCGGTTTCCTCGGTGCGACTATCGGAAACCGTGAGGACTGCAATTCGCAGGGGCCGAAATTCTCGTTCACTCACGCTTCGGCTCCGATTATGAGGATGAGTTTGCCGATGTGCGTACTCGCCTCCATCATCCGGTGCGCCTCTGCTGCTTCATGCAGCGGAAAAGTTTTGTGGATGATGGGACGGACTTTTCCGGACTCCAGCAGCAGCCAAACCTTTTCCTGAAGGGCATGGGCGATTTCGGCTTTCTGTGCGACTGTGCGGGGCCGCAACGTGGAACCTGTGATGGTGAGACGGTTCCTCATCACTCTCTGGAAATCAAGCTCGGCCTTGCTCCCTTGTAAAAACGCGATCTGCACCAGCCGTCCCTCCACGGCAAGGCTCCGGAGATTGCGGACGATATAGTCGCCGCCTACCATGTCGAGGATTACATCAACCCCGCGTCCTTCCGTGAGGGCCTGCACGGACTCCGCGAAATTCTCGCTGCGGTAGTTGATGGCCGCAGCGGCGCCCAACTCCAGGCACGTTGCGCATTTTTCATCGCTGCCCGCTGTTGCATAGACCGTTGCGCCGAACGCCTTGCCCAACTGGATCGCGGTGGTGCCGATTCCGCTGGAACCGCCATGCACCAGCAGTGTTTCTCCTGCTTGCAACCGCCCGCGCTCAAACACGTTCGTCCAGACCGTGAAAAACGTCTCCGGAATCCCAGCGGCGGCGGCCATCGTCATTCCCGCCGGAATCGGCAGGCACAATGCAACGGGAGCCGCACTGTATTCGGCGTACCCGCCTCCGGCCACCAAGGCGCACACCTGCTTGCCCAGCCAACTGGAATCCACATCCCCATGTGTTTGGACCACGGTCCCGGAAATCTCCAATCCGGGCAAATCGCTCGCTCCCGGAGGCGGGGGATAAACGCCTTGGCGTTGCGCCACGTCCGGGCGGTTCACCCCGGCAGCGGCGACTTGGATCAAGACCTCGCCGGGCTGAGGTACTGGCAGTGGTCGCTGGCACGGGACCAACACCTCCGGACCTCCGGGAGTGGTGATCTCAATCGCTGTCATTTGTGAAGGAAGTTCGGTCATGTTCACTCTCAAGTCATGCGGAAAATACGTTTTTTGGACTTGTGCATCTGTCGCAGAGACAAGCCCATCAGCATCAACAGGCAAGTCTGCACCTCGCCATCACGGAAATTGTTTTCAAAAACACCCGCCACCATCAACCCCGCTGCTCCGGCCATCACACCCCACAGCACCGCACTCTCGTATCCGAAGCGGCGGGCGCGGCGACTGGCCCGCAGGCTTTTCAGGAAGAACACTACCCAAATGCTGAGGTAGGCAAGCAAGCCGAAAAGCCCGTAGTTGAGCCAGGTTTGCAGGTAGATGTTATGAACCCCGGCACTGGGACCGTTCATAAAGTTGTGACCCGCTTGCTCGAAGGGTTCACGGTAGGCGGGCATCACCGTCTTGTCCATGTCATAACCGATTCCCCACCACGGATGATCCTTGAGCGCCGCCACTCCGGACTCCCACATCAGCAGACGGTCCCGGTTTGCCCCAAGGGAAAATATACTCTCGACCCGCCGGAGGATCGCCTGCTGTGCGGTTGCGGATGATCGGAGGGTTGCTTCCCAGAAGCCTTGCACTTCGGTGGTCGCAACCCCAACGGCTTGTTGATCGACAAGCTCGACCCCTGTTCCGGAAATCGACTTGGTGATGAGCAGGGCCAGCAGTCCTGTGGTCAGCAACCCAATAAGCAGGGTGGTCTTTGGCAATCGCCAAAGTCCCAGCACAAACAAGACCATCCCTGCTCCAAGCCAAGTGCTACGCCCAAGGCTTGCGACAAGTGCGCCCAACAAGAGCAGAGCCAGCCCTGCGATCAAAATCCGCACTCCAAAACTCCATTCCCGACAAAGAGCCAAGGCCGTGAACAGCGCAAAGCACGGCAGCAGCACTCCTCCAAAAGTGAGGTGGTGCGTGTAATTGCCTTCGGCGTGATAACGTACCACTCCCTCTTGTTGATAGTAACCGGCAACTTTATTGCCGTCGTTCAGTCGCAACCACTCGGTTCCATTGAAAAACTGCACGATTCCGTACACGGCAATGATCAGAAGAAACACCGCGAACACTTGTAGCACCCGTTCTTCATTGGCATCGGCCAAGACTCCGGCCAGCACGAACGGAAGCAGGAGCCGCCAGTGGATGCGCAACGCCATCAGCAAATCCGCACCGTAGCCAGCCAGCCAACTCGCCAACACCGCAATCGCCATGTACGCCAAGATGACTTGCAGCATCCCATCCCGGAGGGCTGGCAATTGCTTGCGCCAGATCAAGCGTCCCAAGCCAATGAGGTAGAGCATGATGATTGAAGCCTCAGTGGCGGCAATGCTGAAGGTGCTGCCGATGACGAGGGTGTAGAGAAAGCAGAGGCTCCAGTTCTCTGAGCGTTTGAGGGCGTTCAAGGAAATCACAGGCGGGTGTTACGGGGCTGATCTTGCAAAGATTATGATAGCGTGTGAGGTGATTTGATCAAGCCTAGACTCGGTGTCGTGCCTTTTTCTCGTCTCAAAACCGCTTGTGATTCCCACAGTGTCTCCTTACATTGGAGGGGGACTTCCAAGTTTTTTGACATGCCACCATCTCCTGATTTCCGTTCAAACCATCCAAAAAACCCATCGGCGAAAGTCTTGCGGGAGCGCCCGCTGCACCAAGGCCGCTGGTCGGAGCTTGTCGAGGTGGAGTACGCGGATGCCTCCGGAAAGACCCAGCGTTGGGAGTGCGTCCACCGCAGCCAACGCTCGGAGGCGGTGATCATCATTGCGCAGTTGCAGCCTTCGGGACGCTATGTTCTCATCCGACAGTTCCGTCCTCCCACGGGGCGCTACATCTTCGAGTTTCCCGCCGGGCTTGTTGATGCAGGAGAAACCTACGAGCAAACCGCCATCCGGGAGCTTCGGGAGGAGACTGGGTATGTGGGGTCTGTCGAACGGGTCAGCCCTGCGCTCTACTCGTCTCCGGGATTGATCTCGGAAGCTTGCGCCTATGTCTGGATGTCAGTCGCGGAGGGCACTCCAGCAAACCAAAATCCCCAGCATGACCGTGAACCGACCGAGGACATCGAGGTGTACTTGGTGGCTCCGGAAGCGGCTTCCGGATTCTTGGCTACAAAAGCGGCGGAGGGCATGGGGCTGGATCTCAAGCTCTATACCTACTTCCACGCACTTGGGAGCAGTCCGGCATGACCTTGCAGCGCACCGAGTCTCTTGCTCCTACGCCGCCGTCTCCCCTTACTCTGTGGGAACCGATGCGCTCGCAGGAACCTCCTGATGCGTTGACTCTGGCACTGGAGTCACTCCCTCAGCTCCGGGAGCGTTTGCCCGACTTACTGAACCTTGAATTGCTGGAAAGCCCCGGGCGTTTTGTTTTGCTCCTCAACAAGCTCATCCAACTCAACCTTGAGTCGGATCCACTGCTGGCCAGCTTGGCTTTTGGTTTTCCAGATGCCCTACAGTTGCCGAGTGACGATCCCTCGTGCGCTACGGCTATGGGGTTGTTGCAACGGCTACAACACTTAAACCTGCCGGATCTCCCTCGTAACGAGCAGCAAGCGCAACTCATGATGCGCATGATCATGGCCTTAGTCAACGAACAGCAACTGCTGGCAGGGCTTTTGGCGATTCAGTTGGAGAGACTGGAGCAACACTCCTGCGCTCGCAAAGACGATTCCGAGGATGTTGCTTGGACGAGCCTCCATGTCTTTGCGCCGCTGGCGGCTCGCCTTGGAATTTTCTGGATCAAGGCCGAGTTGGAAGATTTAGCTTTCCGTCTGCTCGCTCCGAACACCTATCAGGAGCTCAAAAAACTTGTGGCGAGTAAGCGGGACGAGCGCGCCCGCAAAGTTGAGGAATTGACGAAGTCTCTGCAAAACTTGCTTGAACCCTGCGGGCTCACCCCCGAAATCCAGGGCCGCTACAAGCGTTTTTATTCCATCCACGAGAAACTGCGCAAGGTCAATCACGACTTCGAACGCATTCAAGACCTGATTGGTTTTCGACTACTCCTGAGCAACGTGGACGAATGTTATGCCGCCTTGGGCTACATTCATGAGCAGTGGCCTCCACGCAAGGACCGCATCAAGGACTACATCGCCCAGCCCAAACCCAACGGCTACCAGTCACTCCACACCACCATTGAGCTTCCGGATGGCGAATCAGTCGAGGTGCAAATCCGTACCTACGAGATGCACTTCCTCGCGGAGTTTGGAATTGCCGCCCACTGGCGCTACAAAGAGCAGCTGCGTCGTGACTCCAATGCACAAGACTCACAACCCCCGGAGCCTCCCCAAGTCGGTTTCTTCCCTGATTCCCTCTTCACCGTCACGCCAAACGGCGATATCATCGAACTGCCCAACAAGGCCACCGCCCTTGATTTTGCCTATGCCGTCCACACCGAAGTGGGTAGCCGAACCACCGGAGTCAAGATCAATGACGTGATCGCCAAGCTGGACTCTCCTCTCCAAACAGGGGATCGTGTTACCGTTCTGACTTCGGCCAAGCAGGTGCCCAACAAGGAATGGCTGGGGTTTGCGGCCACCCACCGCGCCCGTAGCAAGATTCGCCATGCCTTGCGGGAGCAGCAGCGGGAACAGTTCCGCAAGCAAGGCTGGGAGCGACTGGAGCAGGAGTTCCGGGCCTCCGGACTTAACCTGAATCGCATGGTCAAGGAAAGTCGACTGGAGCAGGAATGCCTACAGCATCGCAACCAGACCTTTGAGCATGTCCTCTTCTGCCTCGGCGAAAACAGCATCCGGGCTTCGACAGTGCTGGGTTGGTTTGTCTCCTCCCAGGAAGCAACGGTTTTGGAGGAACTAGTTCCGGAAACCAAACCCCAAGCTCCACGAATTGAAACGGGCAAAACTGTGCTTGTGGATGGGTTAGAGCAAGTGCCGATCCGGATTGCCCGCTGCTGCACACCCACCGCAAGCGACCCAATCCAAGGCTACCTTGCTGAAGGCGGACTGGTTTCAGTTCACCATCCCGATTGTGAAGCTCTGCACCACCTGAATCCGGATCGTCAGGTTCCGGTTCATTGGGGGTGATCCCGTTGGTTTCGGGAAGCGCCACCTTTTTGCTAACGCCCCCGGAATACCTCCAGCCGCTCCTTGTAGTAGCGCAGTTTTGCTTCCGGCAAGGGCGGATTCCGGGAATCCGCCAAGAACCATGCGTGTTCTGCGGCCTCAAGGGCCTGCTGTTGCTGTCCAAGCTGCCAATGTCCTTCGGCCAATGTGTCCCAGATGAACGCCTGCTCGTCCTGCTCCAAAGCCTGTTGAGCCAGCAGGACACTTTCCCTCATGTGTTCGGAACTGTCGCCATAACGCTCGGTCAGCAACCACGCCAAGTTGTTCAAGGCACGCGGGCTGTCCGCATTCAGCACCAGCGATTTTCGGTACCAAGATTCGGCCTGTCCCAGTTCCTTCTCAAAGTAAAGCAAGTCGGCAAGCCTCACCATCAGAGGAGCAAGTGTCGGCTCAGCAGTGGAGCTTACGCTGGTCAGATAGTAGCCCAGCAGTCGAATCCGCGCGTCAGCGCTCGTGAAGTAGGCATTCACGCCAAGCAGCAGGAGTGCCCCGGCAAGGAGTGTCCCTTTCAAGTGCAAAACCCGCTGATGATGTCGTTCCCGGAGTTCCGGTTGTGCTTCGCATTCCGAGAGAAACCGCAGCCGCTGGAGAACTCCGTAGTGATGCCAGTTCGGCGTCTCCGGGTCAATGCCGTTGAGCCAACTCACCTTGAGCAACGCTTGGCCAAACGGACGCAACCCCACCCGCTCCAGTGCGTGGCAGTCCGCTTGGCGCTCAAACTGCCGACTCAGGAACCCCACTCCAAAGCGTAGGAACCCCAGCAGTGCTGCGACCATCACCACCCCTTCAGCCCACAGCGGAATCTCCCAGCCCTGCCACCAACTCACCACACTGGCGGTGCCCGCTCCCAGCAGGAGCAGTTCCATAAATCCGAACAATGCAACGGCAAAGAACAACAGGTGCGAGCGTCGTAGATGCCCCGCCTCATGTGCAACAACGGCCCGTAATTCATCTTCGCTGAGAGACGACAGCAAGCCCGGACTGATCAGCAAATATCGAAACTTCGGCAAGAAACCGATCACTCCCGCCGTCTTGCTGGGCAAGATTTCCTCGGGCCAGAGTCGGATGGAAGCGACTGCTGTTCCAGCATGATGCAGTTCTTTTTCAATGAGGGTTCGTTCCGGACTTTCCACAAGCGTCTCAGTGTTCCAGCATCCCATGATGACAGGCGGGGCCAAGACGAGCAGAACCGCAATGCTCAGTAGTTCCGGCAACGACCCGAACATGCCTGAACCCGGAAACCACGGAATGGCTTGAGTTGCCAGCAGCAGCAGCGCCTGCCCGCCTCCCAAAATCAACAGGGGCAGTTGCAGTCGCAAGTGGCTTTGCACCTGTGTGAGCTTGAGCCGCCGCCCCTCTGCATTCCAGTGTGACACCGGAGTTGCCACCAGCGCATCGGCCAGCCAGTAGGTGAGGATCAAGACCGAAAAAGCTCCTTCGTCGGCGAAGGCTTCTGGAAACTGCTCGGCCAGCCGCAAGTGCAACACTTCAAGTTTCACGGATGCCGCCCACAAACCCAGCACCGCCATGCGGGGCAGGTCGAACCGAGCAATCCGGCGGGTGTTTTCCAAGCCCCCCTGAACCTTCCGGAAGCCTTGTGCCAGCAGCACCCCTGCCGTCACAATCCCGCACAACACCACAGGAAGCGGCCACCCCAGCAACGGGTCCGGGCTGGCGATGGGCTGAGACTGCACCCAGGAAAGGAACATGACCGCTAGCAACAGCGGTAAAAAAGGAAGCAGCATGTCGGATTTAATGAAGACAAAACACGAGCGCGCTAATCCCAGCCCAAGGGAATGCGCGTGACAATCCACCTGTTCCTGCCATAATTAACAGTTTTCGTAATTGCACCAAAAAGGTTTCAGGTGAGCGAGGCATCTCTGAGTACTGTACATGAGGTTGAGCATGAGGGTAAGCGCATCGTGCTTGTGGGCACCGCCCACATCTCGGCAAGCAGCGTCCGAGAGGTTCAGGAAGTGCTGGAGCGAGAGCGCCCGGACACGGTGTGCGTGGAGTTGTGCGCATCACGGCTCAGCGCCTTGCGCGACCCGGATTCGTGGCAGCGCATGGACATCTTCAAGGTCATCCGGGAAGGCAAGACTTTCCTATTGCTCGCCAACCTGATGATGTCCTCCTTCCAACGTAAGCTCGGGGCGCAGCTTGGTGTCCAACCCGGAGCCGAGATGCTGGAGGCGGTGCGCATCGCCGAAGCTCAAGGCGCGGAGTTGGTCCTTGCTGACCGAGACGTGCGCACCACCCTGCAACGCACTTGGCGAAAACTGGGGTTCTGGTCACGCATCAAGATTCTCGGGCAACTGCTGGTCGGCATGGTTTCGCGGGAGGAGATTGAGGAAAGCGAAATTGAGAAGCTGAAGCAAGAGGACGCGCTGGCTGAAGCGATGGAAGGGCTGGCCCGCCAATCCCCGGTGGTGAAGCAGGTGCTGATTGACGAACGGGATCAGTTCCTTGCGGAGCGCATCCGGCAAGCCCCCGGAAGCCAAATTGTCGCAATCGTGGGTGCTGGACACCTTGGGGGCATTCAACAAGAACTCACCCGCTCTCACGATCTGGACGCTCTGAACGATCTGCCGCTTCCGGGAAAGCTGGGACGCACCCTCAAGTGGGGAATTCCGGGAGTGATCATCGGACTCATCCTCTACGGTTTTTTAACTGTTGACGCTGATGTCAGCCTAGAGATGGTTCAGCGCTGGTTTCTGATCAACGGCATCCTCTCCGCGCTCGGTTCGGCTCTCGTCTTGGCCCATCCTCTCACGATTCTCTCGGCGTTTGTCGCAGCCCCCTTCACCTCGCTCAACCCCATGATTGCCGCCGGCTGGGTCGCCGGACTGGTGGAGGCTTTTCTGCGCAAACCGCAGGTGCATGATTTTGCAGCACTCAGCGACGACATCCTCACCCTCGGTGGCTTTTGGCGCAACAAGATCACCCGCATCCTGCTCGTCGTCGTGTTTGCCAACCTCGGCAGTTCGATTGGCACTTTGCTCGGCGGATTTGCCATTGCCAGTCTGCTCTAAGGTTCTCACATTTCTCGGTTAATTGATTGATCGTACTGCGGAATCAACCCACCTGTTACACTTACGAGATGATGTTTAGAAACGCACATAATACATTGAAACTATTTACTAAAATAAGAATTATTGTGTTTCTGCGAGTTTGGTTTCACATTATTTTTACAAACAATTTCAGTAATCCAGGTTTTTGATAGTCTCCCTCTGGAGTGTTGGTGCCTGTCCTCAGCAAAATTCACCCTGTAAAGTGTTGTGATTTTGCAAATAGACAGAGTTTTCCGGTGTGTTTCTCCCAGTTTACAGTGATTTTTCCCGAATTTCAGAGGAACAACACTCCAGAGGGAGGCCATCTATTTTTGATGACTGGAACAAAATGGGAAGAAAAATCTGGAAAAAATTCAGACCCTGAACAAATTTTTCGAGGATTAGGGCGGACTGGCGGGATTATATTGTCAAGCGGTGTTCTCCGGTCAAAAAGAATGCTGACAAAGGAAAAACCTTCAATAACCGGCTAAGGATCATTCCGCAAAACGCCTGAAAAACGGCGTAGTGGACGGAGGCAGGGGGGGGTTGCCCAGAATGAGATCGGCGGCTTTTTCGGAGAGCATCATTGTGGGTGCGTAGATGTTGCCGTTGGGGATGAAGGGCATCACGGAGGCATCCACGACCCGCAGGTTTTCCACGCCGTGGACCGTCATGCTCTCCGGATGGACCACCGCGGTTTCGTCCGTTCCGAGCTTGCAGGTACAGGAGGGGTGCAGGGCGGTTTCGGCGTCGCGGGCGACCCAATCCAGAATTTCCTCGTCGCTTTCCACGCTTGGTCCCGGAGAGAGTTCTCCGGTGCTGAACGACTCGAAAGCGGGTTGACTGAGGATTTTGCGAGCGCAACGGATGGCCTCAATCCACTCGCGGCGGTCCTGCTCGGTGGAGAGGTAGTTGAAGCGCAACTTCGGTTTGCTCCACGGATCGGTGGAGTGAACCTTCACGGTGCCCCGTGCATCTGAGGACATCGGGCCAATGTGAACCTGATAGCCGTGGTCGGCTTCCGGAGCGCTACCATCATAGCGGATTGCCAACGGCAGAAAGTGGAACATCAGGTTCGGGTACGCCTCGTTCTCGTTGCTGCGCAGAAACCCTCCAGCTTCGAAGTGATTAGTCGCTGCAGGCCCCTTGCGCATGAAGAGCCACTGGAAACCGATCCATGGCTGGTTCCACCACTTGAGTGCGGGTTGCATTGAAACCGGCTGTTTGCAGCCATGCTGCACATACACCTCCAAGTGATCCTGTAAGTTCTCACCCACTCCGGGAAGGTGTTGCACCATCTCAATCCCCAGCGGTTCCAGTTCCTCGGCGTTGCCGATTCCAGAGAGTTGCAAGAGCTGCGGGGAGTTGATCGCGCCTCCGCAACAAATCACCTCGTTGGCGTACACCCGTTCGGAACGTCCGCTGCGATCCATAGACTCGACACCCACCGCCCGCTTGCCCTCAAAGAGGATTTTGGTGGTCAGCACCCGGGTTCTGACCGAGAGGTTGCGACGCTGCTTGACCGGATGCAGGTAGGCACGGGCCGCGCTCAGGCGACGCCCCCGGTGAACATTGCGGTCAAAAGCGTTGAAGCCCTCCTGCTTGAAGCCGTTCACATCGGAGGTCAAGGGATGCCCCGCCTGCTGAACCGCCTCGAAGAACGCCCGGAAGAGCGGACTCGTCGCCGGGCCGCGCTCCAGCACCAGCGGTCCTTCGCCCCCTCGGTAGTCGTCCGCGCCGGCGAGGCAGGTTTCCATGCGCTTGAAGTAGGGCAGGCAGTGCGCGTAGTCCCAGCGTTCCATGCCGGGTTCGCGCCCCCAGCGTTCGTAGTCCAGCGGGTTGCCGCGCTGAAAGATCATGCCGTTGATGCTGCTGGAACCGCCCAGCACCTTGCCGCGCGCGTGATAGATGCGTCGTCCGCCCATGTGCGGTTCTGGCTCCGATTCGTACCTCCAGTCGTAGTGCTTGTTGCCGATGGGCACCGACAGCCCAGCGGGCATGTGGATGAAGATGTCCCAAAGGTAATCCGGACGCCCCGCCTCCAGCACCAACACCTTGTTGTTGGAATCGGCGCTCAAGCGGTTCGCCAAGGCGCAGCCTGCCGAGCCGCCACCGATGATGAGGAAGTCGTAGGAAGTTTTCATGTTTTGGTCATGCAGGCCAACTCACGGGCAATCCGGGAACGTTGTTCCAGCAGGTGGTTGAACTGGGCGTCACATGCCGTGATCGGCGGAGGGTAGTTCGCAATCTCCTCCTGAATCCGGACTCGTTGCTGCTCCAGTAGGTTCCGGATTTCAGACTCGGCAACCACCTCTGCAACAACTTTCCGAATTCCTCGGAGCGCAGTTTCCGGGGTGGTGGCCAGCCAACTCAGGCTGGGAAACTCGGTACAAAGCCCAATGTGTTCCTGATCCTCATCAGACCATGTGACACGATAGGTGTAGTGATCATTTTGTGACGCTTTCATACTTCAAATAGTGTCATTACTGATACTTGGTCTGCAAGATAGAATTTCAATCCTTCCGGAGAGCCGAGATCAGCGTTGTCCCAGACTTGGATGCGGTGGTGCAGACTGCGGAATCGAGCAGTGCAGGCAAACAGACAGGCACGGTGAGTTGCACTTACGAGTTGAATCCACTAGGCACAGGACTTCAGGCGTCCGGAAACAAGGCCAATCCCCCCGCCCCAATGAGTAGGCCACCGCCCACTCGGTTGAGACGGTGGTGGACTTTGGGGGTGTGGAGGCTGTTCCGGAGTCGGCTGGCGAGCCATGCGTAGCCGAAGGTATTGAGGACTGCTAACACCCAGAAGGTGGAACCGAGCAGTAGGACTTGCGGCAGGAATTCCGCTTCCCGATCGAGAAACTGCGGAACGAAGGCGATGAAGAAGACGATGCCCTTTGGATTGAGCGCGGTGGTGACCCACGTGTGCCAAAGCATCGACCCTTGGGTTTGGGAAGTGGTTGCAATTTCAGAGAATTCCAGAGGTTTGGGCTGGGTGCGCCAAAGCTGGATGCCGAGATAAACGAGGTAGGCCGCACCCGCCCATTTCAGGAAGACGAAGAGCGTGGCAAGGGTTTGCAGGAGAACGCCCAGCCCGATGAAGGAAAAGACCATTGCTGTCAAATCGCCCAAACCCACGCCGACGACCAGCGGCACCGTGGCGGTACGTCCGTGGGCAAGGGCGTAGGCGACCACCAACAGAATGGTCGGCCCCGGAATCAGCAGCAGGATTTCAGCGGCAAGCGCAAAAGTGGCCCACGTTTCCAGCGGCACCTCAGCCCGCAAGAAGCCAAGTGTCGGCGTAGTCCGGATTTTCCAGATCGAGAGCGGCTTGGGTGAGTCGCAGCGGGCGGAAGGTGTCAATCATCACCGCGATTTCCTCGGTGCCTTCCTTGCCAATCGAGGCTTCGATGGTGCCCGGATGCGGGCCGTGCGGTAGCCCCGCAGGATGCAGCGAAAAGTCTCCATGCCCCACGCCTTTGCGGCTCATGAAATTGCCCTCGGCGTAATACAGCACCTCATCGGAATCAATGTTCGAGTGGTGGTAGGGAGCGGGAATTGAGAGTGGGTGGTAGTCGAACTTGCGAGGCACAAACGAGCAGACCACGAAATTGTGGGCCTCAAAGGTTTGATGCACGGGCGGTGGTTGATGGACCCGCCCCGTGATCGGCTCGAACTCGTGGATCGAGAAGGCATACGGGTAAAGGCCTCCATCCCAGCCCACAAGGTCGCAGGGGTGGTTGCGGAAAACGTAGGGATGCACCCAGCCGTCCTTGCGGATACGCACCTCGTGTTCGCCCCGTTCGGCGAAGGGTTCCCGGAATTCAGGAAGTCGCAAATCACGTTCGCAGAAAGGACTGGTTTCGAGGAACTGTCCGGTCGCACTGAGGTAACGCTTGGGGAACTTGACGGACGAGAGGCTTTCCACCACGAGCAGGCGCGGCGGCTCGTCTGCCTCGGCAAACACCCAGCGGTGCGGAATCGTGCGCGGCACCATGACATAATCTCCGGATTGCACGGCAAGGTGCCCAAACGGACTTTCCAGCACCCCGGAGCCGTCATGCACAAACACCAACTCGTCCGCCTCAGCGTTGCGGTAGAACCACGGCATCGGTTCGGTGGGACGGCAAAGGGCGATGCGCAGGTCGGAGTTGCCAAGCAGAATTTTGCGTCCGGACAGCCAATCACCTCCGGGCGCGAGTTTCGCACCGTTCACCAAACGATGACGCGCCGCCGCATCCGTGGCGTACTCAACGGCATAGCGTTCCGCCGCACCAATGCGCACCACCTCGGTCGGCGGGTTCGTGTGGTAGCAGAGCGAGGAATCACCACTGAAGCCTTCTGCACCAATCAATTCCTCGCCATATAATTCGCCATCCGGACGTCGGAACTGTGTGTGTCGCTTGGGCGGCACTTGGCCGCGTACGATGTAGTGGGGCATGGTTTGGTTCGTTGATCAGATTTCAATACTCAGTGGAAACTCCGGGATCAGTTGGGATTGTGAACGTTGACCTGCTGGTGCAAAGAAGAACATCGTCCCTGCATCATCGCAAATCCAGACTTCCTGCGCGCCCTGCTCAAAGTAGAG
>LWDU01000252.1_pt1 | contig 23022 bp, 30 predicted proteins | sample 727161 | NCBI WGS metagenome assembly LWDU01 (sample SAMN04566230, study PRJNA314399) | hydrothermal vent metagenome | isolation source: deep sea hydrothermal plume seawater | place: Mexico: Gulf of California, Guaymas Basin | collected 2004-07-11
AAACTTATTACTTTATCACTCATGATAACTTTCCAAATACTTCATTCATATGTTCTAAAAATACCTTTTCACTATATAACTTTTCCCATAACTCTCTACTCTGAATACTACATTCTTGATAAAATCCATCATCATTCTTTAACTTCTCTGCTATGTTTCGTGCACTTTCTACATCTTCATTCTTTACAGATGTTAATGGATGTAAATCTCTTTGAGTATCTACTTGGTCATAACCAATACAAGGTATTCCGTGAAATGCACAATTCATATTAAATGTTCCAGCACCTACGGTTGGCATTAAATGTATTCCAACATGATATTGACTCAATATATCAATCCATTCTCTCCATTGGACATAAGGTGTATAAGTTATATCTTCTATGGAATCTTCCAATGTTTGTTTTCTACCCATACTCACACAAGCTAATTTATACTCTGGTTGAAATACCTTTCCTACTATATAACTATCAAACCCACCATACCAACGAACAAAATTTCCGCCTAAAATAATAACATCACCCCATTCATTTCGTGGAACAACATCATCTGTAATCATTAAAGATGGTATATTCCATATTGGTTTATCACCACCAACCAATCCCCTAAAATATGGAATGTCCGACCTGTTCTCTGTAAGTATTCCATCAACGTCCATCAATACATTATAATGCCAAAATTGTTGTTGTATTGGTAAGTCCTGAAATATCCAATTAGGTCCTTCTTGCATAAACCATACATACTTTCCCACTCGTCTCGCCTTCTTTACAATATCTATATTATAAAGTCCATCTCTATCTTGTTGAGTTTTTGGTATCATTAAAATAACATGATCATATCCTTCTGAAATTTTATCCACATCATATAATGGATAATGATCAGCCTTCAAGGCACACATCTGTGCAAATTCAGTTCTCATATTTGGATGGTTTCTTGGGATTTTACCAGTAAATTCCATTTGTGTTAAAAATGCAATTTTCATTCGTATAAATCCTTATAAATTCTTTCCATCCAATATGCTTGATCTCTACCCATTCTATTCTGTGGTATAGCATTAAACTGATAAATCCATCCTGAATTATATAAATTAGTTAAATCATCTTTCCACCAATTCCAAGTCGAATCCGTATAAATCAAATTCTTTCTATGTAAGTCCATTATACTATACTTATATGGTAGAAAATTTACATCCACTCCAAACTTCTTAGTTAATAAATTAATAAGTGGTTGGTCACTTCCACATTTTACAATATCATATGATGGAATAACTTGGTCTTTGTTTTCCCAATACCAATCAACTACCTTCTTTAAAAAATCTCTATGTTTCTCATTTAATATAACAAAGCAGGTTTGAAAGAACTCCGAACTCATCTTATAGTATTCACAATTAAAAAACATTTTAGAATAACCATTAATTGCTCTATTTACCCATTCATAATCACCATTACAAAATGCTGATGAAAACTCGTGGATGTATAACTGAATCGGCATCTACCAATAAAACTTGGTCATATTCAATACCATTCTTTTCTAATATCTCTAATACATACCATCGTTGCCAAGTAATAACCATTTCACTTTCAGGTACTAACAATGTGTCCATTAAGAAAAATTCTACATCGTGTTTCTCACACCACTGTTTCCAAGAATCTACTCCGTACTTGTAACCTTTAGTTCTATCGGCCCTTCCTATCCCACTACTATTGACTGCCTCTTCTCTTTCAATCCAAGGAATCAATACTACATTTTTAGTCACTTGCAATACCTCTTTCTTCTTCTGATTTACAACCACCCTTATTACATTTTCTACACATCTGTAACAAATCTCTACGACCTTTCTTCAAAGTTTTTCTATAATGTTCATAAGATTCATTTGTCCACACATCTTCTATACTTGTTTCTAAAACATTCCCATGAACAACTTGATATTCCCAATCACAGCAACATAATAATGCTCTTCCATCCCAAGTTACATACATCTGACTTGACGGATAACCACAATTCTTTTGTGGAATAGGTATATCTGGATTTACGTTTACAAGTCCACCTCTATTCCAATAAGTATGTGGTCCATAATGTGCCTTTTCACCAGTTTTATATTTTGGAATATCTTCTTTATTTTTTACCTGTTCTACATTATAGTTTGATGATACCATAAAAAAGAATCTCTCATCATTATTAAATTTCATACATATATCTAACATTCTTTGAGCATATTTATCATCAAAATAATCATCTACTTGAAGTCTATTCAATCCGGCGTCTATCATATCGCCTAATAACTCTGGTGTCAATCCCGTACCGTTAGTATCCATCTGAATAAAACAATCTGGTAAATGTTCCCTTGCTATTTCTATAAACTCAACCATTCTATTTTTGTCCATCAATGGTTCATTCATTAAATAAGGTGAAACCCTACCAGCAAAATTAATATCTGCAAGATTTTTTACAAGTTTGGTATAGTTCTCAATGGTCATTTGATTGTGTGGAATACCCTTTTTCTTATTCTCTATCCTATCAAATATAATATAATGGTTAGGACAAAAATCACATTTCAAATTACAAAACTCAAATGTTTGTATTTGTATGGACTCGAATAATCTGATATCATTAACATGAACTTCTGGTGATATAAGATGTTCAAGTTTTCTTATTGTATTACCTGACTCCATAATATAATATTGACTATACCTGCCCCCACCACCATGTAATATTCTCGGTTCATAATAATCCATTATTTCTTACCTGTATGTGCTCCCATATTTAAAAAATATTTATTATCTCTTGAATCACCTTGAATATAACTGAACTTTAAATCATTCTTCCATGCTATATAATTAAAACTAAGTTGTTCTCTCTTACTATTATACTTTAACTCAACCCATTGATCTTCCATAGAATCAACTACATCCTGTTCATTATGTCGTCTTAAAACTTCCATCTGAACTACTAATCCGTTGTTTCTTGGATAGTGCATGTCCATATATCTACCCATCTGTCTTTGTATTAGTTTAGGGTTATCTTTATAATTACCACCATTTTTCTCACCCAAATTTAAAATAGTAGCACCTTCATCATAAATACAACTTCGTGGGTCTAATTGATTCTGTTTATGGTCGTATGTTGCATAATTACAACCATCAAGATGTCCTAACAATTCATTCACATCATCTCTTACTTTTATATTACCATCTAACCACAAACTGTATTCATAATCTGGAAATAACCTATGTGGTAATAATGTCTGTATAAAGTGGAAGTGTTTTTCTAATCTCCCAAATATCGGATTCTAATTCTCTATCAGTAAAACAAACAAAATCCCAACCTTCGGGTTTATAGTCTGGTTCTACCAATTCATCATAACCACCAATGATAGCGGTATAAATAACTTTATTATATCCCACGATATCCAACTCGGATCTCTCTCCAACCACCCTGTTTTTTATGATAAACATAACAAGTTCCAACAACTATTGAATGACCAACTCTCGATTGAACTTCTACATCTTGGCCACCCCATGCATGTTTAAATTGTGTACTAAAAAAATTACCATCATTATCAAAATAATTGTTTTGAATAGATTCCTTTGTCATTCCTAAGCAAAACCCATTTAATTCATCTTTAGGTTCACCTGAAATTTCAAATATTTTTCCATTTGGTTGATGACTTAATTGATAATCATTATTTGGATTGTTAGATACTGGACCAAATATAGCATCATCTTTAAGTTCGTGTGTTAAAATTACATCTATAAAATCATTTATAGTTTCATTATACACTTGGTCATCAGAAGTTATTATAATGGCATCGTAATCTTCATTTATCGCCATTTTAATTCCCTCATTCCAAGTATATGTACATCCACCTTTATATTGATCCTCTACTCTTGTTATAACTAAATTGTCAGGACAATTTTCTATTTCAAATTTATTATCTGACGAATTATCAAAAGCAAATAATTTAAATGGATACTCACATGAAATGTATATTGAAGCTAAATAATCATTGAACAATTCAAACCCATTAGGTCTATGTGTTTTACTCTGGTGAAGTGCACATATAAATGCAACTTTTTTATTTTTTCTCATAAAACTTTTTCAATTTATCTAAATTTATTGTAACATCTGATGGCATAGTAGAATGAAACTTTTTATTAATTGGAATTACAGTATCCTTCGTCATTTTTGCCAAATCATACATAGTTTTTAATTCAGTTCCTACATTATAAATACCAACCGCACCTCCTTCTATTAAATCTTTAATTATAATCGCTATCTTATCCACATAATCAAAATTACCCACTTGATTAATATATGCCTCTTTATGTAAAAATGGTGTTGATTTATGTGTTCCTCTAATTAATAAATAATTACCCATTTTTAATTGAACATAACCATCAGCCAATAATTTTGTATAACCATACCAATTTTCACAATGAACGGGAACATCATTTTCACTTGCATACAATTTCGAATTTGAATAAACATAATCAGTAGAAATATGTATTAATTTCTTATCAACTGAATCGTATCCCCTAACAGTATTTTGATATTCTATATAGTCAACTAAATCTACAACTCCTTTATAATTTACATTCCAATGATTTTCTCTATTTTCATCATAAGTATTACAATCGGCTATACAATTTATAATCTCATCATATTGATTAATATGAAATTTATAAGAATTAATATCAAGAAAATCAATATCATCTTCTTTTCTACTAATATAATCCCATCCCGTTTGTTTATGAAGTTCCGAACCTAATAGTCCATCACCTAAAATAAGTTTATGAGACATCTTGATATTCATCCTCTATAAATTTATTAATCCAATACAAAACATAATCAATGTCGTCATCAGTCATATTATTAAAACAAGGTAATGTTATTAACTTCTCCCATTCCGTATCTGCTACTGGATACTCTCTATCTTGTTTCAATAAACTATAATGATGTAAAGGTTTAAAATGAACTGAAGTATGTATCTTCTTGTCTGCTAAATAATCTATTAAATTATCCCTACCCATTACTGAACATCCAGAACCATTGGGTGCAAAATTATACATTTTTCTATCTAATCTGGTCCCGTAATATTGAACGGTTTCTGAATATGGTGGTCTTGTAAATACATCTGGTAATTCTTCATTATATCGTTTTTGAACGTGCCGTCTAATTTTCAAAAATCCATCTAATTTTTTCATTTGAGATAAACCAAGTGTCGCGACCAAATCAGTCATGTAATATTTATATCCAAGTTTATCTACTTGATAATCCCATGCATATCCTGGACGTTTTCCTGTATCATCTCCTGTCCTACTCCAAGTTGATGCAACACCAAACCACAACATTTCTCTAATTTTATTTGCTAGATTATCATCATCAAGTGTAATCATTCCACCATCTCCTACTGGCATTGTCTTTACTGCTTGAAATGACCAAACTGCCGCATCACCTTTTGAACCAGCTCCTTCAGTATAACAACTATGTGCACAATCCTCAATAATAAATCCACCAAATATTTTTCGTATTTCATCTATTGGTGCTGGTACACCTGACATATTCACTGCTATCAAAACTTCTGAATTTGGTTTTTTCCATTTCTCTACTTCTTCTACGGTTATATTAAGATTTACTCTATCTACATCTACTATATTAGAAGTACAATCATTCCAAAGTGGTATCTCGGCTGTTGCCACAAATGACATTGTTGGATTAATAACATCAACTCCCTTGAATCCCATTGCCTTCATTACTAAATCTTGACCATGAGAATTACTCGTAACTGCTATGGCGTGTTTTGCACCCACAAGTTTTGCAAACTTTTCTTCAAACTCTTGGACTTTAGGTCCCTTTCCCCACCATCCACTTAATATAACTTCTCTTATGGCCTGAACATCCGATTCATCTCCACATGGTCCTAATACCTTTAAAGGTTTTTCTCTTATTTTCATTTTATTTTCCTAATGTTTTTCCCATTAAATTTTGTTTAAAAACTTCAAATCCATTCATTTCATAGAATGATACTACATCATCATAACAATATAATAAAACTTTATAACAACCCAATTCTTCACACCTTTTAACTGCTTGGTCAATTAATAATGAACCTATATTTTTTCCACGAAATTTTTCTTGTATAACTACTTCCTCAATAGAACCAACAGAACTACCGTTATGTATAAATTTATTCTGAATATACAAACTTAACGAACCTACAATCTCACCATTATTCTCTGCAACAAAAATATAAACATTTTTATCTAATACCCTTTCCAATGTTTCTTCAGTTATACCATCACACGGCCATACCTCTGATATGGTTTCTATATAACCATTATCCAGATCTTCTTTTTTAAATTCTCTAATCCCAATCATCAGATTTAAATGTCCTATAATCTTTATCTGTTAATCCTCGTTCCTTTAACCAAGTGCCCGCTTTTTCTCCATCCATCTCAACCCATTCCCGTAATTTATCACTTCTTGTATTTTGGTACTTTAAATATAATCTACGATTAGTATCTTCCATATTAATATATGTATCTGCCCATTTCCACTTTGCTGTACCTGTTTTATCACCTGTTATATGATGATGAATAAATTTTAATTCAACTCTCCAGTTCTCATATCCTTTTTCAATTAACTGAAATGGCATATCGGCTGATGCCGCTGTAACTATATCATCATCAAACCTTAAATTCTCTTTATCAAATAATTTTTTACTTATTAACATAATCCCATCTGACCAATAAACCTCAAATGTATTTTTATCTCGTACATTTAAAGATTCAATAGTATATTGTTCTCGTGGATTATATTGTCTCATACCACCATGTAATCTTATACCAATAGCACCACATTTTGGTAATGACTTATAAGTTGATATTGCATGTTCCATCCAATTCTCTGTAGTAATAACTAAATCATCTTCTTGATATAACCACCAATCAAACTCATCAGTTAAATATTCTAATGACTTATTAAAAGCCACTGGAATATTTCCACCAGGATGTGATTCTGTTTTTATAACATCATAACCTAAATCAAAATCATAATAAACTTCATTTGAAAAAGTTCCATTTTTTACTATAACAGTTGTTATATCAAATTTATCTTCATTGGAATAAACTGAATCTAAAACTTCTTTTAATAATGATAACCTACCGGCAGTAGTGGGAACTACAACTAAAACTTTTTCTTTACTACCCATATTTTCCCTATATCGTTTGGACCACTTAAATAAACCATATGATCGTCAATATTTGATTCTATATATTTACTTTCTTTATCACTCATATATTCACTACTAATTTTTCTAGTCGATGTAAATTCACCTATCATTCTACAAGTATCCCTACTTCCCTGCCAGTGAGTACCCAAATACGGTGCATTTAAATCTTCAATAATATATATTCCCCCAGGTTTCAAAAGTGGAAATAAATATGCCATTGAAAATTGTTGTTGGTCGGATAAATGACCAGCATCGTCAATTATTAGATCAAAATCACCACCATATTTTTCAATAAGTCTATCTAAATCTTTTTTCTTTCCACAATGACCAACCATAACATGAACCCGTATATCATTTTCTGTATAAGATGGTCCTTCGGGTGACTTCCATAAGTTATCTGATTCGAAAATTTCAATACCATATATATCAGCATTTGGAAAGTATTCTTGCCACATCAACAGACCTTGACCTTTATGTGCTCCAAGTTCTAAAACTTTTTTTGTTCCTTCTATACCATCATCCAAAAGTGGGCCATAAATTTCGGTATAACCATTTCCTGGTTTGCCTACTGTATAAACAAGTCCTCTATCAGTTCCATGTTTATGTGCCAATTCTGTTAAATAATGCATAATCTCATCCCCATACTTTTAACCAATGTTCAATCATTTCATCCATCAAAGTTTCAAATGTATATTCAGGTTCCCAACCAAATGTCATTCTTAACTTAGTGGCATCCCCTTTTAAATATTTCAACTCCTCTGCCCTCATAAATCTTTCATCTTGGGTTACATAATCTTTATAGTCCAAATCTAATTGATTAAACACATAATCACACATATCACCAACCGAATTTGTAATACCAGTAGCACATACAAAATCATCTGGTTCTGTATGATTGAGTATCATATGCATTGCTCTTACATAATCTTTTGAATGTCCCCAATCACGATAAGAATCCAAACTACCTAATGGTAATTTATCTTGCAATCCATTTTTAATTCTTACTGCCGACTTTACAACTTTATTAGTAACAAAATTAGAACCCCTCCTCGGTGATTCGTGATTAAATAGTATACCATTACATGCAAATAACTTATAAGCGTTTCTATAATGTTGTACCATGTTGAACCCAAATACCTTTGTACATCCATAAGGACTTGTAGGATGCATTGGTGTGGTTTCTCTTTGATATCCATCTTCATCTACTGAACGACCAAACATCTCTGATGACGAAGCTTGATAGAATCTTGCACTTGGACAATTATTTTTATATGCCTCTAATACATTTAAAAGACCAAGAGCATTAGTCTGTACTGTAAATTGTGGAATATCCATACTGATTCGTACATGACTCTGTGCTGCTATATTATAAATTTCATCTGGTTGGATAGTTCGTATCATTCTTTCTAACGAACTTACATCAAGTAAATCTCCATATTCAACTTCAATATCATGTCTAATTGAATCTATTCTACTCTGTTGGTGTTCTGCTACAGAATTCCGTCTTACTATTCCATAAACTTTATAATCTTTTTCTAATAATAACTCTGCAAGATAACTACCATCTTGTCCATTAATTCCCGTTATAAACGCCTTTTTCTTCATTTGTATAACTCCATATCTCTCAAATCAGGCCATTCTTCTAATTCCCAATCTCTTGGTTTAGTTTTGATTGCTTCTGGTAATTTTTCTAACCCTAAACTGGCTGTTTCAGGTGTCATATAATAATGATAACCCATACTACTAATATTTTGATTTCTCCAAGGAATATCAGGTAACCTACCATCATAAGACATTTTCTTTAATTCTTCTTTTGCTTCTTCATCATCTGTTAAAATCATACCACCTCTACCTAAACTCAAATGTTTTTGAAATTGGAAACTAAGACACATAAGACTATTTGGAATATAACTATTCTCTTTCCATAATACAGCCGCGTCTATTATATTTGTTCCACCTAAATAATAATAATCTTTCCAATCCTCTTCTTTCCATTCAAATTCAATTCCTATTTTCTTTGCCAAATTTGGAATTGAAGGATAGGTATTTGGTGGAACTGTAAACATATCTATCTGTTTATATCTCAAACACAATTCTATAGCATGAGTACAACAATCTATGGCAACTGCATATGGTGAACCATAAAATTTTGCTATTTTATTCTCGAATTTTTTTATTACTTCAAAACTCATAACATTTCCTCCATTAGTGGAATAATAATTTTCTCAGAAAACTTTTTATGTGCTAAATCAGATGGATGATAATCAGGATTCATGGCTCTTAAATTTCTATACCAATCTTCACAATCCAAATTATGCTGAATCCATTGCATCATACCACCATACTTTACTTTATCACCTTTATAGAACCAAAAATTATTCCAATCTATTTTACTAAATAATTCTTTTGAACTTTTATATGTATCTTTTACAAGTAGTTTGTCAAAATTTTTATATTCTATCTTTTTATTCCACATATCAGATTTTTCATCCCCTTGTGTAAAAATATCCCACCCACAAAAAATTCTATAATCTATATTATTTCTATTATTTACAAAAGATTGAAATCTTATTAAAAGATTTAATAAATTATTAAAATGTTTTTCCTCTGAATATTCATTATTAAAATAGTCCACCCATTTCTGAGAAACATTTTCTGATTGTGACATTCCCCACCAATTAAATAAATTTGATTTTACTGCAGATGATAATGTTGGTGATCTCTCTCCATCTATTAATATTCTATCTAATCCACTCAATTGAATTATAACAATACTTTTTTCTTCTGAATTATCTAATTTAGAAATGGTATTTAAAATTATTTCATCGTTTGTACTACCTTTTTTACCCAAATTAATAAAGTTTAAATCTGGATATTGTAAATGAATATAATGTGCCCAAGTATCTTGTCTCCTATACCAATTTGTAAAACTACACCCATTAACTACTAAATTCATATCCTAACTTTTTCACCCTTTCTATTATTTTAAAACCATCAATCTTTTTAACTAACTTTGCTGGATTTCCTTTATAAACTCCCCATTCTTCTGTATCTCCCATTAAAACAGAACCAACTGTTAATAAAACTCCCATTCTCAATCTTGCACCACATAATGCTACTGAATTAGTTCCAATATTAGAAAATGGATCCATTATAACTGGTTTAAATATTTCATTACCTCTCAACTCTTCAGGAATTAATGCTCCGTGCGGACCAGAATCATCAAATTTATTAGAACCACACACTATTCTTGCTCCCGCCATTATATTATTAAACCCCTTTGCTACAAATAATCCTTTTGGATTTCCAATACAAGTAACATAAGGACTAATATGAACATAATCTCCAATCTCAACTCGTGTAGTACAATAAAAACCTCTATCTATAGATACTCTATTTCCTAACGTAACCAAATCAGGATGTTTGATATAAACATCATCTGCAATTATAACATCCTTACCAGTATTCATGATTTAACTATCCTGTGTTGATAAACATAACCATACATACACAACCATCTTATTAATGAACCTATATTATAATCTTTACTCACATAAATTTTACTTTCGTATCCTATATAAGTATTCTCCCAATTTATTAACCCCACCAACAATTTAGTTAAAATTTTATTATTAAAAGTAAATGTAACTTCTGCGTTTGGATTTTCAGTAAAATTACACGATTGACTCACCGTATCATCTTCAAATTTAAAATTTATATTAAAGATATCATCTTGATAATCATTAGTCCATTCAAACTTATCATTTACAAATTTTTTAAAATTATCTAAAAATAAATCTAATAATTCTATTTTCTCAAAAAGGTCTATTCTTATATCGGTGGAATCGTAAGTATCACATGAATCAACCCAATTATATTTTTTGTAATATTCAATGGATGATTCTCTAATAGTTTCATGACTATAATATTGTTTACCAAATAACTTTTCTACTTTATCGAAATTATATGAATCTCCTGGTACCATATCTAATACTATATCACCATTGATATCATTTTCTTCTAATAAAAATTTAATATAATCTAAACTTTTACAATATCCCAACGAATCTTCTCCAACAAGATATTCAGAACCTCTAACAAAAGGTAATGCCAATCCGGCATAACTAATAAAAGCTCCTGAATTAACACTTATTGCATTTTTCACACTTTGTAGTATCATCCTATCTTGTCTTTCTTTGGCTAAATTAACCTTTTCTTCATTACTATAGTTATCATACATAATTGGATAACCATCTGCTAAATTAGTTTGTGACATAAACAATGTATCTAATTTATTATATTTACTGAAATCATTACTGACACTTTCAAAAACTTTATTCGGTAATTTTTGCCAATTATCATTTCCATGTGCAACAATAAAATCATCCGTTGAAATTGTAATAAATGCATCATCTAAAGAAATATCTTCAAATATATATGATTTATATTCTACATTATTTAATTTTAATCCATCACTACCAAACTCATAAATATTATCTTCTTTTATTCCACACTTCACAAGTCTTTTTTTCAATCCCTTAGATGCATACAAAGGAATTGCCACTTTGGTAAATTCTGGTAAAGATTTCAAAAAATCATTATCTAAATGGTCATCATGTCCATGTGAAACAACTACAACAAAATTAGGATTACTTTTTGCTAATGCTATAAAATATGTGGGATTATAAATAGGTGGTGGTATTGGCAACCAACTACCAAACGCTGGTTTCTTATACCAAGGGTCTGTTAATATTATATTATCATTACTTTGAATCAATACACTTGCATGATTAATAAATGTAACCTTCTTCACTTATCACTCATCGAAAAATGTCTTATCCATTTTTTGTCCTTTATACGGACCTGTTTTGTATTCATAAACTAACGTATCATCTTCTAATATTAAATAGGTATGGCCACCACCCAAAGTTACAGAACAATCGCCAACATTTAATACTGGTTTGGATAATGTAACTCCATCCGTATCCATAAGATTACACTCGACACTACCTTTTATCACTACCCAAGATTCTTGTGCTATACAAGATTCTTCTCCAGGTTTCCAAATGTGTTGATGTGGTCTGAATGTATGTCCTTCATCCATATTGAGTGCAGACAACTGAATAAATTCCTTTTCTCCTACTACATCTCGTCTGTGTCCATCTTCTATCGTATAAAATTCATCTGCTTTATGGATGATATGTAATAACATTCGTGGTCTTATTTTTGAATATATTAACTCCATAATTTTCTCCTAATATTTTCCTCTGATAAATCTATCATACCAAGCCTTAGTTGTATAATTCTTTTTTGTAAACTCAAACGATTCATTTATCATATCTTCAAACTCATCATAATGTGAAAGAATATAGATTATCTTTTCATCGAGGTCATTATAATTTTCATAATAAATAAAATGCTTATCTGGTGTCCAAAAATCCTCTATAATATTGTCACCATCTTTATATATCAAAACTACTGACTTACTTAAAAATCCATCTATATTTCTTGATTTGTGATGAGAATAAGATGCTCTTTTAAATATAGTATCTAAATAATAGTTTACGATTCCAAGTTTTTTTAGATCTTCAGCACTTTGTTGATACCTGGTCATTATATACTGACAATTATAACCAAGTGTTATTCTACTTTTTGCATTCAACTTTAACTTCTCAAAATAATCTGGATCTCCTGTATTTGGGGCTTTATCTGATGTAGCATGAACACCACAATAACTATCCTTATATTTTTCTATTATAGGCTTCAACACATCATATAATAATGGATTAGGTCCCCAAAGCCAACATCCAAAAATATCATACTCTTTTGTAAAATCATCGGCTATATCTTCTTCATTTACAGGAAACCAAGTATACTCCCACTTTTCCTCACCTAAAAATTTATTTCGACTTTCTACGATATCAGGATTAACAGAAAATATTTTATCAAATGCCTGTTCTCTCTGTTCAACTATTTTTCTTGAATCTGGATTTAACCACATATTAGGCATTTCAAAATCTATATGCATATTAATTCTATTAGGATCCAATCCTTTAGTTGTAGTGCACATTCCCAAATGTATGTCTATATTATCATCATCTTCAGGAAACTTCATATATCTGCAGGGACCTCCCCAAAACTCTTTTTGATTAGCTTTTACAAAATCTCCCTCGTGTCTATGTATTATTTTCACTATTTATTATATCCATTGCAGCAGTTAAAATTGTATTTGCAAATTTTTTGTGGGCTTCAGATGATGGATGAAAATCACGAACTCCACGGTTATCGTTCCCCCCTACATACCAATTTTTTGGTAATGTATTTTGTATCCATTGTAACATTCCGCCATACTTTACTTTATCATTTTCAAAAGTCCAAAAGTTATCCCAATCTATCATATCCCATAAACTTGATGACCATGTATAACTATCGGTTACTAAATCATTATTTATATTATTATATATTTTATCGCTAAATTGATTACCCGATATCACAATTTCTTTTTGATGAGATTCCTTATTTGGTTTTTTACCATAAGTAAAAATATCCCAAGCTGTGAACATAACATATTTTATCTTTTTACTTTTTAAATACCATTGAGTTCTAAGTATATTTTCTAATGTAGAAATAAAAAATTGTTCATCCGAAGTTATTCTATACAAATCACGCCAAATTGATTTGCCAGTTCTACTTGCATCTGTAACCCAAATGTTATCACTTTTCTTTTTTTCTAATTTATAAGGCATCGGTAAAGAAGAAATACTTCTTGGAACGTTATCTTTCTTCGGAACTACAGTATCAAGTCTATATAGACCAGTCCATTGAATTATAACATCTAATTGTTTAGGTTTAACACCACCATTCAAAAGGTTATCAACTTCTTCAATAACTCTTGTAGATATTACATGATTACCAGTACCAGCGATTGCTAAATTAATTACTTTAGAATAATCATCTTTCCAATAATCAGAAACAGCCCAACTCCCACTATTTGCAGTATAACTACATCCTGCAACAACTAAAGATTTTTTCATATTACTGGTGCCCAGTTATTTTTTTCAATTATACTTATATCCTTATTATTAAGTTTTTTCTCTTTTTCTATTACTTCTAAATAAGGATTAGGAACTCTTTTTCCTCTCCTATACGCTTCACTACAATATAAAGGATATTTTCCCTTTAATCCATAAACTCCCAAACCATCATGTTTACTATTCAATTTATTTGGACTTTCAAAAAAATTAGGTGTCTGATTTGGTTCTAATTTATATATAAATTGTTCTCTATTCCAAATAGAATGATTTAGAGATAATCTAAACATTGCTCCTTGACTAGCTTGAATAAGTTCAAAATTCTCATAAGTTTCAACAACATTATGACCCCGTGACTGTAAATCTGCAGTTAAATTAAATCTCAATAAATTTTCTGCATTAAATTGACAAAATTCATATGCATATTTAAGTAATTCTCTATCAACTGGACGAACTATAAACGCATCTTCAAATGTCAAATAAAATAAATCATCATCACATTTAGTAAAAAAATCAATCATGTCATCTGACCAATAATTTTTACCCCTTTGAGTACCCAAAGAAATATAATTACAATTTTCTGGTAAATCAAAATCAGGTAAATCATATCCTAAAATATTAATCTGTGTTTCTACTGGCCAAAACTTATTAAGTAAATAAGAAAATGCCTGTAACGCCCTCATTGTTTTATTTGCAGTCATAACATAAACTGGTAAATATTTTAAGCTTCTTGCCAAGGTATTCCTTCCATAACTTTTAACATATATTCAACTCTCGCCCGACCAGTATGATATTTTTTAGTATGTTCATAACCATTTTTACCTATTCTAATACACTCATCTTTATTATTTAAATAATAATTTAATTTTTCTTTAAATTCACTTAATGTCTCATAATAAACACAAGATTCTCCATCTACAAATTTATTTGGATATATTATAAATGGTTTCTGTATAAAACAACAAGTTTTATTTGATATTATTTCCCACATTCTTCTACAACAATTTCCTGCTCCCCACGCACTAATACCAATATAAGATTTTGATATTGTCTCTAAATATTTATCGTGGTCTAACCTCTTACCAACAATTGAATTAAATCCTTCCAAATTTTTACAATAATGATATACGGGACCCCTTAAACCATTATTTGTATGACCGGCGGCCCCTCCAAAACTACAATAAAAATCATATTCTTTTTCAACATCATCAGTTTTAAAATAATCATTCTGTGATCCTATATAACATGGAATTATTTTTGTACGTTCTAAATCTTCTTCAAAAACTATCCGTTTAAAATACCAACTACACTTTTCATATATTTCTTCATCAATCCACGGATCTCCCCTATGTCTATTTAAATTAATAAGAGCTTCTCTTGGTTGATTAGGTGAATCAATTTTCCCTGTACACGTCCACTCACTTCCATCAATATACGCTGTAACTTCTGGTCTATTAATTTTATCTAATAAGTAATACTTGGGTGGAGAATTACCTTTTATCTTTCCCCAAATAACAAATATATAATCAGCATCTTTTGAATGTTCTATAACTTCATCATCACTATAAACTCTTTTAACATTATTACCCCAATCTGTTGCAATTACTTCAATCCCAAGATCATATAATCCATCAATCACTAAAGTGCCCAATGTATCCACTTTTCTATTTGGTGTTATAGCTATTATTTTCATCAATTTTTTAGAGTTATAAACTCACATCCTTTATCCACTAACTCTTGATTATTCTGTTTGATATAATCAAAAAAATTCCACGCCAAAACTAATATATTATCTGGTGGATTATCCAATACACCATTCTTACTTTGAATTGGGATCCTAACTCCTGGTAATAAATGTCCATGTTTTAGTTCATTATCTTCTATAATATAATCAATGGAGCTACTATCTATTCCATAATAATTTAAAACAGTTGTGGCCTTTGCTGGTGAACCATACCCAACTATTGATTTACCATTATCTTTAAGATTTTTAATTACTTTAACTGATTTTTCTTTACATTGTTCTACCTTTCGTGAAAAACGTTTATAAGTTTCTAATTTATCTAATCCAAACTCTCTTTCTTTTTTAATAAATTCATAAACAGATGAACGAATTGGATGACCTTGTGATCCAACATATACTCTTATAGAACCACCATGTGTATCGACATAATCAACATTAGTTATTTGTAAACCTAATTTCTCAAAGAAATTTTTCAAAGATAACACACTCCAATAATTATAATGTTCATGGTATATATTATCAAAAATTACATCTTTTAATGTATTATACAAATATTGAACCTCTATTACAAAATGACCACTCGATTTCATTATATCAAATGCATTTCGAGTAATCTGTTCTAAATTATCTGAATGTGCAAATACATTAAAAGCTGTTACTAAATCTGCTTCTTGTGTAATCTGAGATACAGTAGATTCATCTTCAAAATATCCATTAATGGTTGGAACTCCATTTTGTTCTGCAAGATATGATAAGTTCTTTGCAGGTTCAACTCCACATACACTTATACCTTTCTCTTGAAGTGGTTTCAGAAATACTCCATCATTACTTCCAATATCAACTACAAAAGAACCTTCTTTCAAATTAAATTGTTCTGACAACAAATCAGCGGCATCTGAAAAATGTTTTCTAAATACTTCGGTTGTAGATGAAACATAAAGATACTCATTAAACATTTTTTCTCTTGGAACTGAATGTGATAATTGACAATTATAACACTTTGGACAAAAGTTCATCTGTAATGGATACAGTTCATCTTCTTGATTCTCGTCTTTCAATAAATTATTTGCAAGTGGTGAATTACCAAGTGATACAACACACTCTAATCTTGAATTACCACAACTTCTACATTCTGGTTTATAATGTTTGAGTAACTCATCTCTCATTCTATCATCTACAAGTGTATAAGGAATTGTATGTTTACCAAAGTTCTCGTGTTCTCTTTCACCATTAACAAGATTCAGAAATAATGAATCTTCAAGAAAAACCATTGTGTGTGCCACATTTGGTTTTGTAACTACTACATCACCAGGTTCCATCAGTTGAGTAGTCATAGGACTATTGGGTTTCTTTAAATCTTTAAATATTGTATTGGATGGTAATGGTTTGCTCTTACTGTACCTTTTTTAGACTCAATCCAACCTATCCAATTAATTGACTCAGGTAATTTGTAATTAGTAATACGACCCCGTTCATCCACATATTCTTTACTACCACCAAACTTATATTCTATTACATCTCGTGATTCTGTCTTATCACTCCAATTATCAATCATTTCTTTAATACTATCTCTAATATTATACTTAAACTTAAACCCTGTCTTTAATAGTTTTGAGTTGCTTAGTGTATATCCCTCATTTGGAATTTCATCATCAGTCTCGGTCAATTCTAAATTTGAGACAAATTCTTTACATATTTCTGCAACTTCTTTAACCGTCTTATTTTCATTACATAAATGAAATGTTTCTCTACTAATATCATCTCGTTCTGCCATAAATTTCATACAACGAACTACATCATAAACTGACACAAGAGATTTTTGTTGAACTCCACCAGAGAATAATTTCAATGAACCACCTGTTGCTGCTATTTTTGAAAATAAATTTGGCATAATATTTATTCTCATTGAATCCCCACCATAACCATGTGCCGAACCAAGTCGAAGTACAACATAGTTTTTATTTGATTCTTCCAAATCTTTTTCAGTTTGAACCTTACCTTCTGAATAAGTTAATATAGGACAAGGTTCAACATCTTCTGTTAAATCAAATCGTGTTTCATCAAATCCCTCATATACAACATGAGTAGATGGAAAGATAATCTTTGCTGTATCAGATAAATTATTAATAATATTTCTTGAACCTTCAACTCCAACATCTGCAATCAACTTATCTTTTCCTTCGTTGGCCTCCGTCTTAACATACGCTACATCAGTAATACCACCTAAATGATAAACAATATCTGAATCTTGAACAAGTTCTTTAATTTTATCTATATTTAATAAATCAGATTGAACATATTTAAATCCCCACTCCTTCAACTCTTTCACTCGTTCTGGTAGAAATCTCCTATCTGAAACAATTATTTCATTTTCTAATGTTTCAGGTATATACAATTTACACAATTGTGTTCCTACATAACCAAGTCCACCTGTTATTAAAATTTTCATAAGTAAATGTCTCCTTCAACAAAATTATGTGCAATTGGGAATTGTCGTTGTGATTCAAAACATTTTGAATACCTAACCACAAGATGATTTGTTCCACATTGATTTGATAAATTGATTTTTGCTTTTGATTTAATATACAACTGAATTCTTAAATCGATATATTTCATATCTAATGATTTATTTATCCAATTAAATTTTGTTTCTTCTATAGGCTTTACCGTCCAATAAAAGTATGGTAACTGATATTCCGTAAGTATATTCATAAAATTTTGAACATCTCGGTCATAAGTTTTTTGATGATGTTTACCATATTGTGAACCAAATCTATCAGAAATTAATAAACAACCAAAGTTAGGAATTGGAGATGGCCATTCAAACTCACCACCTTTTATATGATCTAAAATTATTTTATCCCCAAACATTCTTTCATCATCCGACCAATACATTTCTGGTTGTGAATCACTCATTTCCTCATCTGTAAATTGCCAAAACTTCAACATCTGTTTGAGTAATGGAATATCGGTATTGTCTTTATCATATATTCGATAGTGGTCGTGAAATACCTCACCATCTATCTCATCAACAAACTCATCTACGAATCGATTATTATCAAATACTACATGAACATTATTATGGTCTTGACCAAATAACTTTTTTAGAAGTTTTTTAGATGGAACAACTACCTTACAATTTGGATACTTCTCTTTCAATAATCGTGGCATTGCTGATATGATTCCCCAATCACCTATCCCATGGGCAGTTCTCATAACCATAAACTCCTGTTTATCTAAATATTCATCTGGTATTTGTAATCCTTCTGATTTTTCAAACCCAAGAATATCAGTTTCTTGAACTGGATGAACTTGATTATCTACAATTCTCCAAAATATCACTCTAAATACCTTCCTTTACGAGAATTATTCCATAACCTTTCATACACATAATATAAAACTGCTCCAGTAATATTCATTAGAATAGCATTATATAAAGGCGAATCTGTAAAGTACATTGCCAAAATAATATAACTATTAATTACTGCTACAATTCTCCAACCAATAGATTTTCTTACTGACCTTTCACGAGTTTCTTTAAACACCTACCAACTCACTTCCCAATCATCAAACTCGGCGGCTATACAATCTACTTTATAATCTTTTCTTCCACCATCTTCAAGTTGGTCTTGTATAATATTCTTTGCTGTATTTCTAATTCCATTTAACCCATGAGTCAGTCCAAGATTTCCATCACCTTCACCTTTTCGATACTCGGTTTCATTGTGCCAAATATGTAAGTTCATCTGTGCCAATACTATGATTGCCCTAATCATTTCCCCACTTGGTTTTTCCCAATTCATTAATTCATTTAAGTCATGAACTATATCTTTGATTTCTTGGGCATATTCTTCTTTGTGTTCTGGTATAAAGACTTCCTTTAACTGAATGATGGATAGTCTATCTATTAAGTCACTAATTGTTGGTAAGTATTTTCTCATATAACTTATTCTGTTGTTCTTGTTTATTTATTGTTTTGTGATGATATAACGATAATTCTTCTTGTGGTGGTAAATGTGCATATGTTTTACATCCACTAATATATTCATGAACTGGTCTTACCCACCTTATACTTTCATTATTACGAAATACTCGTGCCTGATAATCTGGATAATTTACCCAACCTTTATCTGTGATTCTCCATCCCCACTTTACACAATGTTCATCAGTAAGTCCTTCAACTGTATTTACTCGTGGGATCCACACCAGATCAACATCATTTGTTTCTAACATCTCTGGTAAAATACCAACGAGATTCTCATGCGGAATCTCGTCTGCATCCAAATGAAAAATATAATCTCCACTACAATTTTTCTTTGTATTATTTTTTAAATCTGAAAAATCTCCGTCAAATGGCCATGAGTGCCAATCTAATTCATCACGGGTAGCAGAAGTATATTTTAGATAATCTCTTATTGCTTCTAATCCATTAATGCCATCAAAAGTTACTACAATTTCATCTTCATCTCTTTTATGTTCTAATAAAAATGAAATCAACTTTTGTATTTCTGTTAACTCATCACAAACTGTTATTCCATAACTAATCTTCATTAAACTAATCCTAATTTCTTTTTAAGAGCAGGATCCGCTATCGACATAAAATCATAATTACAAAGTTCAAATCTATTTATTTTATTCATCTTGAAAGTTTTATACATTCCAGGAATCATTTTTTGAAGTTTTTTTAATTGTCTATTATAATAATCCCTATTACGTCCATCTATTTCTAATCGTTGATGGTCCATACCATATTCCGTTCTTTCCTTTATAGTTGTCGCAGTTCTGATAATTTTTTTTAATTCTATAATGGGAATTAGATTCATATCTAAACAATGTAAAAGTTGTTCATCTGCCGGAGCTCTTTTTGGGAAAACATTTATACCCAACACCAAATATCGACTCTCTTTTGCAGTTTTACTATCGTATATTAACTCATAAACACGACCTCTTTGGGCCTTTCTTTTGGGTGCAGGAGTTTTGTCAAGAACATACTTAAAATGTGCATTTAAAAATCCCATTAAGGTGCTCCCATTCCTTTAGAAGTTAAATTATTACCCACAATACCCATACATTTACAGGCCTTTAAAAATTCATATTGACCAAATTCCATTGCATTTTCTACATCAAGTTTTTCAGTATAAAACTTACCTTCTTCATTAAGAATTGGATAAGATTCTATTTCATCAGGTTTCACTTTAACTACCGATGCAAATCTCCATCTCCAATTTTCTACGCTTCCTTCTGGATAAATTATTCCAAGTTTACCCATATTAACTACTGATGGATACCAATATATTTCTCGTTCTTCATCAAACCATTTTAATTCATTAACAAGTTTAGATGAACCGTCAATTTTATGTTCACCACTCTTTGTATAAAATGAACTACTCATAAATCCACAATTAAAGCACATATAAGATTTAAACTCCTTTTGAATATCTTCAAAACAAGAATCTTGGTCATAACACATTGGACAATCTATTACTCTTTCCATGTTACTTTACCTTTTTTAGTTTTGGTAATTGTATTTTAGGTGCCTCACTTATTGAACTAACCTTTTTTAATTTTGGTAATTTCAAACTAACTTGTTTTGGTGGTTCGTCAAATTTTGGTAAATATTTATCAAGTATTTTTTCAAATTTCTTAGTCATATCATCAAGTGAAAATTTAGTATTGTTTACAATTGAAAGTTTCTTTGCCTTTACAATATATTTACTATAATTATCAAATACATCCTTTAATATCTTAGAAGCGTAATTATAATTTACTGTAAACCATTGTGTTCCTTCTATATGCATTCCTTTCATCAAAGATTCTGGTTTAACATCGTTAAGACTTCCAGGTAACATTATAGCATTTTTATCATCCAAAAAATCAACATGACCACTCCAATTTGGGGCTATAACCGGTTTCTCACTTAATGATGCTTCAAGTAATGGACGACCAAATCCTTCTCCATGTGTAAATGTAACATGAGCCTTCACTTTTGGATAATTATATAATCCATTCATTTCATCATCTCTCAAATCACCATGTAAAACATATATATTTGGTAAATCACCACTTACAGTATTCTTAACTTCATTTATTTTTGTAAGAATATCTTCTCTATCTAAAATACAAGGTGCTGCTCCTGATGTTTTAAGAATAAGAGCTGGTTGTTTTGATTTATTTTTAAATGTTTCTAAAAAAGTTTTAACTAACATACCCAAATCTTTTCTATCATGTCCAAGTCCACCTTGTAACCAATGTCCTACAAACAAGAAACAAAAATCTTCTTTAATTTCTTTAAGAGTATCTACAAGGTCTTTAGAAAATTCTTTTGTAGTTTTGTATATTTCTGTATCTGCACCCTCAAATAAAACTTCAATAGGAGTATTACATCTAACCTCTCCAATTTTCTCTTTAGTTTGTTCATTATGTTTATCAAATACAGTATTAGATAAACTTTCCTTAATAAAATTAGCAGGAACTATATTTAAATTCATTCTATTCAATCCTTCAATCCACGTGGGAGGACAAATAGTAGTTTCTAATCCCGCTGTAATACCAATATTATATTTAGCCATTGCCTTAAATTCATTCGGAACTACAATATGAAAATGAATATCCGGCTGTCTATTCATATTTGGATTATCTAATAATCTTTCAATAATAGGAACATCTTGTGGATTATCTTCACTTAATGCATTTTGTGGAGTTGATCCCCAACGAACTGGCCAAATTTTTACATCAAACTTATCCATTGCAATTAAAGACCTACATATATCTCTACTATGTGAACCATAACCACTTCGGGTGCCTACGGGGGCTGTTACTAATACTAATGGTTTCATTTATACCTCTTTATTTTTTAAATGCTGGTGATAACAACTTTTTAAAACCGTTTACAACTTTATCCCAAAAAACATCACCAGGTTCACTTCTTCTACGGCTTGAAGTTTTCCGTCTTGGTGTAGTTTTTCTTGATGTCGATTTCCTCATTGATGTTTTCTTTGCTCTTGGCATTTTATTCTCCT
>LWDU01035212.1_pt1 | contig 23021 bp, 22 predicted proteins | sample 727161 | NCBI WGS metagenome assembly LWDU01 (sample SAMN04566230, study PRJNA314399) | hydrothermal vent metagenome | isolation source: deep sea hydrothermal plume seawater | place: Mexico: Gulf of California, Guaymas Basin | collected 2004-07-11
ACCGCTGCTCGACAAATACGCTGCGTTGATGAATTAAATTGTTAAATGGGCTGGAAACAATAGTGAATATTAATAATCTAGTCGTTCTTCCATGCACTAAGAATTTAAGAACCGAAAAGTAAACCTTTTTCTAGCCTCTACCTAAACATTTTGAGGCTCCAAACGTAGCCAATTCTGGCTCCATAAGCGTGTATACCTCGATAATTTTTAATCAGCAAGTGGTGACACCGTCGCCACTAAAACCTAAATGATTTAACAGTTAACAGGTAAACTATTTTTAACTGTTAGCTGATACTGGCCACACAACGGGGAACAAGTCCTCAGGCATACGCATGCCTGACTTCACACCCAGGTCTTTCAGGGGTGGTGAAGTTTCTCCTGGGCGCTCAAAGTAGACCATGTCATCACCGAGCCAGCGTGTCGAGAACGCTCTGCGTTGGCGTTTGATTGGTGCTGCCGTCGTACCGTGCAAGGTCCGAAAATCAAAAAGCAAAGTATCACCGGGTTCCAGCTCGAAAGCGCGTAGGTCTTTGTCTTTGAACTCGCATTCAAGAGGTGTAACCGAGGACATGGCTGGGTCGTCCTGAACAAAATCGGAGCCGTCGAGAAAATGACGTGGGTTATAAAGTTGCCCGGATCGATGTGATCCGGCCAAAAAACGAATAGCGGTGTCTGCCGGCGTGAAGTCCAGCGAGACATAGATACTGACATTCTGCCAGCCGTCTACACAGTAGTAGGGCAAATCATGATGCCAGGGAGTGGCGGTTTGGGTGCCCGGGTCTTTAGAGAAAACATGCTCATGAAAAAACTGAGCGGACGTTGATCTCATAAACTGGCAGGCCATTGATGCGGCAGCCGATGAACCGACAAATTCCGTGTATTCTGGAATGCGATGCCAGTTGCAGTAACTGTCAAAAAATCGACCTTTTCCGCCAGGCGCTACGCTATCACACGGAAAAGCGTAGTTGTCCGGGTAATCCATATTGCGCTGTAGCCCGGCCCGTAGCCGGTCAACCCAATCTGCGAACGCACCGCGTAGCAGTACGACACCATCACGCTGGAACGTAGCGATCGAATCAGTGCTGACATCACAGGCAGATGGTGCACATAGGGTCTGGATGATATTGCTATGAGGTCGCCAATCGACGGTGACAGAATTGCCTTTTTGTTGTGATGTTTGCATAAGTTCGTTCCCTTTTCATAAACGGAATCAAGCGCAGTTGGTCGGTTACGTACAGAGGCCATCGTGAGCTGGAGTCAACCCGTTAGCCCGAGACAATTTACCACGAAATACACGAGATAGAATCCACTGGACTACGCTGTTCTGTAGTACGAGATATGTTATCCGGCCCAAGTTAGAACGACCGTAACCTACATCCCTCTTCCTAGCTTTTTCTGCCTCTTCAGCTTTGTTTTAATTGCTGTACGAACTACTACGCTGAAGTGATCCCACTTTGGGTAACGTATGATTTAGGAATAAATACCTAGAAATCAACGATTTCTACACGTTACCGGTAACGGTATCTGAGGTGAAAAAAGTAACCTCAATTTGTTTGTCTGAACCTAAACCATTCAATACGTAAACCTGGATGTTCAGAATCCCCTCCGCTGTGCGGAAACAATATATTCAATTAAAGAAAGACCGATGGGGGTGGGTACCCCAAGTTGGTGTGCTGAATATGTGCTGAAACTGGGTCTGCTACTATCCTCTCCGGTCTATTCAGGGCTGTTTGCGTGGAGTCAGAGCCTGTTATTTAACGCGTTTTAGGACTATTGATGAGGAGCGCTCTGTCTTCACACGGCAGGGGTCGCTGGTTCAAATCCAGCCGCGCCCACCATTTTCCGCTGCTTTTAGGCCATTTTCGCTGACCTCTTTCTGCTCCGAATTTGTCGTGTGCTGAAAATTTGATACTAGCCACCGTATCATGCAGGTGATCTGGTGCTAAATGAGCATACCATTCAATTATCTGAACACCAGCATGACGGAGCAGTTTGCTAACCTCAAAGAGTGGTACACCTTCCATTACTAGCCAGCTGGCAAACGTGTGTCGACGTTGGCACCAGATCATACCGTGGAATAACCCGAAGGACGTCGCACTCTCGCGTTAGCTCGAATACGATTCACGCTTTATCGATCTTTGGTGCCAATGTCATGACAGAACGTCTTTTCGGGGTGACATCAAGACCATTTCCACGGCGCACCTCACGCCATCAAGAACTGGGACCGGCAAATCATCGGCAATAGAATCGGCGATTCCAGAAAGCGGACCGCCGCCGATTATGATCGCGCCGACACCATCCTTGATTATTGTGCGTTTACAAGCATCAACGAAAGCATGCCGGTGGGATTTCGGAGTGCCTGAAACCTGGGAGACAGTCCACGGTAAGATTGTTACAGCAGCCAACTGGTTCGCCACACCATATGAAAGGGCATTCTGTTTTATCGCCAGGCCCAGTTCACTGCCAAGTGTGATGATCGAAAACCGGGCCGCTAAATTTGCTGCCGTCTTCATCGCGGCTTCCGAAATTCCGACCACCGTACAGGATGCCATGCTTTGAGCCTCTTTAAGCCCGGGGTCGCTAAATGCGGCAATAATAATTGCACCGACCTCAGTGTGGCGAGCTTTCACCATCGCGAGCACCGCTGGAATTGTTAATTCGGATTGTTTCACGGTCTCGATAAACTCAATGCCAGAGTCGGCTGAAACCACTTCTAATTCATCGGACGCTCCGATCATCGGTTCGGCGATCGCGCGAATTCGCTCATTGGTCGCTGAATTTATGTTTGGATTAATGATCAGCAATTTCATCAAAACATCAGACGTATTTGACGGTTTACAAGTGTGATAGAAGTAGAGGTTGCGGCGACGAACGACAGGATAGCAGCATGATCGATTACGTCTTGCTCTAACGATAACATAGCTTAATTACCATTTGGCACTGTTTTCCCGATACTCTCCAGTTCGGTGCACAATCTTGCGAACAAGTCTTCCAGTTCTGCTATGTTGTCGGCATCAACTCCCGGGCCAGACACGCCAGACGCACCGCAGATAAGAGCTCCAAAGCGCCGAAGCGGCTCCTTCCTCAATGCCAAACCGAAACCGAATTGCTGTTGGTGCCGAATCAATGGTAGATAGATATCATCCAAGTCTTCCGCCGCTTCCATCTTCCCTGCAGCGACAATTTATAGACCTCTACCAAGGCCTCGATAAAAGCGAACCCGTAATGATGCCGTCTGCTAGGCCATTGGGATAATTTCTTGAACGCCGGTCTGATTGCAACACAAACGTTTTGGTAGAATGGAACCAGGAACTATTCGTATTTTTTTAGCCTGTAAAGGTTTCTTGCTGGGTTGTTAATTTCTTAAACTTAACACTCCTTCATTTTCCGATCAGGAGAATATAATGAAGAATCAAGCACAGCCCCGTGATTTCCGTGGCTATGGCGATAAACAGCCTAAGGCTAATTGGCCGAACAACGCTCGCGTTGCAGTTTCAATTGTGGTGAATGTCGAAGAGGGGGCGGAACTGAGCCTAAGTGCTGGCGATGAACGCAATGAAAACATGTATGCAGCCGGCATTAGTGGTGACATCGTTGACATTCCTGATTTGTGTATGGAGTCCCATTATGAATACGGCACACGTGCAGGCTATTGGCGAATTGCAACTTTGTTAGATCAAATTGGTGCGCCCGCAACCATGAGTTGTTGTGGCCGTGCACTTGAGGTTTCCCCATGGCTAGCAAAGGATATGGTCAAACGTGGCTATGAAATTTCAGCTCATAGTTACCGTTGGGAGCCACACGCACACATGGATGAAGACCATGAGCGCCAAATTATAAGAAAATGCGTAGATTCAATTCGGTCGGCCTCAGGGATTCGCCCAATTGGGTGGCATACAAAATCCCAGGTATCGATGAACACCCGTCGCCTTCTCGTCCAAGAGGGAGGATTTTTATATGATTCAAATGCATATAACGATGACCTCCCTTACATTGTAAGCATTTCAGGACGCTCTCATGTCGTCTTGCCATATGCCTTCGACACTAATGATATGCGATTTGAACCAGGTTCTGGATTTGTCTTCGCAAATGATTTTTCACACTATTGCATTGATGCTTTTGATCAATTGTGGCACGAGGGTGCTGAAACGCCAAAAATGATGTCAGTGGGCTTACATCTAAGAATTATTGGTCGTCCTGCACGGATTGCTGGGTTGGAGAAGCTACTTACTCATATGAAAAATAAGGGTGGGGTTTGGTTTGCGCGTCGAGAGCAAATAGCGCGACACTGGCGAGCATTGAACGGTTTGTCACCTTGGCCTGATTGATCAGCACTATCTCAAGCTAGCCGTGCTCAAAAAACATACCCTGTTCTTTATCGAGAACATGTCGACACTTGCTAGAACTACCAACTTTCATACTACGATACTGACCGTTTCAACAAATTTCCTCAGCATGATTCGATAACATCTCCTCGCTAACTAAATATAGGTAGGTGATTTTTCCGCATTTAGAAGTTTGTGACTAAAAACCGTGATCATTTGATAGATTGCACAGACTATTCGGTGCAATGACGTCTAATAGTAATATTTTAGGGCAGGTACGCTCACAAATTATCGGCCTTGAAGCATCCATTGAACAGGCCAAAGTACGATATCTGGAACGAGCGTTATGATCACAATACTCAGCAGCATCAGGAAGAAAAATGGCATAGATGCTCGCGTGATTGCCATAATATTCCGTCCTGTCATGCCTTGAAGGACAAATAAATTAAAACCAACGGGGGGAGTAATTTGTGCCATTTCAACCACAATCACAGTAAAGACACCAAACCAAAGAAGATCGATGCCCGCATTGTCGACCATAGGCAGAACGACCGCGGACGTGAGGACCATCATTGAGACGCCATCTAAAAAACAACCTAAGAAAATGTATAGAATCGCCAGAATTACGAGTAACATATTTGGGGTTAAATCTAGAGTTTCAACATATCCAGCTAGAATCTTAGGGGCTCCTGTAAAGCCCATTGCTGTGGATAGAAATGCAGCACCAACTAGAATAAACGTAATCATACAAGAGGTCCGAACTCCCCCCATTAAACTTTCCATAAAGGAGTTCCACGAAAGGGATTTTGATAGCCACGCTAACAAAAGGGCCCCTATAACCCCTATGGTTGCAGCCTCAGTAGGTGTGGCGTAGCCGCCATAAATAGACCCGATAACACAAAAGATTAGGCCGATAACTGGGATTAAGTGTCTTGATGCCTTAAGCTTTTCAATCAAGGTCAACGTGTTTTTCTCAACCGGAGCAAGTGATGGATTTAAAAGTGTACGTATTGCGACATACGCCATAAAAATACCAATAATAAGGATGCCCGGCAGTACTCCAGCAATAAACAGTCGAGAGATTGATTGCTGGGCTAAAACGCCATAGACAATTAGCATTATGGAAGGCGGAATTAGAAGGCCCAGGGTTCCCGATCCAGCCAGTGTGCCGATCGACAAGCTCTCGTCGTAACCACGTTTTCGAAGCTCCGGAATGCTCATACGACCAACAGTTGCGCATGTAACGGCACTTGAGCCAGCAACAGCTGCCATCACTCCACAGCCGATGATATTAACGTGAAGTAATCCGCCAGGAAGTCGAACGAGCCACGGAGCTAGGCCACTAAACATATCGGATGAAAGACGAGTACGGAATAAAATCTCACCCATCCACACAAACAAGGGCAATGCAGTCAATGCCCAATTCCAGCTTGCATCCCATACAGTACTGGCTAAAAGTGAACCGACGGGGGCACTAGTAAAAAATTCTATACCAATGAAACCGACAGCTAAAAGTGCAGGAGCTACCCAAATTCCTGACGCTAATAAACCCAAGAGCGTTACAAACAAAAGTATGGAAAGAGTACCGGCTCCCATTATTCTATCCTGGCCTGTTGATGATCTTCCATTACATCGTACACCGGTGAAGCATTTGTCTCATAGCTGGGCGCATTACCCAGAAGAACTGAGAAAAACTCGTCAATTAAGGCGATCAGAAAAACTAACGAGCCTAACGCCATAAAAAGACGTGGGATCCAAAAGGGAATTGGATGAAGACCTTGGCTTATTTCACCAAATTTGTGGGAAAAATAAACAAAGTCAAAAGCCCAATACGTAAGATACGCAATAAATACGATGCAAAATCCAATCGTAAATAACTCTAGTATCTTTCTAGGAACTCCTGAAGCAAATCTCAGAAATAAAGTTACACGAATATGTTCGCCTTGCCGAAAGGTATAGGCAAGGCCAAAAAAGGTCATAGCAGCCATGCTGAATCCGGCAGTTTCTGTCGAGTCTATTGCAACGTTTACAAATCGACCGTAAACCTGCCCTAAGATTGTCAGGGCAATCATTACCATAAAAAAAGCCGCTATCCAGCCGCTTACTTGATATAAATGATCAAGAAAACGTCGCATAAATAATCTTTAAAAGGATGACGGACCTATTCGGGGCACAGAATGTAAGATACTCTGTACCCCGATTAGAAAGTTAATCACTGAAGAGCAAGATACCGGTCAAGAACGGCGATTGCTTCGGGACTAGCATCCTTGCGCCACCCCGCCATCATTTCTTTTCCAATTTCCTTCATTTTTGTAATAACGGATTCTGGCGCGTTAACGACGTTCATGCCGTTCTTTTTGAGAATCGCCATTTGAGCCACTGTCGTCGCTGCGCTCATTTCCCAGCCTCTTAATTCAGCCCGCGCCGCTGCGGCAAGCATATTAGACTGATCTTTAGCTGACAGGGCAGAGAAGAATTTCTCTCCAACTACAACAGCGTTCTTTGAGAAAATCGCACCTGCATAGGTGAAATGTTTCGTATTATCCCAAGCTTGGATGTCTATCCCAGTTTGAGGGCTGGTAAATAAAGCCTCAATAAGGCCGGTTGAGAACGCTTGTGGAATTTCAGCAAAAGGCAAGATGGTTGCGTTAAATCCAAGCATTTGGCCCATCTTCTGGGTAGCTGTTGAATAAATTCGGAGCTTTTTACCTTTAAAGTCGCTAGTGCTATTTACTGCAAACTTTGTGTAAAAACCCTGACCGGGCCAAGGGGTGTAATACAAAATCTTCAACCCCTTTTCCTTAAAGGCATTGTCAATATAACCCTTAGCTAAATCTTTGAGGAGCCATGCTGTCGAATAGTCTGGTGCGATGAACGGGAGCCCCGCTAAAATGTACATAGGGTCTTCATTCCCATAAACCCCTAACCGAATTTCTCCGATAGGGATTTGTCCACGTTGAAGGCCCGACTTGATAGCGTCCAATTTCATAAGGGTGTCATTGGCATTTAGGTTTATTTTCACAGAGGTAGTTGCCTCGACATCTTCAATAAACGCCCTAATGTTTTTTGTGTGAAAATTGCTGTCCGGATAACCGGAAGCCATTATCCAATCGACCGCACCTGCGGATCCGCTTAACAGTGTTATAACTGCCCCAATCAGAACTGCTTTGAGTGTTTTCTTTTGTACGATCATGTTTTCTCCTATATGGTCAGAGACTTAGATTTTTGAGTTTGAAGCTACACAGACTAACCTAAAAATCATGCCTAGTTCTAGAACTCTTAATAATAGTTATATTTCAATACAAAAGTAATCCCCAAAACCCAAAGGAAATGCCAGTTCAAACCCAAATATTAGGATTTAATCCGGATAAAAGTTCAAAAAAACAATTACCCACCGCTGTGTGGAGTGGGTACCCTAAGTTGGTGTGCTGAAAACGTGCTGAAACTGGGTCCATTCCAGTCCTCTCCAGTCCCTTCAGGTCCGTTTGCGTGGATCGATCTCGATTATCAGGCTTAAGGGGGGAGGATCGTTCCATCAAAGAAGGGGATCGATCTTCAGACCCGACTGGGGCCCCTGCTGGAATTTCAGAAAAAAATTATCTTGGTCAGGTTTAGTTGTATCTGGCGAAAAGTCTCGGGATGTTTGTCTATGAAGAAGGCAATGGCACTGTGACCAGAATGTGCCCTAAATGTGTCCTCTCCAGTCCATTCCAGTCACATACACGTGGGATCGGTGTGCGTAAGTGATTAATTTGATGTGACTGCTAGTTTCAAGGCTAGTGTCGCAATGCGAAGGTCGCAAGTGGATTCGAGTTGGAACATCACTAATTGTGAGACTATGAGCAGAATCTAATGATTCAGAGCTCACGACCGATTTTGAGTCCTTCATAAACTGCTTCTTCGGCCGTTCGTGGTGCCAGGCAATCACCGATCACCTGCAATTCGCCGGCATAGCTCTTGAGCGCTGATTCCAGCTGGGTATCGGATTGATGACCCATTGCCAGTACCAAGGTGTCGACTTTCTCCAACAAGATCGGATCATCGCTTGCAGTGTGTTGGAAGTACACGGTGTCCGGGTCCACACCGACTAGCCGCGCGTAAGGTGTAACCTCGACCCCCAGGTGGTGAATACGAGCAACCAATGCGTCGCGTACGTATTGCTGCAGGGTCTCGCCAGCGTGTGTACCATTCACACACAGTCGCACATGGCTCCCGGCAGCCGCGAGCCGCTCTGCCACCCCGAGTCCAATCCAGTCCGGACGCCAATCTGCAATAACCACCGAGGCACCAACATTTACCGCACCAGACAACACCTGCCAGGCGGTTACCACATGGGCTTCGTCAGCGCCGGGTAGGTCGGGCACGTACGGAGTGGCCCCAGTGGCAATGACAAGCGCATCCGGGCGATCGGCAGCGACCAGCTCCGGGGTGACTTCAGTCCCGGTCACGACCTCGACACCCGCTTGCAGGCATTCGCGGTGCAAGTTATCGATCAAGCCACCAAACTCGAGACGTGATGGCAGGAGCTGAGCAAGCAGTGCCTGACCGCCGACCCGCCTCGTCTTTTCATAAAGGGTGACAGCGTGGCCGCGTTCGGCTGCAACGGCAGCGGCTTTCAGCCCCGCGGGACCGCCTCCGGCAACGATGACACGGCGACGGTTGTCAGCTCGATTCTTCACACCAAGTGTCCGTTCCCGCCCACTCTCTGGGTATTGAATACAGGAAATGGGGAACCCCAGCAGTCCATGCCCCGTGCATGCCTGGTTGCAGGCAATGCATACGCGTATTTTGTCTGATGCACCGGTGATAGTTTTAGCAGGCATTTCCGGATCCGAAATTAACGCGCGAGTCATACCGCAAAGATCAGCCTCCTGGGCACAAAGAATGCGCTCCGCAGTTTGTGGTCGATTGATACGGCCTGTGACAATAACGGGAAGCGAAAGTGCCGAGGTCAGTTTTGTGATTGCCGGCATAGCGTAATCGGGCGGCATCTCCATGGGAGGAACGATATGGGTGGAGCCACCAAGAGTGCTCGCCGAGCCAACCACAAAGCTAAAGTAGGTCAAATCTCCGTCTGATTCTAGCTGCTTACATATCTCAAGCATCTCCTCACCATTTGCCCCGTCAGGTACCAGTGCCTCGACCGATAGACGAATACCAAGTACTCGGTCACCAATGTATGATCGAATACAGGAGATAATCTCGCGGATCATCCTCAACCTGTTCTGAAACGATCCCCCGTACCCATCGAGGCGTTGATTGATACGTGGACTCAAAAACTGGGACAACAGATAGCCGTGACTTGCCAGAATCTCAACACCATCGAGCCCAGCCGTCGTCAACCGGGCAGCGGCGGTACCGTAACCTTCGACGACCTCCTTGATTAAATTGCTGGGCATGGCACGTGGCATAACATGATGACGCTCCCCCGGCAGCGCAGAAGGTGCCCACGTGACAGGCGTAACCCCATCCACTTTACCTCGGGTTTCGCGCCCCGGATGAAAAAGCTGCCCCAATACTGGGCAGTCGTGTTGATGGCAAGCCTGCGCTATTCGCCGATAACCAGGGATACACTCGTCACTATCGGCGCGAATGAAGTTAGAGCTGAACCTTGCTGAACTATGTACACCTGCGACCTCGACCACGATGAGTCCCGCGCCACCGGCTGCTCTGGATTCGTAGTACGCAACTAATTCGTCACTGGGAACGTCACCTGACAGATGGGTGTGGTGCGCAGTAAACACGATCCGATTGGACACCTCGATTTCGCCAAGTCGAAACGGCGAAAAAAGAGTTGGAAATTGGGCCATTCTGATACAGGCTAACTCTGCCCGTACAATGCTTCGAGCACCAGATTTTTCAGATGGGAAACGGCGTGTTCACTCCAATCAGCGTTTTGGGGAGCGATCATGACGTAACTCCGATCGAAGCTCTTAGACCGCAAGCCGTGCTGGATTCCCTCCACAACACTCACATCTTCGATGTTGACGACGTCCGTAGCAAAGTGAATCTGGTTCCATTGCTCTTCGGTCGGTTCTGCGTAAGGCAAATAGAAATCATAAGTTTCTCGGGTGCGCTCCGGCCCATCCGGCATAACGTGTAGGACTCGGAACCCCCCTCCTGGAATAGACATAGGGCAGAGATTTGGCCACAGCCACCAAGTGAGAAGCTGTGGAAAGTTTGCACCTTCGACCTTAAATCCTCCTTCTAACCCCGGGTTGGCATCGCCAACGTGACTCAGATACTTACCCTTGGGCTCGATTCGGTAGCTTTCGTCCAGGATACTGCCCAACACTGGGTGGACCACCGGCGTGTGGTAGTTCTCGTTGTAGTTATCGACCACATTCTTCCAATTGGATTTTACGAAGTACTCACTACGATGCACGAAATGCAATTCATCTAGTCGTGGCTCGTAAGCGCGGAACTCATCCGCGAGTCCTGGTACCTGTGTTGCCAATGATGAGGCTTTCGGATCCAGATTAACAAAAACAAAACCGCAGAACACCTCTACCTGCACAGCAGTCAGGCAGAATTTCGACGGGTCGAAACCCGGAACGTGCTCGCTGTTTCTGGCGTAAATCAAACGACCGTCGGTTGCGTAACGCCACGCATGATATGGACAGATGATTGAATCGACGTGGCCCGACCCTTCCAACAACCAGTGTCCTCTGTGACGGCACACGTTATAGAATGCATGAAGCGTGCCACCGTCATCCACCATAACGATGATGCTCTCCCTGCCGACTATGCAGGTGATGTAGTCGCCGCTGGTCTTAAGTTGTGAGACATGACCCGCGAAATTCCACGCACGATAAAAAATTCGCTCGTACTCTAGCTCGAGAATCTCCGGATCTATGTAATATCGTGATGGTAGCGAATAAGCATCATCAGCCAGGTCGACCTGGGAACCAGGTGCATCGGTCTCTGGCACTACATTCTCAGTCATTATGATTTCCTAGATTAGGTAAGTATATCCACTGAGTAGAGAAAGAATAAACATCCTGTCCGTCATGCACAAGCGTCAGGACTTACCTATATGAATAGGACACGTTTTTATTGGTGGGCCGTACAGAGATCGAACCTACGACCACCTGATCTGAAGTCAGATTCTCTAGGAGCATGCCCTAACCTTTCCGAAGCGGTCCGTAAGTCTTCCTAGGTCGCGCGCGTACTGCTTAAGTTAGCAATCAGCCATGATTGCGTCGCGCACCAGCGTCTGAAACTGATGCACGTGGTGTTCGCTCCACTCAGGGCGGTTTCTGTTGATCACAAACCTACCTTGAGAATAGCCTTGAGAACGAAGTCCGTGTTGGACATTTTCATATAACGCAGTATCTTCAGGGATGAGTGTATTGATGGTCCAGTCAAGGTATGCCTGCTCGCTTTCGGTTGGCTGTTCGTTCTCAAAATAGAATTCCCAACGTTGCAGGCTACTCTCAGGCCCGGTTGGAACCATCTGAAATATGCCAAGATTCTTGGGACCTGGCGCAATGAAAAATGCCGTGTTGGGCCACAACCAGGTATAGATCGCCCGTTTAACTGAATCTTCCGCATCTACCTTGTAGGCTGGATTGTCCGGATTACTATTGGTCATGGCATGGCAAGTGGTAAATCGATCCTCCCAAACTTCAAAGGTTGAGTAGTCGAGCAATCCCATTAACGATGGGTGAGCCACAGCCGAGTGATAGGATTCCAGGTCGTTATCCACCAGTGTTTTCCAGTTCGCCGCCGTTTGCAGTTCGTAATTTCTGGACAGGACCAGATCATCCAGTCCCGGACAATAGGTGCGCATATCTTTCACCATGGATTCTGAAATATCGGTCAGTGCATCGGCATTGGCGTCAAGATTGACAAAAACCAATCCAATCAGTGTTTCCACTCTGACTGATTCCAGGCCGAAATCTGATGGGTTGAAGTTTTCTATTCCTTTTACACCGCGGGCTCCGCGGAAATTACCCTGGTAGAAAGCACGTAGTACATTGTCCGCGCCTCGAATGACAAAAATTTCTTGGTCGACCACAGTTGTGGTTAAGAATTCACCGGGCTTGGATAACTGATAGAGCGCACCCACGTACCACCAGTTTTTATAGAAAATCTGTTCCTTTTCCTTCCCGAATATTTTGGAATCGGTATACCAGTAAGCCGGTAATGTCCACGAATGCTCGGCTTGGTCGAGGAAATTCTCGGGAGCTGGAATTGGTTCGTGGTCTGTCATTGGTGTTTGAAATTCATATTCATTCACATTTTAGTTACTATAAAAAACGTCATTGATGGGTGGCAATTAAAATCTATCCTACTCCTGCGTAGATCCACAAGGCTATTGCATTTAACGCCTGTATTAATGAGCGTGTGGGTCCCGATAGCAGGACCGAGGTCAGTGGATCGTTCCACTTAAATCTCGGATTGATCTAAGTTGGACTAGGGGTCCCTTTTCGATCAGATCACTGTGCCCAGAATGTGACCTAAATGTGTCCACTCCGGTCCATTCCAGTCACATACACGCGGGATCGATGTGCGTATGTGGTTGATTTCACATTAGTCACCGTAGAAAGCTCTGCCTTCACACGGCAAGGGTCTCTGATTCAAATCCAGCCGCGTCCACCATTTTCCACTGCTTTTAGGCTAGGTTCACTGACCTCTTTCTGCTCCGAATTGTTAGTTTGCTGAAATTGTGCTGATCTGGGATCTATTCCTGGCCCGTCCAGTTCTTCTAGATCCTGTTGCTTGGCAAGTCGTGTGACCTGACACAGCCCGGATCGGTGCGGGACAGAGCCGCTGATTGGGTCAGCTTCCATATCATCCACAAGCAGATTGAAGTTCGCACTGTACTCACCAAGTATCGGGTATCCTGGTTTGCCGAGTGCTTCGCACGCCTGCCACCAGCCATGCTGGCCTATCACCGTGTCGGGCCGTAGCCAGGCATTCAATCGCGCACGCGCAAGGGCGCTACCTGACGGTGTGCTAATCCGGACCCAGTCGCCATCTTGAATTTCACGTGCCCGGGCGGCGTCCGGGTGTATCTCCATGACAGGATCCGGCAACATACGACGTAAAGATGGCAAGTTTCTATGCTGACTGTGGCAGAACTGATGAGGCTTTGTGGAGCCCAGAACCAGCGGAAACTCAGCCAGCAGTTCGGGTCGACTTACTGGACTAAGCGCCGGCTCGACGTAATCCGGCAGGGGTGAATATCCGTGAGTCCTGAACGTCTCGGACCAGATCTCAATTCGCCCGCTGGGCGTGGCAAAACCGACCTCCTGACTGGCATCCTGGATAGATTCAGGATCAGCATTCATCCCTTGAGGGTTGGCGCGGAGTGTCTCCAACGAGAAGCCCGTTGCTGACGCGTATTCGCGCAGCGCAGCCTCCTGGTCACCTCCCCAGAAGGCATCGCTTAGCCCCAGGCGCTTAGCAAGCTGGAATGCGATCCAGCCGTCGTCACGCGACTCACCGCGGCTCGGAATGACCGCGGGCCGTAACTGAACCCATGACTGGGCCTGAGGGCTGATCTCGAACCCCGCCCGCAGCACCTCGCGCTCCCAAGGCGAATTGACCGGCAGAAAGATGTCCGCGTATGCAGCGGTTGGGTTGAGAAACAGATCAGCATGCACCTGAAAGTCGAGCATCTTCAGTGCTTCGGCACCTCGACGAGTTCCCGCATGTGAAACAAGCAGGTTTGCGCCAAAAGTCAGAAGGCTGCGCACAGGATAGGGGTCGGCTTCGATGATCGCACGATAGAGATCGTCCGACGTACACCAACCGTCCTTCGGCGGTCCCAGTGGTTTACTGGCAAGACCGAGTGTCAAAGCCCGCTGACGCGAAGTCCTCAGCGCCAAACCTGATAGATCAGGAACCGGCAACCTGGCAGCCTGGTAATTGCCTCCGACCCGTCCGAGACTCCCCGTCAGCGTATAAAGTAGCGTAATTGCACGGGCCGTCTGGGTTGCGTTGGTATGCTGCCCCACACCGGACCAGGCATACCATGACACGGGTCGAGATGCCCAGATCAACCTGGCGCTCTCAATCACCTGAGCTGCAGGTACACCCGTGATGTTCTCGACTTTCGACGGTGTATAGTCCTTGCACAATACGGCGTAATGGTCAAAAACCGGTCGACAAACAACCGGTCCATTCAGAGTGTCCACTTCGACCTCACCTTCGAGAAGCCAGTCAGGTAAAGAACCGCCTGTAGATACCGTCCGGCCTAGCGGCGCGGGAGCTGAACACGCTTGATCCCAGCCTACGCAAGCGGAGATAGATCCGTTTCGAGAAAGGTCTGCCTCGACCAGCAGCCGCTTTTCCTTAGGGTGAACCAGCGCCGGGCCATTGCTTTGCCGACGCAAGAAGTCGGCGTCGTAATTGCCTTCTGCAATTATCAGATGGGCAAGGCCGAGTGCGAGCGCGCCGTCGGTACCGGGGCGAACCTGCAACCATTGGTCGGCCTTCACTCCAGGTCCGCTTCGCCTAGGATCCACCACGATAGTACGCGCCCCACGACGTTTGGCGTCCGCGAGGCGTTGCGCCTGTGCCAACCAGGAGCCATTCGGGTTATATCCCCACAGAAGAATACAGCCAGCATGGTCAAGGTCAGGCACACCAACACCGGTGCCAAATGTGTAAGTAGGTGCCACATCTTTATGCCAGTTACAGATCTCCGTCCCGTAGCAGTTGTTAGCGCTGCCAAAGGCGTGCATCAACCGCTCGACCCAGTGGATAGAGTCCGATATGGCAGTACCGCTCGGGGTAGTAATGGCAAAGGCGACGCTCTCTGGGCCAAATTGGCGGGCGTTTTCCAGCAACTGCGACGCCGTAGTGTCGAGTGCCTCATCCCAGCTGATGCGAGACCAACCCGGATCACTGTCCCCTTTCGGTCGGGTCCGTTTCATCGGGTAAAGTATCCGATCGGCACTGTAGACCAGTTCCGGCGCCGCCTGACCCTTGGCACACAGTGATCGGCCGGTGGGGTGGTCGCGGTCCGGCTCAACCGCAGTCAATCGGCCATCGCGGATTATCGAAATACACCCGCAACGTGACCGACAAAGCGCACACCAGCCGTGTACCCTACGGTCCGCGTTAATACTTTTTGCTACCATGCTCACTTATAGGTCGTTTTGAGAAAATAACTTAGCGTCCTATTCAGATTTGCGAACGCAAATTACTACTACTGGCGGATGTTAACTGACCCGCCTGGTCTTGCGCTATATTGCGGGCCCTTGCGTCAGACACTCTATGCACATCCGTGCCACGAGAATGCGACTTTCCAACAACATTAACAGCAAGAGCCCACCAAACGGCTTAGGTATGCGGCTCCTACTCGTTACCAGTTAAAAGCTTTAAGACCTAAATCTGTAGTCTCAGAATTCCCTCCGCTGTATGGGGACAATATATACAAATAAATGAGAACTCGATGGGGGTGGGGGTACCCACAAGTTTGTGTGCCGAAAAACTGCTGAAACTGAGTCCGCTTCGGTCCTCTCCAGTCCATGCTCACCACTTGTTTCTGCTATGCCAGAAGAGAACAATCCGAAGCGTAAACGCAGCAATAGCACAGTTTTAAGGGTACTAGAGATAGGCGGAGGTGTAGGGTTCAATTCGTAGCGCTCGTAGTAATATTGGCCATGATATGGGCTGTAGAGCCTTAGGACTCTGAATCGTGGAGTGTCCGATGAAGATTAAATTTTAACGAAGGCAGCATTATGAGCAGCAATGAGCAAACAGATGGCAGAACTTTCATAAAATTGTTATAACTAAGCATAACGCTAAATTACACAAGGAGAATTGCAAACATGACAACCTATACAGCAAATTGTATGTGTGGGTCGGTATCAGTTGAGGTCGAAGGTGACCCAGTTGGAATGGGAATTTGTCATTGCAAGGTTTGCCGTGCGTGGTCGGCGAGTCCGGTGAATGGGTTTGCACTCTGGCCGCGTGACAAGATGACTATCGCCAAAGGTGAAGACCAGATCGAAAGTTATACCAGTTCAGAGGATAACCAGCGAGCCTGGTGCAAACAATGCGGTGGACATCTCTACCACATTGCTGGCCCACTGGGTATGGTGGATGTTTATCCTTCGTTAATCGAGGACTTGGAGTTCAAGCCGGGGCTTCACGTTAACTACGAAAACACTATCATGCCGATGAAAGACGGTCTGCCCAAGTTCAAGGACTTTCCGAGTGACTTCGGCGGTTCGGGAGAGACATTGCCTGAGTAGAGTTCAATTCACCAGCGCTGGCTGTTTGTGTTCATATCAGTACTAAATATTTTTATCGGGAAACGTTCACGAATGACAAAGCCCTTATGACACACAAGGATTAGGAACAAAAATGAGCACCGAATTATACGGTTTAGTCCAATCTAAAATAACTACTGACGATATTCAGGCTTTCAAAGCACAAGCCAAGAAAATGAAAGATGCCACCGAAAATGAAATTGGAACAATATCTTATGATTTTTTTATTAATGAAGAAAAAAGAGAAGTTTTTATCGTAGAAAAATACGCCGATGACAAAGCCTTTGTGGCACACATGGAACAATTCTTGCAGGAAGAATTTATTCCCAAATTACTGACCATGATGGAACTTACTTCTCTCAAAATGTTAGGTCCAGTTACAGAAGAAATCGATGATTTTTTCGCTAAAGGAGGATGGATATATGATGCCTATCCTCTCGCCATGTAAGAACTTGTATTCAGTACAGGAGTGTCAGGTCCACATACCTTGCCCTCCATCAAGTCTTAAATCCAACGCTGTGTATATCCCCAAAATCCTCGCATAACCTCGTTCGCAGCTCGTTAGGAGCACCGGCATTTGCTGGAACGCGCCCATTTGCGGGCGTGGTAACCTGCTGAGTAAGTCTATGGCCCAAATTCGGGGGGCTGCATGAACTGTTGCTCACGACATATAGGTGCCGCTCAAACGTGCTTCGGTTGGATGTCGAAGCGTTATGAGCGCCGATACCGACGCAAAGGACTCGATGACAACCAACTGCAACTTGTGCGCGAACTCGAATCGATGGGGCTCGATGGTCTCACCTTGTTAGAAGTAGGCTGCGGTGTGGGCGCTTTACACCAAACGTTGTTGGAGAAGGGGGCTTCGACTGCCACCGGCATCGACCTCGCGCCGTGCATGTTGCAACATGCCGAACGCCGCGCCAAGGAGCGTGAATTAGAGCGGCGCACACAGTACCGGCTTGGTGATTTCGTCGAGATGAATGAATCACTGGACAGCGTGGACGTAACGATTTTGGATAAAGTGGTGTGCTGCTATCCCGCCCCCAAGGAATTGATTCGCGCGACCCTCGATTGTACCAACCGCGTTATCGCACTCACCTATCCGAGAAAGCACTTGCTCGGCGAAATCTACAATAAGATTTGGAACTTTGGCTTTTGGTTGTTTCGCTCGGACTTTCGCGGCTTCATGCATGAGCCTCGACTCGTCCAGGAATCTATCGAGGCAGGTGGATTTAAGCGTGTCTTCGACCGCGACTCACCGATGTGGCACACGCAAGTGTATATCGCCGGTTAGTGGGTGCTGAGAAACTCATTTAGGCCGATACTTACCGTTGGTGTAGTTACAGCAGGAACTTCATGGGCTGCTATTGATGCCTATCCTCTAGCCATGTAGGAACTTGATATTGTGAGGTGGTTTGCACTCACCCTTCTGCTACTACTGCTCTCACCTTGGTGAAGCGTCTTTTCAAACAATTTCTAGTCCACCGATCCAACTGGGGGCAATCTTTGCCCGGTATCTAGGATATCGAGTATTCAACGTGTCGCTAAAGGTGTCTACATTGCCTGCTACAACTATGTCTCGTTTTGCTGCGCCTCTACTGGCGATTGAGAAACACTAGCTGACCTTAATAGAGGTATAGATCATTCAGATATCATGTAGTACTTGCGTAAGGTTTCAGTAATTTCCCAAATACATTGGGTCCCCTTGGCGATGAAAAAGGTATCACCCGCTGTAAAAGTGTCAACCGAGCCATCAGCATTGGTTAGAGTGACCGATCCTGCCAGAACCGCCATCATTTCATGTACAGGATAGGCATCGATCTCCTCGCGACACGGAGCGCATTCCCAAACGCCACTTAGAGTCGAACCGTCTTCGGTCTGGAAAAAAGTATGGTTCACCTCCCGTTTATCAACGGTTGTAAAAGCATCCTGATCGGCAAAATTGGACGGTTGCATTCCGGTAGTGGGATCGCCACCCGGTAAAAGTCGAAACACCTTAGTTGTCATGTGAACTCCCTGTAGTTATTACGACGTTTCATCTCGTTATCTTAGTCACAACATCTCAATTCCTAACATCCCACTTAACTGTAAACCGTTCTGCCTTTTTTCTGTGCGCACCTAGTCAGGCAAAACCTCACCCTAGTAAATAGTGGTACATTCCTCTTCGCTCCCTGCCTCTATAACAGCAAAAGAAGTCTTACACGTTACGCCTTCGACTACCTTACCTTTGTGTTTAGACTCACATAGAGCTTTGGTTGTATTGATGATTCCCCAATAAGGGTCATCGCAATTGATGTATCCATTACCCTTTGTTTCATCTGCACTCAAAGCCTCCCCATACATCTCCGTAAGAATGAAAAAAGCACTGATAAGGTAAACCAGACGCTTCATCTCGCTATCTTATTCCTGTTTCGCAGAAGCATCCACAAGCGTGTGAGTGTGTGGATAGGATATTATTTGTACCATCGAAAAGTAAACTATTTATCAACCTCAACCTAAGCTATTTGAGATTCCAAATATAGTCATTTCTGGAACCATGTTTGCGTATTCTTCGATGATTTTCAATCAACAGGTAGCTACACCGTAGCTATTACAATCTAAATGTTCTTAGTGTTAACAGGTAAACTATTTTGGATACAGTGCGACCAAACTACTGTACAAGGACAGCATTAGAAATACCACGCCCGTCCCGTTTGTCGAGGTAACTTAATCATGCATGAAAACGACTTCTACGATAACCTGGCTGGGGCCTTGGAACGATCGTGGCGCTTGCTTGAAAAGGCCATTGGCGATCCCACCTCCCCTGTCCGCACACCGGTGCTGATCAGCATTTCCACCGGTGGTCTAGCACAGGGTCGTACGGTGGTCCTGCGGGGCTTCAATCGACAACAACGTCAGTTAACAATCTATACCGATGTTCGTTCAGCGAAAGTGACCCAACTGCGAGCCCAGCCGGCCTGCACACTAGTGGCCTATCAGCCAAATCCGATGATGCAACTGCGTCTTAGTACTAACGCTATGGTCAACCACAACAATGAAATTACACACGAAGCATGGGCCGTAATGCCAGGACCCAATCGCTGCAACTACCTCACTGATCCCTATCCTGGATCAATTTCAGGGCAGGCTACTGATGGGCGGCCGGTAATCAACGCTGAATCAGTCCCAACAAATAATGAAAACAAAATCGCTTACAGTCATTTTTCTGTGATCGTCTTTACGATTAACGAGCTAGAGTGGCTCTATCTGCCGCGGCGTGGGCATCGGCGTGCGAAATTCATTTGGGATGAGGCCAACTCGCTACAAAGCGACTGGCTAATCCCCTGAGCCAAATCCCGACATAGCCGCGCCACCATTTTCCACTGCTTTTAGGGGAGCTTCATTGGCCTCTTTGTGTTCTGAATTGTTAGTATGCTGAATATGCACTGGAAATTTGATGCTAACCACCGCATCGTGCAGGTAATCTGACGCTAAACGGACAGAAGATTGATAACTAACATGGCGTGACTAGGGGAATGTGTAGATATGTTTCATCTGTATGGATTGATTTGGTTTTATGAATGACGACGAGTCATCCCAATCATCGAATACTGTACTTGGGTCTAAATGATTTCTAGTTTCCTGGTAAGCACTTTCCTACCCCGAACGGCTGAGACAGTCAGTGTCGCCGTTAAGAGCTAATATTCCGTTCACGCCCATAGGGCATGATCAACACCATAACAGAGGTAGGTAGGATGGAAAGTAAACCCAGACTCGGATATCTTGGTCTTGGCCTGATGGGCTCACAAATGACCAAACGCCTGATCAAGAAAGGTTACCAGGTCACCGGCTTCGATCCAGACCCCGACAAGATGATCGGGGCTGTGGCGATTGGCGTAATCGCCGCCGCATCCCCTGCCGAAGTGACGCGGGCCAGTGATATCGTCCAAGCCTGCGTCATCAACACGCCGGCCCTGACCGAAGCCGTGTTCGGACCGAATGGTGTCGTTGAGGGGGGCGATGCGGACACAATTTTGCTCGATCACTCGACCACCATTGCTGATAAAACACGCGAACTGGCCGCTCGTCTAAGGACGGAAACGGGTATGCGTTGGGTCGATGCACCGGTCTCGGGCGGACCGCCTGCTGCCGAAACGGGCGAGTTGGCAATCATGGTCGGAGGCAACGATGATGACGTGATTCGGGTCCAACCCGTGCTCGATACGCTGGGCCACAACACCCACATGGGACCACTGGGCACAGGACAGGTGACCAAGATGGTCAATCAGGTTCTGGTGCTGAACAATTTCACACTCCTGGCGGAGGCTGTGACCTTGGCGAAAAACGCCGGGATCGATCCGTCCAAGGTGCCAGAGGCACTCAAGGGCGGCTATGCTGACAGCCCGATGTTCCAGCGATTTTTCCCACGCATGATTGAGCGTGACTTCAACCCGGCGGGTTACGCACGCCAGGTCCTGAAGGATCTCGACATGGTCGTCGACTTGGCCCAACAGACCAACTCCCCGGTACCGATGTCCAGCCAATCGACTGCGCTGTACCGTGTACTGATAGCCAAGGGCCACAGTGAACTCGACGCCACCGCCATCCTCAAGATCTACGACGATCAGACGTTGTAGATCTTATGGAATTAACTTTTGTAGAGTAGAGATGTCGGTCAATTAGCTCAGCTTATAGGGATTTCTATTTTTTAAGAAAACCTTAAGCTTTTCACACTAGATTGAATCGATGGTCAGTTATTGGATCACGTAATGAGAGTGTTGCTTGTAGAAGATGGCCCCATCATTGGCGACGGCGCATGTATGGGTCTAAAACAGCATGGTTACGCAGTAGATTGGGTAACCACTAACGCAGACGCTCGCCTTGCTCTTAAGGCCGAGACGTTCGATGCTATCGTGCCTGATCTCGGTCTAAGAAGACAAAAAAGGAATTCGAAAAAAATGTAGCAAGAAGTCAATCCCAAATAGAAGAAAGGCGACTCGGAGAACGCGTTCTATGAGGTAATCTTCCGCATGCATTTTCGATCTAAGTTGTAGGTATCTGTGTTTTGCTTGCTCTTTATCACTGTTTGATTCCGAGATGACTGTTGTCCATCGCTCATCAATTCTGTAACCAGCCTCAACGCCGCTCTCAATATCTTGGGCTACCAAGTTCCAAAATTCCTGCTGTTCTGTTCTTTCTTCATTCATGCTCATTCGTTCACAACTCCATTAAGCAAGAGCAGACAAAGGAATGTGCAGATGTGTTTCATACCCCACACCCCGCTAAAACTGTAGACCTTTCTGAAAGAAAAGCCCACATCTGCAGCGAGAATGTCGGCAAGTTTTCTTGTGGGTTTTGATTCACTCATGGCGCTATCTTAAACCCAAATAGCAGAGCAGTTAATTGAACTAAAAAGCCCCGCCGAAGCGAGGCTGAATTAGGTCTATTTTACCGGCCTTTCTTGGCGCGGAGCCACTCAATTTAGCCATTGTGCGGAGTTAACTTGGTAATCGCCATTTAAAAACTTTTTCTGTTTAGTAGCGTTCTTTTCGTCAGTTCGTATGGTGCTCTTCGTTCACCCCCCAATAGAATCATTGCTTTCGTCGCCATCATTCCATAGTTTTTTAGGTGGTTCTATTTGCTTCTTTTCAGCCTTTTCATAAAAGCCTTCTTCTTCTTTGACGAGAGGCCGACCAGAATCTTTGCCCTTATATTTAATTAGTTTTTTCATTTCGATGAGTGCAAAGTTCTTGTCTATATATTCTTTCAGTATATATCTCAAATCTCGCTATACCAATAACAAAAGGTATTTGTTCATATAAATTATATTGATGCACATCTAAGTCCCCTAGAAGACTCAACTTGATCACCTATCCGTTGAAGACGGTTAAGAGCAGAGGGAGGACGATCAGCCCGTATAGATTCAACAGGTTGGTGGAGAGCCTGAGTTAGAAGTGTTTCTAGATTTGTCTAAGACCTTGGGTTCCTACCAAGTGTTTAACTCACCACATTCCTCAATAATTTTTAGTTTTTCAATTTGTAGTGCCTCAGCAGCTACCTTACCCTCGATAATACTTATACCAGCAGACTTGTCTTTAATGCAGTTCTGTTGCGGAGAAAACATGTAATAAAGTACGCCTAGTATCACAACGCCTATCAATGTCTGTTGGATTTGCTTCCTACTCATAATTCATCCTACTCTGAAGAAGAGATCGCTGAAACTATCCACACCGCAACTGGAAACCGAATATTTCTCCCACTGGGGTATTCAGCATAACTAGCTTCCAGTTCAGCTCTGATCAAATCCCTAGACGAAAGTACAGCGGCAGTCAGTTTACTCGGAGTCTATTCTTGTTCACGCTCATCCTAAAACTCTATCCTATAGGAAACTTTCGTGCTGTAGCCATCGGCACCTCGCTGATGGTCTGGATTATGGGTGTAGTGGATGTCACTTATAAGCTGTGATTTGCGTGATAAGCGGTAGCTG
>LWDU01043787.1_pt1 | contig 23016 bp, 47 predicted proteins | sample 727161 | NCBI WGS metagenome assembly LWDU01 (sample SAMN04566230, study PRJNA314399) | hydrothermal vent metagenome | isolation source: deep sea hydrothermal plume seawater | place: Mexico: Gulf of California, Guaymas Basin | collected 2004-07-11
AAGATTCTGCTAGCGGCGAAGAAGAAGAAGAGGAAGCCCCTTCTCCTATAACTTGGACTGACTGTAGCGGCATTCCTGGCGATAAGGCTTGCGACTTCATGTTTCAAAACCAAGATGGAAATGACTGGTCGCTATATGACCACTATGGAACTGTCATGGTTGTAGATTTTTCTACGATTTGGTGTGGAGTTTGTAAGAGCATCGCTGGTGATGTTCAAGTACACCAAGATTCTTATACAGGTTTAGGCTATGATTTCTTGTGGGTTACGGTATTAGTAGATGGCCCTTCTTGGGGAGTGCCTCCAGAATCATCCGAAATTCAGGCTTGGGTTGATGAGTATGGAATGACCACTTCGCCAGTTTTAGCTGGCGATCGAACAGTGATAGACACTACAGCTGCTGATGGTTATCCAATTGTATCCTGGCCTACGCTAGTAGTTATTGATGAAACAATGACAATTCATAATGGCATCGGCGGCTGGAGCGAATCAATAGTTTTTGGATGGGTGGACGAAGTGTTGGGTATTATTAGATAAGAAATGATACGTTTTTTGCTTTTATCGATTTTGCTTTTAGGCTGCTCAGAAGGCTGCTCAGGTAAGATAACGTCAACAGAAAGCGAAGAAGACAGCCCTATCTATTGGACCGAGTGCGGTTATGAGGTGGGAGATCATGTTTGCGATTTTACATTCCAAGATCAAAATGGGAAATATTGGAATCTTTATGAGCACTATGGAAATATCTTCGTTTTAGATTTCAGCACAGAGTGGTGCAGCTATTGTCATCTCGCTGCAGAATCGACTCAGGAAATACACGATGCTTATTATGAGTATGGCTTTGCTTATGTAACAATCATGGTAGAAGATATTGCGGGAAATTCTCCGCCGGCAGATCAAGCTTTAGATCGCTGGTGCGAGCACTATGAAATTAGTGCACCTGTATTAGCAGGTACTCGTGAAATGTTAGACACGGGAGATGGAGAATGGCCTATCTCTAGCTGGCCAACTTTTTATATTTTAAATGATGATCTGGTGATAACTCATGTACTTCGCGGCTATAGTGAAGAGAGCTTAATTCAAGCGATTGAATCGATAACTAATCCTTCGTAAATTATGCTTAAAACCGTGGCATGTTTCTCCGTTAATGTATATTGAATAGACGTCGTATTGAAACCATTCGGGATCTTTGTTTATTTGCCAAGGTCTACCCAAATAATTCATGATGATGCCAATATCTCCGCATGTAACCTCAGTTAATTTCCCTTTAAAATCTGAACATGAAGGATAAGAGGTTAAGTTGATTTTTTCTGGCAAAAATAATGATTTGCCTCTGCTACAAACCGTAGCAAATCCATCTTGAGTGTAATGAATTCCAGGTTCAACTTTAAAGACTATTAGTTCTCCAGGTGTGAAATCCAAGCTTTACCTCTATAATTACTTATAAAGAGAGACTTAGAATGAATATTAAAGCAAAATTTTTAGAACACCCACGAGATGCTGGTGAAACTTACTGTGAACACTTAGAATACGCCTTGAAAACTGTTTTTAAATTGAGTTTACTATCTTTAGCGTTAGTGGTCCACGCCTTTTTCCCCTTTTTGTTTCAGCAAACTGCTGGTAATGGAATAGTAAAACTTGCAGATGAGATTGAAATTCGCAGAAATAATTCTGTACAATTTTGATTTTTTGACTATAATATACATAAGGATAAGAGCATGATTAAACCAGGTGATAGAGTGACGCTTTTCAGTGATATGCGTAAGAAAGCTACAGTGATTTCTCTCAATAGAGAAAAAGCCAAAGTGTGGTTTGTCGGAGGGACCAGCGATCTCAAAACTGAAGCCCATATTAGATTTGATAATGGCGAAGAAGTCACACTGTCAGTTGATCTTTTGATGCCCCTGCACGAGTAAAAATGACTCCTATCCAATATTTGATGAGTCAGTTGGGTCGACTTCATAATGAAACAGCACTTTTAGAAGTTTGTGGCTGGGATGAAGAAAAAGTAGACCTTCTATTAACTAATCTTAATAATATGCTTGTTGATATTGATGCACCCCTCACTAAAAATTTAGAGAGATTTTGCGAACAGCAAGATTATATTTCTGAACATAATAGAGAACAGCTCTATAATATTTTAGAACAATCTATTGTTGTGGAAATTAAAGAAGCTGCGAGAGCAGAAGAGGAGTACGAAAATTGAAGCATTTAGCAAAAGAAGGCATTAATACAGTTACGATTCAAAAGTTTGAAAAACTAGACCCTCCAACTACGGAAAGGTCTGAAGATGACTATGTATTGGTTTTTTTAGATGTAGAAACAACTGGTCTGAGTTTTGAATCTGATAGAGTAATTCAACTTTGTATCCGGCCAGTTTTAGTTAACAGAGATACCTTTAAAGTCTCTGCTTTAGCTAAAAGCAAAGTTTATTATAATGATCCGGGAGTTCCTCTTAGCGAAGAAATTGTTGGGCTCACTAATATTACTGATGCTGATGTCGCCGGTCAAGAAATTGATTGGAGCTGGGTCCATTCTACGATAGAGAGAGCCGATTTTATAGTGTGCCACAACGCTAATTTTGATAGAGGCACGGTAGAAAACGAATTGAAGAGAGCTGGTTTAAAGACCACAGAAACAATTTGGGCTTGTTCTATGAATCAAGTTTTTTGGCGTAATTTTTGCCGTCCTTCAAAAGCTTTAGAAGTTTTGTGCGCTTGGACCGGATTTTTCTATGATTCTCACCAAGCAGCTAATGATGTAGACGCAATGATTTGCGTTTTGAGAAAAAATGAAAGGATTCAAGAATTACTAGAGGCAGCAAGCACTCCAGATTTTAGAGTTTTTGCAGTAAATAGTCCAAGAGAAAAGAATTCTGAATTGAAAAATAGGCGTTATCGGTGGGATCCTAATGTGAACTGTTGGTACAAGAGCTTAAGCACGCAGGCTAGTGCAGATTTAGAAATTGAGTGGCTAAATTCTTTTGATGATAGAGTAGAAGCCGAAATGTTTGAAGTAGATCCAAAATATAGATTCTCTCCTGAATAATTAAGAGTGCAGGAGATATTAAAATGGCGTCTATAGTAAATGCAGCGAAATTAACAGTAATTCTTAAAGAAGAAGTAAAGTTAAATAATCAAGAATACGGCAACAGAAATTCTGTAGAAATAAATTCTATTAATGAAGTTTCTCAGAGAATCATAACTGTACCAAGCGCTTCGAATACTTCTCTTATGAAAATGTCTGGTTCGGTGGGGGCTGGTACTTTTGTGCTTGGAAACTTACAATATGCTCGTATTACTAATTTAGATAACAAGAACTTCGTAAGACTTTCTTTCATATCTCAATCTTCAGATAATACTGAATACAATCGTTTTGACATTAAGCTTGAAGCTAAACAATCGTATATGTTTACTAACGCTAAATTATCAGGATCTTCGGGAGCAGCGGAACCTTCGTTTTTAGCTTTTGCTGATTTTACTAATTTAACCGCGAATTCAGATACAGCTTCTGTAGATGTAGAAATATTCATCGCATCTGCTTGAAAAATTATCAATTAGTTGTTATAATTTCTTATGCATAAAATAAGGGATCTTACTAGAAAACAAAGATATTCTAAAAAATTGGCTGATGCTCAATTCCTTCCCGTAGAGCTGTGCACGGTAAATTTTAAATTTGAAGAGAATCTTGGTTTTTTAATAAGAGCTGCCGCCTGTTTCGGTGTCAAGAAAATAAATGTGATTGGCTCTATTCCAACTAGAAAAGAACTTAACATATATTCTGGATCTCTTTATGATTATGTAGAACTTGAAAAGTTTTCAAGACCCACTGAGTATTTGAAATATGTCGAAGAACAGGCCGGACAAATTATTTCAGCTGAAATCTCTGAAACCGCAGAGTCCATTGCTGGCTTTGATTTCACTCATCTTGGCAATTTTCACTTGGTTGTGGGTAATGAACAATCAGGAATCCCCTCAGAAATCCTCTTCCGAAGTACCCCAGTGCATGTGCCCATGCCAGGAATAGGATTCTGTTTAAACACTTCACAAGCAGCAAACGTTTTTTTATATGAAATTTCCAAACAAATTAATTTGGCTGAAGCAAAAAATTGCGCGTAAAGCTGAGTGCGTTGACAACTTTGTTGAATATGTGACGCTCGGCATTCTACTCAGCGGAGTAATATATTTAATAGTGATTAAACGAGCTATCTGGGGAGAGAAATGCAAATCGGATTAGTACCAGTATCAGCAAAACCATATCACATTGGACATCACTCTTTAGTAGAAACTGCCTCCAGTGACAACGATATTGTTTTTCTTTTTGTTTCTGTTTCAGACCGTAATCGAGAGGGAGAATTTCCGATTTCGGGTAAAGACATGCATCGAATCTGGCGCGAAGAATTAGAGTCCATAATGCCATCAAACGTTAACATAGAGTATGGTGGCTCGCCAGTTCGAAAGACTTATCAAAAAATACAAGAAGCGGTAGCCGAAGGCTCAGAAGATGTTTTTACAATATATTCTGATGTGGAAGACTCCGCGAACAATTACCCTTTTGATTCTCGTGATAAATACATGCAGCCGCTTTACGGTGCAGGGCAAGTAGTTTTTGCAGCAGAAGAAGATCCGCAAGCTTTTACTAGAGGGCAAGGAACTCCTGATGTCAGCGGAGGAAAACTGCGGCACTATCTCGAATCTAAAAATTTTGAAAGATTTGCAGATTACATGCCACCCGGAGTTGATGCTCAGAATATTTTTGACATTTTGAGCAAGGGCGGAATCAAAGAAACTTTAGTTAGAGACTTTGTTTTTGCAGTATTAAAATGAGTGACTTGAGAAAATTCATCCAGCAGGTCATCCGAGAAGCTCGAACTAAGCATCCCGGTGACCTATCGCAAGCAGAGCTAATAGCTTTAGTTCAATATGCTTTAGATGGGTCTGGAGTTTTTGATTTTACTGAAAAATTTGCTGGAAGTCACGCTGAAATACTACAGCGGATAGAAAGCGGAGAATTTGCTTCTAAATCTAAAGCTGGAAGAGCTGCTGGAAGCGGTTGGTCCGCCCCGGCTGGAAAAGCAAAGCAAATAAGCGATCAAATGGCCAGCCTTTCCCCGCCGCCCGCTTCTCGAAGATTTGCTTTCGAGTTCATAGATACAGCTGATCGTCCCGATTATATCAATTATCTGATTGGAGATCAGCCCGTGGCTGTAGAATACACCGGCGAATTAACTAAGGAAGAAGCAGATTCTTTGAATGACGCGCAGTCAATTATAAAATTTATTTCTTTAGATGACATTCGTCATGATGCTTTTAGTTTTACACCTGATAATTTGACAGACCTGGCAGACTTAAGCAGTAGATTAGAGTCTGGGAAATTGAAAAGAGCAGAACTTCGAGACGTCGGGTCTCAAGTATCAGCAATAATAGCTGGATCGATCTCTCAAAGCTTGCTTGGTGGACCCATCGAGGGGTTGATAGTGCATTCTGCTGACAGAATGTTTAAAATTCCAAACCCCCAATATGCAGATGTACAGAGACTTCAATCCCCACTCTATGCAATGTTTAGCGGCCGCGGCGGAGTTAGTAAAAAAGAGATTAAATCTCGAATTATAAATGCTGACAATGAAGATAGGTTGCTTCAAGATTTGAAGAAATATCTAGAATCAATTTCTGAATTGCCTGCTGGATTTCGAACTTTTTTCACAGCTGACGAAGGCGAAGATCTACTAGGTTTAATTGATTCTGCTGTTAGCGGTGATACCAGAGTTGGAGAATCGCTATATGTCCAGCTTAATCGAAGAATAAACAACAAGAGTTCATGGATAAATACGTAAGCTGTGAGAATGAACTTAAATGAGAAAAGTAGGCGATATTGTGCTGGTGAAATCACCGGCAGGAGACGTCATTCCCAACATACACGTTAAGCTCTTGAAGAGGGTGGTGGTAAAACCATCTAAGGGCAACAAGATGGATTGGCCTGGGTATTCAGGGTGGGAAGCAACTCCTGTGTTTCAAGAAGAAATAGACGCTTTGTGGAAAGAGTGGAACATCCCCCTCCGTAACGCTGGCGAAGATCAAACTTTTGTGTATGATGCATGCATCATTAAAAAGCCTCGAAACCCTCAGGCAAACGTGAAAAATAAAGTAAGAAATAAGAGAAGAATTGTGAAAAAGAAGCCCTAGTGTGGTATAATAGTACTATAAGGTGGAGCTTGCTTTGCGTGATACTCTAGTTTTTTTGAAATACCTCGACTCTGGACTTATTCCAGTGAGTGGATTTTACCCACAGAATATCGAAGAATTTGAAAAGCTTCTTTCGTCTCTTTCAGATGTAGATCGAAGAGTCGTCAACCGAAAATTTCGGAAAATCTTTCGTAAGATAGCCAAGAAAGAAATGGCTAACAAAAACCGTCCTACGACAGGATGGAAACAGGTGTACGGATTGGATTCTGCTTCTCCTACTAAGAAGCAGCTCCGAGCTCGCCGCAGGCTTGTTGATGATATTATTCGAGCTCAAATAAACAAAAGGTTACGAAATGCGTAAACTTGTTCTTTCATATGCTTTTTTATGTGCCCTTGGTTTCGCTGGAGCTCATCGATTTTATTTGGGCCGAACTTATACGGCTGTTTTATACCTCTGCACAGGAGGACTTTGCGGCATAGGGGTGATACTAGATTTCTTCATGATTCCTTTCATGGTCGCAGAAGATATTAACGATGAAGGTGGAGACGTCTTAGATTTTCTGCTTAAGCTCTTTGTGGGCTGCGCGGCGTTCTCGTTTTTCTGCTTTTTGGTGGGCGGTTTCCTCTTTCTCTTACTCAGTATTTTTTAGGATAAATTATGGCTAAAACAAAAAAGAAAACTAAAGCAGTTTCAAGAAAGAGAACGAAGAAAGTTATAAAGAAGATAGACCCGGGTCTACTAGAATACGAGGGGTGGAAGCTTGGGGATACAGTTTGGTGGGCCCTGCCAAACGAAGCAACGCCTCGCCAAGGAGCTATAGTAAGATTTCACCCTGACGATAATATCGCGCCCGCTGTCTCTCTCAACGATCTGACCGGTGGTGGGCAGCGAGTAACGCTAGTTAAGTTTGTTTATGAAACCAAGAAAGAAGCGAAAGATTCTCGTCCAGAGTTTCTAGAATTTTGGGAAAATTACCGGAAGAAAAAGAAAAGCTGATCTTGTTAATTTGCTGGGTCAGATTAGTCCAGATGTGCGCATTCTGGGATCAGACTATAAAGGTCAAGGATACGCAGGCAATCATTTGAGTATTCCTATTCATTATCATGAGAGGGACCATCAGTGGCCCATGACAGAGTTTAAAAAAGAAATTGCGAAATCTTTAATTGACAGATTGTAAATTTTCTTTTTTTGTGATAAAATAAGATATGATTTTTTTGTGATAAAATAAGATATGAGCGCCCTTAGCTCAGTTGGATAGAGCATCGGCCTTCTAAGCCGAGGGTCGCAGGTTCGAATCCTGCAGGGCGTGCCATAAACACGGAGAAGAGTATGAATTTTTTAAGTAGTCCCAAAGTTAGTCTAGCGTGTGCTGCGTTAAACGCATTCTTTGCAGTTAGCGCTTTCTCAACAGGAAGTTGGGGTTTGTTTGCTATATGCACCATTTTTGCAGGCTTTTGTTTTAATAATTATTGGAGAGCTAGATAAATGATCTGCGGGTGTAGCTCAGCGGTAGAGCATCTGGTTGCCAATCAGAAGGCCGTGGGTTCGATTCCCATCGCCCGCTCCAAACTATTGCTTATAATGGAAAAAATATGACAATAAAAAGAGAAGGGTGCCATACAGAAATAAACACTTATGAACCTGATGGTGGGTATATATCTGGAGTAGAAGACCCAGTTGATCTCCTTCCAGTGATTAAAAATCTTATATCAGCTGGTGAGGGAAAACTTATAACAACTGAAACGGAGATGCACGCTCTTTCAATAGAGAACGCAGTTGCTCGTGCAGAAATCTTGGATTCTCAGCTTACTCAAGAAGTGATGGATATACCGGGATCTGCTTCATATAAAAACAGAGCTTTTTTAAATAATTTGATGGCTAGTACGTCCGACGCTGATTTCTTTGATTTAAAAAATTATTTAGAAATTGGTTGCCATTTGGGGTCAACTTTCATCTCTGCTTGTTTTGCAAACAAAGATCTTATTAAAGAAGCATATGTCATTGATAAATTTCTTCATGGAGAAAATTCTGAAGAAGAATTTCAAGAAAACTGTGTTAGATTTTTAGGAGAAGCTCCCACAAATTTATTTTGCGAAGATTGCTTTACGATAGATATTCAAAAAATTAAAGAAAAAGTTGATGTTTATTTTTTCGATGGCCCCCACGGCATTCTAGACCACGAGAAAGCACTCACATATTATGAACCTGTTTTTAACGATAATTTAATTGTCGTAATTGATGATTGGGGTGACCATCGAGTAAAACTTGGGACGCTGAGAGGGTTAGCAAAAATCAACTACAGAGTTGTTTGGTTTCACGAAATGCCTGCGCATAGGCATATATCTGATTGGGGGATGACTATTATTCCGCGTTATAAATTTCAATCTGAGACAAATCCGATGCTTTCAGGTTTTGGTGATCCTTGCAGGTGGTGGAATGGAACTATAGCTATGGTTTTAAGTCGCAAGTAAAGAGATTATGAGGGATGTGGAGGAAAGATATCGCTGTCCTGCATGTGGAGCAGCGATAATTTGGGCTCACAATAACAGTAGAAGGGGATCAGTTAGCGAAATAAAATGCGCTAATAATATGACTTCTTCTAGAGTTGATTGGATTCCAGAGACAGCCTACATATGCGACTGGAAAGGGGTGGCCGTTAGAAGGCGTAACGGTCAAGTCGAACTATATTATATGAATGCCCAAAGAAGATTGCGGCCTTTTAAAACTAGAGGTAAAGAATGATTTTCGTATTTACTTGATGTATGATAGTGACTAACTCGGGTGCTCGGGTATTATAAAGTCAGGTGAACAGGGCCAGCACCGGCCCCAGTAACCACCACGGGGTGTGGCGCAGTCTGGCAGCGCATCTGCTTTGGGAGCAGAGGGTCGCAGGTTCGAATCCTGCCACCCCGACCATAGTTAATAGGGGAGAGAAAATATGAACTTAGGATTAGACTTTCACGATACGATAACATACGAGCCAGAGTTCTTTGTCAAGCTTATCAAGAGCTGGCCAGGAGACGTGTTCATCGTCACAGGCACACCTCCCTCAAAGATCCACGAGATCGAGCAGGCCCTGGAGACACTCGGCCTTGCACGATCTGACTTCAAGGATATACTGGTTGGGTACGAGTACGACAAGACAGACATGGGTCTAGACCACTTCAAGCGAATGGCGAAGCACAAGCTTAAGCTCTTGCAAGACAATGACATTCGGGTCTACTGCGACGATAATCCCTTCTACGTCAGCTACGTCAAGGACCATGGGATTCTCGTTTTACAACCCATTGTGAGCGAGAAGTACCTTAAGGAATTCGAGCAGGCGGATCCCTTCTTCACATGCAATCTGCAGAGGATGCAGTTTGACTACCTGAAGGATCTGGAAGACGCCGAGATGCTAAAGAAAAATAAATCTCGTGATGTATGAAAAAAAGACTTAACAAGTATGAGAAAGCTCTCATTGAGAATATCCAAACCGTACAGCTTCGATCGCTTAAGCGGCTCAAAGAGCGGGCGAAATACTTGCTGACTATAGTTGAAGACCTGATAAAAAAAATTGAAGCTGACGGCATTAGCCGTCACTATAGTCAAAATAGCGATTGTTTGAGAATTGCTGAAGATGTGTGGAAAGAGAGTCTTCGCTTGGGCGAGATGAAGAGATTAGAAGATGACATTCGGGGATCTTTTATGTCATTAACTAAAAAGAAGAACAAGTCAAAAGATACTTAGACTCGCATGGTGCTTAAATGAAAGACTGCTGGTTTACTGGGTCTGGAGATCCACTGTTATTTTCTGACCTAATGAGTCAAATTGATGATTATATTGTTGAGGGTGGTAAAGTTTTCATTGGTACTGATAGTCAAATTAAGAGCGACCAATGTATCTTTGTTACAGCAATATGCCTTCATGGCAGGTATGATAAATTTTATGCAACTTATTTCTTCAATCGAAGTCGTCTGAAAAGAAAGCCGTATCAAGTCTTGAGGGTGAGGATAATGCAAGAAGTTCAACACTCGGTAGAGATTGCTATGGACCTCATGGAAAAACACCCTGATGCAGAAATAGAAGTCCATGTCGATGTCGGCCGAACTCACAGATCTGCTACCCGTCATTTTGCTGATGCCATTAACGGCTGGGTGAAAGGCGTTGGCTTAAAATGCAAGATGAAACCAGATTCTTGGGCATCTTCTTCAGTTGCAGATTCTCACACAAAATAGTTGTAAAAATCACCAAGCTTGATTAGAATTATCTAAGAGGCCAATCATGAAAGTAGGCGAACTTGAAGAAGGAATGTTGCTAGTTCCCACTCCCGACCGCGGTTGGTTTCCGATGAAATCCCCTCTATCAAAGCCTGCCTGGCCAGATGGAATGCAGTATTTACGAGTAAACTGGCTGCGAAACTGTAGAGGCCGAGATCCAGCTGTCTATCTAGGAAAAATAAGGTTTGATAAGTCTATTCACGGCTTATTTACTTATCACCAAATTTTATATAATGGCACTATCTACTTGATAGATGGTTATGAGTTTAATGGGCGTATCAACCCGCTGTAAAAAAAATAAAACTTTTTTTGAACACTTAGTTGATTATTCATATAATACTAATAGTTAATCAAATTAAACGATCTTTAACAACTTTATAAGACCCTAGTTCTCGGGTCTCCAAATCTGGATGGAATTACTGGCCTCCAGACGGCACGGCGAAAGCCAGACGATAGAGAAAACCTCGATCAGGAAAGTATCGTTCTTGCGGTATGCCGCCTGGCTAAGAGAGGGGATGAGTTAAGGAAGGTGGTACCTCTGAAAATCATCTAGTGATCTAAGGAAAGAGCCCACATACCACTGGGGGAGTGCTGCCGAGGATATTCGCGGACTTGTAGATTCATCGCGAAAACGGAATAAGGGCAATCCAAGACGGTCGAGAGACCTGATAAAAGTCTTGGGAAGGGAGGTTAAAAACTCTTAGAATTTAACTGTCATTGGCAGAAGTTTCTCTGGTGAACTCGGCAACGGGGTCATCGTCCCGAAAGGGGTTATGTGGATATTCTCCCAAGGATTGGAAGCATGGCGCGCGAAAGCAGGGGGAAGTGTACAGCTTACCTAACTGAGCGCAGAATGTTGATGGCAGTAGAACGTGCTGTTCCGTGGTTTTTACGAGCCAAGAACAGGGAGAAAGTTCGTGCACGGAGTTACTTTCCGGTGTGCTTACCTCTAACCCTGAAAAATGGGGACAGGCTCAAAAGGCTTGAGGGTCACGAACGAGGAACAAAGAAGTGCTAAGTGTTCCACCCTTCAAATTCAGAATGAAATGCTCCGTTCATGGAGCCTTTTTTATGAGAAGCAAAGGTTTTGTTTTATGTTAGAGTTTAGTAAAATTTTACTGTGTTTTGTTTTGCTTGGCGTCGTAGACCAAGTTCAAGGACGCTCAGCTTCAGTTGAGTTAAGCACTTCTGATGGTGTTACTGAAAATATGGATATGCCACTTTGGATGTTTCCATGTGCAGTTAAAGAAGGCGACTTCTTTTACGTTGAACACACTGATGGAGTTACAGAAATCCGATGTGGAGAACCGCCCGACTAGTCGGGCAAATAGGAGAAGTTATGTTAATTCGTAGTTTAGTTTTTCTTTCAGTTGCAGGTCTACTTTTAGTAGCGTGTGGTGATAAGGAAGACGACACAGGGGTAGATGCTGCAGATACTGCAGATACTGCCAACGATGACGATTCAGCTGTAGAGTAAATCGTCAACCGCAGGAAGGCATGGGTAACAGATGCCTCTTTACTTAAAAGGAGTAAGTTAAATGTTAGAATGGTTAAAGGCCGCATGGGCCAAGTGGAGAATTCATATTACAGTTGTTGGTGGAGCACTAGTCATTGCTACTGCCTATGGAACTTGTGTTTACGAACCGGCGACGGATGAAGTAAGTTCAACGACCCCAAATGCAACTGAGACAGTTCAAGTAAATTCTACGACAACTGATAATCAGAATTCTGATAATACCACAACTACTACTGAGAACATTGAGACTAACAGTAATACTGAAAATAACAGCACTACTGAATCTAATAATCAGTAATATTCAATACTAAAGCTAGTATTAATAAAAAATGACAGTGTGGGGAGATTTGCTCCCCACACTTATTTTTCTAAACAAAGAGAGGATAAAATGTTAACTACATTTGGAGTAAGCGTATTGGCAGGAATGTGGGCCATGGCCGGCTGCGCAATGGTTGCATCATTTAAAAACGATTAAAAAACTGATGAAAAATCATCAATTCCTGGTTATAATATAATAGTTGGGAATTGATGATTTTTTTGCTTACGGCCGATAGCTCAATCAGGTCAGAGCGTCTGTCTCATAAACAGAGGGTTCTGGGTTCAAATCCCAGTCGGCCGACCATTTACTAAAAGGAGCTCGGATGAGCAATTACTCAGAAGTACGTCTTGGAACCATTCAAAATCTTTCTCTCAAAGATGTTTGGGCGCTAGAAGAAAAGCATTTCACTCCATGGCTTTCTCGAAATTTAGATATTTTAGGTGATGCCGTTGGAATAAACATGGAGTGTTTGCAAACAGAGCTTCAAGCCGGTGACGGTCAACGTCATGTAGATATGCTCGTTGAAATGAACGGCCGCGATCTCGCTGTAATTGAAAATCAATATGGCAAAGCTGATCCTAGCCACGGCTGGCGCACTCTTCATTATGCACTAGCCCTTGGCGCTAAAGTAGCTTTCTGGATTTTTGAAGACATTTCTTCAGACGATGAGCGGCTTATTAGTTTTTTGAATGAGCATCCTGGAATTGACATTATTGGAGTGCAAGCTCGAGTTTATAAAATTGATGATTCTCTACCAGCTGTAGACTTTAGAGTTATTCCGGCTAGCCAAGATTCTCTTGATAGAGTTTCGCTACAATGCCGCTCTTCTCGAGACGTTAGTGAAAAAGAGCTTTTTTATGGTGATTATTTTCCCGATATGATTAACAAGGTTTACGAGAAGATGGCCGTGAAGGGCGGCTACGGAGCTAACAAGGGCCATTGGAATTATTATTGTTCTTGGAACTCAGCTCTAGGATGTCGCAATCCTTGGGAAGCAGCATTCAACCAACGCCGCAGCAGCCACGGCTATTATTATGTTCACTTGATGCTGCGAGATAAAGATGCCAAAGAGAATTTACACTACTTGCATCAAAACGAGGCTGAATTGATGAAGGGACTTCCATCTAGCGTTAGAGTAGAGTTTGATTTTGAGCCATCTAGAAAATCTCAAAAGATTAAGTTTATTCATCCAATGCCTGATCTAACAGTAGAAAAGCTGAGTAGAGAAGAAAGGCAAGAGCTGATTGCTTGGACGTGCGATGTGCTACCAAAGCTTCAAGATAATCTCACAGCGCTAGTAGAACAGCAAACTGTTAATCTAGCAGTAGTAAGCTAATGATTCGAATGTCAATGAAGCTCCCAGATAAAATTGCAATTGCAGTTTCTGGTGGAGCAGATTCCATGGCGGCTTTGGATTTTCTTTCTCAGAGTAATAAAGAAATTCTAGTGCTACACTTCAACCACAAGACAAAGTATGCTGATCGTGCTGAGCGTGTAGTTTCAGATTACTGTAGTCAGAAAAATATTTCTTGTGTGATTGGCGACCTCAGAGAAGATATTCCTGCAGGTGTGTCTAAAGAAGATTTTTGGAGACAGGCACGATATAATTTTTTCGATCATGAAGCTGGTGATTGGCCTGTTATCACATGTCATCATCTCGATGATCTCGTGGAGACTTGGCTTTTTACTTCCATGCATGGAGATCCTAAGCTAATTCCTTCAAAAAGAGGCCGATACTTGAGGCCATTTTTGATTACCAGGAAGTCCACCCTAGAAGATTGGTGCGACCGTAAGGAAGTCCCTTATGTATATGATGTGAGTAATTCAGATGTGGCGTACATGAGGAATTATATTCGCCATGAAATTGTTCCTCGAGCTCTTCGAGTTAACCCAGGCTTGCCAAAGGTTTTGCGTAAAAGAGTGTTGAACAACCCTTTGATCTGTGATTAAATTTAATTCAAGTGGAGAAACTATGGGTACAAAAGCGCAACGACAAAATCAGCATTTAAGACGATTGATGTCAAAGATTAGAAAGTTTGAAAAGAAGGGCAAGAACACTGAGCGTCTTCAGAAAGAGCTATCTTTTTGCATAGATGAAACAGAGCGTCCATCGTTTAAGACAGGACGCGAAGTAGATCCTCGGTTAAAAAAGAAATATTCTAGTTAACTATTTGTTGGCGCTACTAGCCCGGCAATAGGATGAGGGCCGCTAGCTCAACGGGTAGAGCACCGGACTTTTAATCCGTAGGTTCAGGGTTCGAGTCCCTGGCGGCCCACCACTTTAAAATTTTTACTTAATAAAAAGGAATAATCAAAATGAGTAAAGTAGAAAATGGAAATACTGTGAGTGTTCACTATCGAGGTACTCTGGAAAACGGTACGGAATTCGATAATTCCCGCGCGCGCGGCGAAACTCTTTCTTTCCAAGTAGGAAGCCCGGGGCTTTTAGCGGGATTTAGTTCTGGTGTAGTGGGTATGGCAGTAGGAGAAGTCAAGACAGTTAATGTTGCTTTTGACGAAGCTTATGGACCGCGAAATGAAGAAGCGCTTCAAACAATTCCAAAGGATGCTTTCCCGCCGGAGTTTGAATTTGTAGTAGGCACTTCTGTGCAGGGCAACCAGCCCAATGGGCAGCCAGTTACAGCAAAAATTTGTAGTGATGATGAAGATTCTGTAGTTCTTGATTTTAATCATCCACTGGCAGGCGAAGATCTTACGTTTGAGATTGAGCTCATTGAAATCGCATAAGTCTGCCACCGTAGCTCAGCTGGCAGAGCAGCTGATTTGTAATCAGCAGGTCGTAGGTTCGAATCCTATCGGTGGCTCCAGCATTGGGGGGTGGCGGAATTGGCAGACGCGCCGTCCTGTTTCGACGGTGGTGGTTACGTGAAAGCGCACCATGGAGGTTCGAATCCTTCCCCTCCAGCCCACTTATTTGATGATTTCTTCGATACAGCACCCAGAGATATTAACGAGTATTCCAGATTCATTCATAACTAGATAATCAAATGTTATCCATCCATCATCTCCCGGAAATTCTGATTTTCGAATATCTATCACGATAGCGTATTTTGCGGTGCTGCTATATTTGTCTTTTAATCTAACGACATTTCCGATTTTGATAGATGCTCGCATACAATTAAATATTGTACTCTTGAGTTTGCCAAGTTACAATTTAATCAGAGCTCAATTAGTTTGAGAGGAAATAAAATGAAAAGTTGTGTAAGTTTTGATGATGTATTGCTAGTGCCTCGCTATAGCGACATTCATTCTCGAAAAGAAATTAGTCTAAGTGCTGAACTGAGTTCGCACATTTCGCTTGATCTTCCTATTATATCTTCTCCAATGGATACGGTGACCGAGTATAGGATGGCAGCTTCTATATCAGAAGCGGGTGGAATGGGAATTATCCATCGATATAATTCTATTACTGATCAAGCAGAATTAATACGTAAGGCTTGTGAAAATGGAGCTACTAGCGTGGGTGCTGCTATTGGAGTTTCGGGAAATTATGTAGAGAGAGCTCGAGTTGCTCTGAGCGCTGGTGCTAATGTCTTATGTGTTGACATTGCACATGGTCACCACGCTCTTATGCGCAATGCTTTGCAAGTACTTCGAAATACTTTCGGCTATGATATTCACGTTATGGCAGGAAATGTTGCGACTCAAGAAGGCTATGAAGCTTTAGCTAACTGGGGCGCTAATTCAATTAGAGTGGGAATCGGAGGAGGTTCGATCTGTTCTACTCGAATTCAAACAGGCCATGGCATGCCAACTCTTCAATCAATTATTGAGTGCGCTCAATCTGAATACGCTGGAGATCATCCCATCATTGCAGATGGCGGGATTAAAAATGCTGGAGATATAGTAAAGGCACTCGCTGCCGGGGCTGATTTTGTTATGCTCGGTTCTCTTCTGGCAGGCACCCCGGAGTCTCCTGGCGAAATCATGTATCAGTCTGGCAGTCAGTGCAAAGTTTATAGAGGAATGGCGAGCGCTGACGCTCAGATTAACTGGAGAGGCCATGTGTCTTCAACTGAAGGGGTGACCTCAACTATTCCGCTTAAGGGATCGGTTGCTGATGTACTTAAGGAACTTGCTGTTAATGTAAAAAGTGGTCTTTCTTATTCGGGAGCTTTTAATATTTCCGAACTTCATTCTGTTTCGCGGTTTGTTAAGCAAACTACAGCAGGAGCTGCTGAAAGTACCACACATATTTTTCAGAGAAATTAATGCTGATTGATTTAGCTGAGGCTCGAAAAGCTCTTAAGAATAAAGAGGTTGAGCAAAAGATAGAAATATATTCTAAAAAAATTCGGCTTGCATTAGAAATTATTGATGAAATTTTAGATGATGTCGAAGAATCTGAAATCGATTGGTTCAAAGTTGATTCAGATCATCAAGCTAAAATAGAGGCAATTTCCAAAACTGCTCTTTTTATGGAGACTTATGTTGGTTGGACTCGAGAATAATTACTACGAGCTAAAAGTTGGAGATTTAGTCTATGTTCATTATTCTCTAGAGTATATAGTGTGCTATTATGATCCGGCGACCCAGCCCACTTGTGGTCACGGAGTTATTATTGCTGACGTGGATAATGATGTTCTTCCTAGATACTTATTGTCATCGCGCTTGATAAGCGTATTAATTAATGGCGAAATAGGACGGTATGCTCCCCATGAAATATTCCGAATTAGTTCCAGGGACATTAGTCAGCGTATCTGACGGGATTGGGATTGTGGTGAAGCATGGAAGAAGAGAAATAGCATGCGCCGTTGCTGGCATGACGTGGGAACACGTAGTATTAATTTTAATTAATGATGAACCGCGCTGGTATAATGTAGATGGCGTCCAGCTTTTAGATTAGATTGCAGGATTCCCTAAGATAATTTTGGTGTGTTTCCCACCAGGCCCAAAATCTTTTTCATACCACCCATTTACTCTCTTAAACATGGCTGGAGCGCTTGGACTTGGGTGTGCTCCATGCCATGTAATGTTGTCTCCAGCTAAGAGAGCACGTACTTTTTGTTCATCTTCAATCGCGGGCGCGCCTCTTTTTATCATTCCATAAGCCGCTCTTCCGCTTACTTCGCCCCACCAATTTCCAATCCCATCGATGCTGCCGCCTTTCCGAAGGTCAGCCGCTTTTTGTTTATACATGCTTATTGAAGCTCCGCTTCCATCGTGCCCCACTCCACCCGATTTTGCTCCAAATTCGGGCTTGCCAAATATGGCAACGTCCAATTCCGGATCTTCATCGTGGTCTATGACAACCCAAAAACTATAGCGGTCTAGAATTCCAGGGCCTTTGCCCGTAATTTTAATGTGGCCTCCTTCCATATCGCCATAAGCATCATTTACTAATTTATACAAGTGCCCGCGAACGCTTTCAAAGTCTGGTGATCCAGGTACTAGGGCTAGCCACTTTCCCTTTGGCCATTCGGGCTGTGGAGGCGCATGAACGTCAGAATTCGCAATTTCATCTTCGATGATTTCTCGTATTAGTTTTCTTAACGGCATATTACCTCCTCTAATTATATATGTTCATTTCGATACATTTTCCCACACAGCCATTATAATCTATACATGTTGTCTTATAAAAACTGGCTGCTTATGCAGGTGATGCTGAGCAGCTGTGCACATGCGAAATCTGCTAAATTAATATTGAATAATCTGTGAAATTCTCTTCATTGTATGGTATAATATTATTATGAGTATGGCCGGATGGTGGAATTGGTATACACAGCAGACTTAAAATCTGTCGCTTTAAAGCTTGCGGGTTCGAGTCCCGCTCCGGCTACCATTTTCTTAAGATTAATCCAGGGATATAAAAACTAGACAAGATATATTTATGGACAGGTGAAGCCTTTAATTCCATAATGAATTAAGTTAGTAACTGCAGTTATAATTATGGAAGAGCCACTGAGTGGCTCTTCTTTTTTTATTTGTAATTCGAGGCGTGTAATGAATTTTTTAAAAAAATCGATAAGAAAATATTGGAAGCCACCCCAAACTTATGATGTCACTGAACTAGCTAAGACGTCAGACGTGGCTAATGAAATTGAAAAAGCTCTCTGGGAATTGAAGGGTGTGATGGGATTAGATACCGAAGAAATTGAAAATTCTATTTCAACTCTTCGAATTTCTCGCGACGACAGCGACGAATTCTTTAATTAAACTCAATACACTTTCTTTTTTTCTTCTATAATATTTCTATAATATTCCCCTGTAGCTCAGTTGGTAGAGCAGGTGGCTGTTAACCACCTTGTCGTAGGTTCGAATCCTGCCGGGGGAGCCATTATGGAGCTCGTTGTGATGCCTTTTAAAAATCGGTTAATTCTTTGGTCTTTTAGCGTCATTCTTTTTGTTGCTTGTTTTTTTGCATCACTGAAAATGGGCGATATCTTAGCTAGCCTGATATATTGATTAAAGACCGTAGATGGTGCTAAGTTTGAGATTCACATCGTTGATAAATGAGCTGTGTTCTTCAGACCAGCATGCAAATTTGTCGCCTTCGTGGTCTGGATCAGCGCTGCCACATACATGCATTAATGCAATGTGGGTGAGTTCATGAACTAAGGAAGTATTAGATATTTTATCTTCTGCCCAAACCCAAACAATGTAGGGCCCTTCTACTAGTCCTGAGACGCTCGAACTTTCAAAAAAGTTGCCATTAATATCATAGACATTATGAACTTCTCTTCTTTCTTCACCCCATTGAATTTCAAGATGGTCTAAAGCGTTTTTTACTTTTTTTTCTGGGTCACCGAACTCTTTTTCCCAAAGCTCATAAAAGACAAACATTGTCCACGCAACATAATCTTTATCATAGAAATCACAAGAAAATTGCGTTTGGGTGGCATGGGTATAATAAGGGAGTGGATTATTTTGAGGGAATGGCTCTTCTTGTCTGCAATCTTCGGTCTGTTCAATAGTGATAAACGTTGGCGGAATTGCTCGAATTACCCCAATTCTCATAACAGTGTTAGGAATTGTCGGAGCATCTGAGCTCAGAAACAATGCTATCAATAAAGTCAATGTCAGATATTTTCTTGCAATTTTAAAATTCACCCCTCTTTATTTAAGTAATACCATAATTTTGTTTGAACAACATTATGACTGGATATATTTTTATTTAACCGGCGCAGCCGGTTTTTTTCGCGAGGGGGGGGGGCTAAAAAAACAATGTTTTGTTTGAACAATCCACCCTTCATTGCTATAATATAAAAGTTGGAAAGATTAACCAACGTTGCTTATTCAAACAAACAAAGAAGGAGAAATAAAGCATGAATTATTCTAATCAGAAGTACACGAAGCGTTTCACATACGGCATCAGCCGCAACTCTACTAGCCACCAGGCTGGTGCAAACAGCATTACAATCAGCACTAACCCTGCTGAGGGTCAGCAGTACAGCACCGGTACGGTAGGTTTGACGATGTCAGTCCGAGAAGCAAAGGCTCTTCAGAGCTTTCTCAACACTGAGCTCGAATTTCCGCTAGCGGATGCAGATGTGGATAGCGATTCTACTTCTGTCTAGTTAAGCTGAGCTTAACAGCCTTCGAAGGGGCGGGCGTAAGCCCGTCCCTTTTTTGGTTTTTTTGGGTGTTTCTGTGAAATTATGCTCTCGATGTGGTATAATAGTACTATAAAGGATAAAGGATTAACCACCTCACACGGAGAACAAAATGTCAATCGGCGACCTGGTCAAACACAGACGTACTAATCGACTATTTGTCATCTTTCGCATTGCCGACAACGGCAATATCGGCTGCTGGGCCCCACTCGGACTCAGCGGAAAACACCCACTTCGCCCTGGACATCTCATTTGGACACACGCCGGCGCACTGGAGACAATCTAATCATGATTACACTTACTTCACCCTGGCATTATTCGCTACTCGGATGCACGTTCCCAGTTGGCACAGTTTTTATTCCGCAGCTCGGCACCGGAAGTCGCGGCCGCTCGGTTTATAGCTACGCCACTCCCAATGGCGGTCACGGCGAATGCCTGATCGACGATGACGTTACCCCCGGACAGGACTAGGAGAAGCATATGGCATATGTCAAGGCAAATGACGTCGTTCTCATCGACGAAATCAATTTCGAAAACTTCATGGATTACCGCGCGAAGCGCGGTCTTTCGACGGGGTGGGGGTGGATGCATCTCCCAGCCGGCACAATGATGGAGGTTCAAGAATTGATCTTTCGGACCACCGGCTCGCGGCGGACCCGAAAGATCAAGACCGACGATAACGAGAAAAAGAAGGTCACCCGACGTGGGCGCTCCTGCTGGGTGAAGTGCAATATCGTTACTCCGATTCACCTATCGGGTGAGGAACACATTATCCCGAGCTGGCTGCTCAAGACCGCGGTCGTCTCACACATTCAAGCAGAGCAAAACAGTGAAGAAGTCGCGTAATAAAAAGTTCGACCGCATCAAGGCGGAACAGGGATCACGCCGAAAAGCATTTTTTGCCGCCGGCGGAACCCCCGCCATGTGGCGGGGGCGCGCTGCCTGCCTGGACGAATCCACGTCCAAGGCGCGTAAAGATAAAGAGGCCTGCCGAGGTCAAGTGGAGGTTTCGAAATGGGTGTGATGATTGTTCCAAGTGATGTCTATCGCGATATTCGCGAGCACCTCCGCCTCGATAAGAAGATCCAGGCGATCAAGACGCTGCGCGTCAATGCCAAGCCGGCCCCCGGCGACAAGAGCATCGGCCTGCGGGAAGCGAAAGTGGCTGTGGAACGCATGCAGCACGAGCAGTTTGACAAGAACTATCCCGAATCCGCGAAGAGCGGAGACCGCATCATTGCTGGCCCAATCATTTCGGAGATCGTCTGCGATTTCGGCGAGGGACCCATCACTATCGATGTTGAGGGGATGCAGCTTAAGGCGCTCGTCCAGCTAGAATCGCTCGGACTCGAGGCCTGCGGCCGGATGCTCGAACTGTGCCAGGTGATCAAGGCGTTTGCGGATGGCAAGCGGGTTGGCGTCATCGAAGAGGAAGAATAGCGATGGACAAGTACTTCTCCATGAGGGCCCACGAAGACTGGGACCAGAACGAAAAGGATATCCCGTACTGGGAGCAGGTGTTCACGCACTTCGCGTCCCTCGAAGGTTCGGTCGTGGACTACTACGGCGCGGACGAGGCATCCCACGAATTCAAGGTGGACGACATCATCTTTCGAGTGATGGAAGACCCGGATGACGGGTACCGCTCCCACCTGGGTGTGATCGAGTATGGAGAACAGTCAAATGCCATTTTTTTTCGAAACCCGCTGGCGCGGGTGAGGATCGAATCCTTCGAGAGGGAAAGGGTTTCCGAGGAGGGTTGGGATAGTGGAGCCGGAACTGGCTACCGCTTTATCGATGTCGAAGACGGCTACGTCTGGCTGGAATTCGGCACGGACAACACCGACGACTATTATCCATATTTCGTGTTCAAGCACTCTCCCAAGCCGACGCCGCTCGTGGAGCCACTGGGCGATTCATGTCCTGAGCTGTCCCGCATGGAGGTCCGATGAAGGCCGGCGACCTCATTAGAATGAAGTACGCAATGTTCTGGACACTCAAGTCTAATCTGCGCATTACTTACACAGAAGATATTGCTACAGTAATCAAGCCCGGCTCTCATATTGTGGAAGTCATGTGGCCAAATGGAAAAATTGACCGAAGAGATAAGGATCTTTTTGAGGTGCTCAATGAAAACCGGTGACTTGATTATGTGGGAACAACCCGATCGTAAAGATGCTGGGGTTGTCCTTGAGATTACAGCAGATGCCTTCGCCGGATCTAAGGCACTCGTCTTGTGGCAAGATGAAAAAATTCAGTGGATTGCTTGTGGCGTGTGCGAGGTGATCAATGAAAGTAGGTGACATAGTAAAGTATGAGTCTGACCCAGCTTGGTCAGACTGCTCCTACACTAAGGCAGGAGTGATCGTTGCTGAGCTTCCCGCTGATCACATCGTCGGCCCGGCTGTATCTGTATTGTGGGCTAGTGGCGAGTTGGTGGAAAGAGTCCCGCATCGGATATTGGAGGTGATCAATGAAAGTCGGTGATCTGGTAAAGATTCAAGACGTGTCTCGTTCTCCTACGGACGTGCGACAATGTGGTGTTATCCTTGAGGATTATCCCTATCCCCCTGCGGGACAGTTGGATGTTAAAGTCCAAGTCATGTGGCAGAATGGGGTGATTGGTCTTATCCACGTACGCAGGTTAGAAATTGTGAGTGAAGATAAAGAGCTCTCAGACGACCAACTTGAACATGTTCGAGGCGGAATGAGCCAATCGACATTTAGCCATTGGCGAGCAGAGTTTCTAAATGAAAATTGGTGATCTGGTCTGGTGCCAAAATGGCATTAGAAGAAACATGGGAATTATCGTGGGTCTAGACCCAGATTATCCTCATCCGGATACAGGCAAATCCTTTGCACCAGAAGACTACGTTTGGGTTATTTTAACAGAAGGATCCCCCGGTCAGGAAAAATGGGTAAAAGTAAAAAAATTGGAGTTGATCAGTGAAAGTGGGTGATTTAGTAACAAAAATGAACTTCATCTCTATTTTAGTAATAAAAAATAAAGAAGCGTAACAAAAAATGAAAGAAGAACTAGACAAGAAACTCGTTAAGGCATTCCCTCTTCTCTACGATGATAGAAATGCTCCGATGCAATCAACCGCCATGTGCTGGGGGTTCCCAGGTGACGGGTGGTTTGATATCATCTGGGATCTGTCCTCAAAAC
>LWDU01033472.1_pt1 | contig 22997 bp, 17 predicted proteins | sample 727161 | NCBI WGS metagenome assembly LWDU01 (sample SAMN04566230, study PRJNA314399) | hydrothermal vent metagenome | isolation source: deep sea hydrothermal plume seawater | place: Mexico: Gulf of California, Guaymas Basin | collected 2004-07-11
TCGTCATTTTTTGGACCGGCGAATATTTGAAAATGTTGAGAGTGCCGAGCCTTGGGCTCTAATATAATGTGCTTGCTCTGTACAAAAAATGAAGTATTGGGAAGCTCCACCGTCTTTTTGTTTGTTGCCAATACGGACAAACTGGTTTCCGCGGGGAAACTTCTTGCTTCTTTGAGCACCATCGATTGCTCCGACTCAGCAGGATCGTCATTAGCGGAAGGGGGAGTGCTAAAGCCGACCGCGAAGAATTGTGAATCGGAAACAATATACTGATAGAATTGGTCTCCAGGTTCGGTCGGATTGAGCAGTGATTCAAAGGGCACGTCCACGTTTTCTTGAGCGTATGCAACGATGTCAGCACCACGCAAATCGTCTTCCTCACCGTTGATTTTCCATTTGATATCTCGCTTTTTGGACGTGGAGGTCCACCAAGTTTCATTGATGATATTGTTGCCGCCATCTTGCCGAAACACGATGCTTTGACGTGCGCTTGAAAGATTCGTAAACGCGAGGTCAAGGTCAAGATGATAAGGCAACTCTTTTGTCGGATCTGCTAATGTAAATCGTTTGGTGATTTTTAGTTCAGCAGGCGTGCTGTCACCTTGGATATCATCACTTGATTCATTTTCAGTGTCTGCCGCGTCTTTATCTTGTTGCGGCAACGTCACGACGATAGTGAATTCGATATAGTTAGCGTCATTGTCAATTTTCACATCCCAAATGCTGTGGCGCATTGAGGCGATGTTGTCGAGTTCGCTGTCTGCCAGCGCCGCACTTGTGTTATTGATTTGGACGAGCGACGTCAAAAACGAATAGGGTGCTTCGCGAAAAGGTATTGTGTCAGGATCAGGATCGATAATCTCCAAAGGACGCTGACCAAGCGTCGTGGTAAACGTCAGCTTGGCGGCAAGATTGTCGTCACGCACCACCTCGATATCGATTTCCTGGGCTGGTTGGGTCTGTTGCAGTATGTTCTGCAAGTCGTCAGCCTTGGAGATTTCGTGGCCGTTGAGACTAGTGATGATGTCACCGATTTGTAGCCCCGTAATCCCTGACTTCGTAGTAGCTAATGCGGCGGGTGTGCCATCGGCAACAACTCGGATTTTCGCTCCCGGTGGGTTACCGGTGTCAGTTGCTGCTAGATATCCCAGATAACCGTATTTAAATTCAATGACGCCGAATTTTAGGTTGCCGCTGTCATCGACGTTACGTTCGACGAGTTCGAGGCGTTCTAGGGCAGCACCACGATTCGAAAAATAGGCGATATACTTTTGCGAGGCAGCAGGGTCATAAGAACCAATTGCGATAATCTGCTCGTCTTGCTGCGTACCGATAATTGGCGCTGTTGTTGGTGCTGTATCCAACTCCGCTGCGGCTGCTGCTTGTTGCTCGAGTTCCTGTTTTTGAGCCGCCGGATCCTTAGGTCCGATGTCAAAAAATCGCATGACAATCTGCATGCCCAACATCATCATTGCCATAATCAGCAAAAAACGGAGGAGTTGATTCTTATCCACCTGTGTATCCTTGGGTAATCGAGTATTAGGTAAACAGCCATTCTGACGCAGTTTGGTCAGTCTGCAAAGGCGTAATCAAGTCCAGCGTTTCATTTTCCGTCGTGTAAACGGTCCCCGAGGAACTTGTCGAGGTCACTGATAGCGTAGATTTTTTGGGATGTCAGAGAGACATCATATTTGATTCTACGAAATTCGATACTGTTGTCAGCATCGTCAAGTATGACATAGGAACTGCGGCAGTCTCCGTCGCGTGGTTGTCCGATACTACCGACATTAATCATCGATTTCTCATCAGTGAGTTGGTACTTGAAATCGATTTCTGAGGGGCTTAAGAATCGGAAATCTTCCGTGAAAACTCCCGGAATATGCGTGTGCCCTTGAAAACAGTATTGCGGGATGAGAGAGAATATCTTTTCCATCTTGCGGCGATCATGGATGTCTTCGGGAAACACGTATTCATTGAGTGGACTGCGAGCACTGCCGTGGACGAACAGATAATTCCCAATTTGCTCGGTACGAGGTAGTTCAGCAAGAAATTGCCATCGTCGTTTCTGGTCGGCGTTATTGGCATCCGTACATTCGAGTTGTTGGCGTGTCCAAAAAATTGCACGTTCGGCTGTACTGCTGAATCCTGCGGGATCGAATAGGGCGGCTTGATCGTGGTTACCCAGAATGCAAAGATCGAAATTCATGACAGCGTCGATACAGGCTTGTGGGTCGGGACCATAGCCGATGACATCTCCGAGACAGAAGATAGTTTCAATACCTTGGTCTTCGATGTCTGCGAGGACGCATACTAGTGCGTCCAGATTACCGTGAATGTCACTGACTAACGCTCGTTTCAATGCGTAGAATCCTGTCGCTTTTTTTAGGCCTGTTATCTGCCGGCTTTTAAGCGATCGCCGAGAGAATTATGTAATTGTTCGATGCTATATATTTTACGCGCCGTTTCGTCGTTAGCATAGCTGAGCCGGCGGAATTGTAGCTGATTCGTTTCCGAATCAAAGATGGTATAGCAACTACGCGGGTCTTCATCGCGAGGTTGTCCAACACTACCGACATTGATTAATGCTTTTTCGGGTCCGAGTTGAAATTCGTAGTCACATTCGTCAGGAGTAATAAAATCAAAGTCATGCGTAAAAACGCCTGGGATGTGTGTATGCCCTTGGAAACAGTATTGGGTAACGCGGCTGAAAATTGCTTCGAGTTTCTTGCGTTTATAGACGTCCTCGGGAAACACATACTCATTGGTTGGTTCACGGGCGCTACCGTGGACAAATAAGAGGTTGCCTTCAGTGTGTTGCCGAGGCAATTCACCTAAGAACTCCCATCTTTTATCGGTTTGTGTTAAATTGCCACCGCCTTGTTCTAGCTGATCACGTGTCCAGTATACCGCTTGTAGAGCGACTGGATTGAATCCATCCGGGTCAAACAGTGTCGCTTCATCATGGTTGCCGAGGATAGTAATATCACACGAACGCATCACCTCATCGAGACACTCGCGAGGATTGGGCCCATAGCCGACGATATCCCCGAGGCAAAATATGCGCGAGACTTGTTGTTCACGGACATCCGCCAGCACGGTTTGCAGTGCCTCAAAGTTTCCGTGGATGTCGCTGATTAATGCTGTTTTCACAATGACCGTTCAATGTCTGCAGGTTACAATTTGTAACTATTAATAGAATTGTTTTTTCTCAATGAATCAATACCTTGGATATCTAGATTAATTATTCGAGTTTTGTGGTTTGTAGACAACCAAAGAATTGATTCACGCAACCGCGTTCGCAAAATAATGCCACGACTATATTTCGGTATCGGATAGAAGTTTGAAAATACTAGGCCTTGAAACCACCGAACGACGGGCTACTGTTGCCCTCTTGGATAATTGCGAAGTGGTTGTCGATATGACACTCGGCGACGAAGCACGCTCGGCTAGTTTGTTGGCTCCAGGAATTCAATTGGCATTACAACAGGCCCAGTGGCAAGCGACGGACCTCGACCGAATTGCGGTCACGGTTGGTCCGGGGTCGTTTACGGGACTGCGAGTCGGTGTAACCACGGCAAAAACTCTAGCGTATGCATTAGGTATCGATGTGATTGGAGTGAACACGCTAGCAGTGTTGGCGAGTCAAGTTGACCACACGGGTGCCGTGGAATCTGTGATGGACGCGCAGCGCAATGAAGTGTTTCGCCAACGCTTTGAAGTATGCGATGGTGTCGCTGTAGCGTGTGGTGACGTCACGATAGAAGATGATCTGCAGTGGCAGCAAGAGATAGAAACGAACGTTGTTGTTACGGGTCCTGTGCTGAAAAAACTGGAACCCCTATTTACTCGTGATATACAAACAGCCCCGACCTCGCAGTGGATTCCGCTCGCGGCAACGGTCGCTCGACTTGCCACCCACTTAGAACCTGTCGGCACTCCGTTTGAACTCAATCCGATCTATTATCGCAAGAGTGCCGCTGAGGAAAAACGGGCCGATTGATATCCCTCAGTAATGCAAGATCGCACAAATTAACAAGACTGCGAGTCAGTTTAGAGTGCTTCTAGGACTTGAGCGGCTGCGTCAATCGTGTTTTGAATGTCGTTTGCCGTATGAGCGGTTGAGATAAACATCGCTTCGTACTGACTACAGGGTAGATAGACCCCGTTTTCGATCATGCCCCAAAAGTACTTCCCGAATTGTTCCGTGTTACATTCCGCTGCGTCAGCCCAACTCGTCACCGGCCCAGAATGAAAGAAAAGGGTCAACATACTGCCGACTCGTTGTACACAACACCGTTTGCCGGCTGCATCGGCTACCGTCTGCAGGCCTGTTGCGAGTTGTTCGCCAAGTTCTTCTAACGCGGCATAGGGCGAGTTGTCACGTAGTTCGGTGAGCGTCGCAATTCCGGCGGCACAGGCAATCGGATTGCCGCTGAGTGTACCAGCTTGAAAGATCTTACCGGCGGGTAAAATATGATTCATGATTTCCGCTTGTCCACCATAAGCGCCGATCGGCATACCGCCGCCGACGATTTTTCCGAGAGTTGTGATGTCTGGCGAAATATCCAACAACGTTTGGGCGCCGCCATAGCCCACGCGGAATCCAGTCATCACTTCATCGCAGATCAATAGTGCTCCAGCGTCTTGAGTACACTTGCGCAAGGCAGTCAAAAATTCTTGATTTGGAACGACACACCCCATGTTACCCACGACTGGTTCAAAAATGACTCCCGCGATATTCGATCCGTGCTCGGCAAACGCTTGTTCCAATCCCGCAGCGTCGTTATACGCTAATATCAGGGTGTCTTGACTGGTACCCGCAGTCACTCCAGGTGAATCAGGGACTGCTAGTGTTGCAGCAGCACTACCCGCGGCGACTAATAAACTGTCAACGTGGCCGTGATAGTTACCTGAAAACTTGACGATGATATCACGCTGAGTATATCCGCGGGCGAGTCGAATGGCGCTCATCGTCGCCTCGGTCCCCGAGTTTACTAGACGCACTTTTTCGATGGAGGGCACAGCGTCAATGATTAACTGGGCGAGATCATTTTCACCACAAGTAGGTGCGCCGAAACTAGTCCCTTTGTCGACCGCCGCATGCACTGCTGCTTTGACTTGCGGATGTTGATGCCCGAGGATCATTGGCCCCCATGAACCGATGTAATCAATGAGTTGGTTTCCATCGACGTCAAAAAGATAGGCGCCTTCGCCACGATCCATGATAAGTGGTGTTCCGCCAACGGCACCAAACGCTCGAGCTGGACTGTTGACGCCGCCTGGCATCAATGTCTGTGCTTTTTGAAATATCGCTTCGCTTTGAATGTGATTCATGGTGTTGCTTTGTTGTGCTTGATATTGTTAGGGTCGATTGATTCTGAAAAACGAGTCTTATTGAAGTCGCTGAGCTACATCTTTGGCCCAGTATGTTAAGAGGATGTCGGCTCCAGCTCGGTGCATCGCTAACAGTGTTTCATCGACGACTGCAGTTTCATCGATCCAACCATTCGCTGCTGCCGCTTTGACCATGCTATATTCGCCCGACACATTGTAGGCTGCAAGTGGCACGCCTGGAAAAGCTTGTCGCACTCGAGTAATAATGTCCAAATATGCTAATGCCGGTTTGACCATGACAAAATCAGCGCCTTCTTGGAGGTCCAGTTGTACTTCGCGTATCGCTTGATCGGCTAAGGCACTTGGGTCCATTTGATAACTGCGGCGGTCGCCAAACTGTGGAGCACTTTCAGCAGCATCTCGAAACGGTCCATAATAGGCGCTGTTGTATTTTGCCGAGTAGCTCATGATTGGTATGTGTTGAAAACTAGCTTGGTCCAAGGCGTTTCGAATCGCTTGGACCATGCCATCCATCATGCCGCTCGGAGCGATGATGTCTGCACCTTGTTGAGCATGGGATACAGCTTGTTGGCCTAGGAGTGTCAATGTAGCGTCATTGTCGACATCCATGATTCCCGTCTTGTCGTGCAAGATTCCACAGTGTCCGTGGTCGGTGTATTCGCACATGCAAATGTCGGTCATCACCAGCAAATCGGGTGTAACGTCTTTGATGGCAGCGATAGCCTGTTGAACAATTCCATTGTCATGTAAGGCCGCCGTCCCCTGGGAATCTTTACTTTCTGGAATCCCGAAAAGTATGACGCCGCCGATCCCCAAATCTTGTACTGCTTGTGCTTCAGCTGCTAATTGATCTAGCGACAATTGAAACTGACCTGGCATCGAGGAAATCTCATCGCGAATCGCGGTGCCGCTGCGGACGAACAACGGCAGAATTAATGAACCGGCGTGCAGTCGCGTGTGTTGACACAATTGGCGTACCGCTGGATTGTACCGCAGTCGGCGCATACGTGACTGCGGAAATTGGGCACCGGGATTTGAAGAATCCGTGGACATAATGTTTTGTTGAGTGAAGTAGACGCGTGGTAGTTAACGATGTACGTAAAATAAAAGGCGTTTTGCTGCGTCAAAATAGCGCAGTAAATAAAGTCCTCTGGTACATTATGGCTTCTGTTTTGCGTGTTTGGTGAAAATCTTAGGTCAAAAAGCACCAAGAAACAGTGTTTGACAGCAATGGTTGCAATATAAACCGTATGGAATATGCGATGTTTGGGTTTTTAGGAATCAATAAACCACCGGCAATGACCTCACGGAGTGTCGTTAATGTCGTGCAACGGCTGGTAAAACCCCATAAAGTTGGGCATGCGGGTACGCTTGACCCACTTGCAACCGGAGTACTGATAGTGGCCGTTGGAAAAGCCACTCGCTTGATGCAACACGTGCACACCTTGCCGAAAACATATCGCGGTACGTTTCAATTGGGAATGCGGAGCGACACTGAGGATATTGAAGGGGAGATTCAAACGGTCGAGAATCCTCGGCAACCGAGTACGGATGAAATTCAGGCAGTTGTGGATGACTTTCAGGGCACTCAAAGCCAACAACCGCCTGTTTTTTCGGCTTTGAAAATTAAGGGACAGCGGGCCTACTCTATAGCCCGGCAAGGCAAAACCGTTAAGCTGGAACCTCGTGAAATCACGATCCACCGCATTGGCTTGAAAGAATATGATTTCCCGTTTTTTACGGTGGATGTGCAGTGCAGCACCGGTACATATATACGGTCGCTCGGCAGAGATATCGGTGAACGACTTGAATGCGGAGCGGTAATGACCGAGTTAGAGCGGACGGCGATCGGTAGGTTGACGGTTGAGCAGTGTAGTGAACTAGATTTTGAGGATGTTCAGAGTGTGCAACAAGCGTTGCGTAATCCGTTGGAATTACTTGACAACGTTGAAACAATGGCAGTCACAGCGGCACAGATCGTTGAGTTGGGTTACGGACGAGAGATTGAATTAGACTCTCAACAACAAAGCGGATTACAAAGCAACGAAGTATTTGCAGTGAATGCACAGGGTCGCCTAGTCGCTATTCTCATGTCTGGGGAACCCGCTACTGGTAGTCTGATGCGAATGCGCCCTATTAGGGTTTTTGACTGCTAATACCCCTGAAATTTGGCATAACCCCTACAGCCCATTGAGCTTTTGCCTTCCGGAATTCTGGATATAGCTTTGAGGCGTTTTTTTCGTGCTTCTAGCGCTATTGGGTGGAACACTTGAGGTATGCAGTGACGAAGCATGTGTTATTTTTCGCTGCTAATACCTACAAAATATTGGGTCGTAATCCAAAAGGATTGTTTTTACGATCATCTTATAAGCATGGACGCTTGGAATTAGAATTCATCAATAGCGGTGTCCATGTCGGAACGAAATCTGAAACAAGACTTGATTGCATTGACGATTGGAGCTTTCGTTGTATTTTTAGCAACGGCGCTGATAACGTACCATGCAAACGATAAAGTCGAACCACTGATCGCTCCCTTGAACCATCTGTATCAAGCAGACGTTGTTCAATACCCTCAAAGTACCTCTACAGCTTGTTTGGATTTGGTGCTTGGTACCTTGTGGGTTCATTAGGCTTGCTCGTTGTGGCATTACTGCGACGGGTGGAAGTTGATTCACCTGCCATTAGAATTGGTGGATGGGCAGTTTCATGCGTTGGAGTTTGTACTTGTTTAGCACTGACGATACCATTAGTTACCCCTGGCCCTGTATATGGCAGTGGTGGAATGCTCGGTGCCATGACACACGCAGTGTTAACTGGATCTTTTGCTACCACTGGTGGTTTGATCATTGGTTTGAGTATGGTCTTTGGTGGCATGATGTTGGCAACTGATTACATGTTGATTGGAATTACTACGACTTCCTTGAAATGTATTGTTAAGACGTTTGATCTCCTCTTAGTTTCTTCGACTCGTTACCTGTGGCAGCATCGACCGACAGGTCTCCCACGGGGCCACGGTAAGGTCTTAGACGTGATTGATGTTGATGATCTCTCTGGTTTTGAAGACGATACTACAGACGCGTTGTCGGTACGTATCTCGGGACGCGACGAGATTGTTGAGCAAGATGATGTGGGACTGGATGCATTTGCCCATCTTGATGAAGTTGATGAAGTGATCGAAGCCGAGGTCGTCGACGAGGAAGAAGAGGTCGTGATCCCACCACGAAAACGCCAGCGTAAGAAGTTACCACGGCCTCATTTTAAAATCCGTCGCAAGCAATCTCAAAACCATCCACCAGTTGCTGTTGGTTCCCCAGAAGAGAGTGAACGTGCGCGTTTGATGAGCTCTCTTGAAAAGGCAAGTGTTAGTGCCGAGCAATTTTCGGGCTATGAAATACCAAGCCAACAATTGTTGGATACGCGTGTGGCCATTGATTATGACACACAAGAAAAACAGATACGTAAGAACGCAAAAACGTTGGAAAAGACATTCAACGAATTTGGTTTCGATGTGAAAGTTGTAGATGTTGAAACGGGACCCGTGATCGCTCAATACGAAGTTGCACTGGCCGCTGGGTTGCGGTTGAGCAAAATATCTGGCTTGGCCGATGACTTAGCAATTGCGTTGCGTGTACCGAGTGTACGTATCGTTGCGCCAATCCCTGGAAAAAATACGGTCGGAATTGAAGTGCCAAATGCTGAGCAGCAATTGGTGCGTATGCGTGAAGTAATTGAAGATGCCAATGGCAAAAGCGCGAAAATGAACATCCCAATTTTCTTGGGTAAAGATGTTGCGGGCAACAGTTTGACAGTTGATCTGACCAAAATGCCGCACCTATTGATCGCCGGACGAACCGGTTCAGGGAAATCTGTATGTCTACACACGATCGTCGCTTCGATTTTGATGGCACGTAAGCCAGATGACGTCCGCCTGTTGATGATCGACCCCAAGATGGTGGAGTTGTCGATATACGGTCAATTGCCGCACCTCATGCATCCAGTCGTCACCGATATGAAAAAAGCTGAAGCGATCCTTGCTTGGGCTGTCGAGAAAATGGAAGAACGCTATCGTTTGTTAGCACAAACCAAAGTCCGACATATCACGAGCTTTAATGAACTAGGCGAAGAAGAAATCCGCAAGCGGCTTGGCCCTAAGATTGCTCAAATGGAGGAAGTTCCGACTCATATGCCATTTATTGTGATTATCGCCGATGAACTTGCTGACCTGATGATGACCGCTGGTAAAGATGTTGAGCAGCACATTATCCGTCTGGCACAAAAAAGTCGAGCGGTTGGGATTCACTTGATTCTAGCGACTCAGAAACCAACCGTGGATGTGATCACCGGACTGATTAAATCCAACTTGCCGGCGCGGTTGGCGTTCCAAGTTGCCAGTCGTATGGATAGTCGAGTTGTGCTTGATGAAGGCGGAGCAGAGAAGTTGCTGGGCAACGGTGACATGCTGTTTCTGTGGCCTGGTACAAGTACAGTGATTCGTGGGCAGGGAACTTTTTTAGCCGACGATGAAATTCAGGCGCTCGTCGATCAGTGCTCTCAAGTGGAACAGGATTTTGAGCACGAATTAGTGAACTTGAAAGTTGATGCTGAGAACGATTTGGATCCAAAAACTCTACGCAAACGTGACGAGTTGTATGAAAGTGCGATTGAAGTTGTATTGCGCGAAGGTCGCGGTAGTTGTTCGCTGCTACAACGAGCACTGGGGATTGGCTATGGTCGGGCCGCACGTTTAGTGGATTACATGGCTGAAGATGGGATTGTGGGCGACCACAATGGATCCAGTGCACGTGAGGTGCTGTTGACTATGGAGGAATGGGATGCGATACAAAACGCTTCCGAGGTCATGAACGACGAAGAAACGGAAGATGCAGAACTTATGATGGAATATGATTCTGAGTTAAACGATGAAGACTGCCTCGACGCAGAATGGGATGACGATGAATTCGCTGAAGACTCAGAATGGGAAGATGCTGAAGATGAAGGCGATGTTGAGTGGGAAGAGCAAGAGGAAGAGACGGTATCGATTTCCATGCAATCTTCGCTGGTCGCTGAGACGGATGATGACGCAGAAGACTGGGCAGATGAACTCGATTCAGAGTATAATGAGTAGCTCCGGTATTGGCCACAAATGACTCCGCACAACACTGCAAAAAGATGCTTGGATAAATGATTGTTGATCGTCTCTGCAATGCAGCTCAGTATTACTCGCTCGAACCTTTACTACAGCTCGGGTTTGATTTCTTAGGTCGTCCAGACTTAGCGACTCTCGAGGATGGAGTGCATGAGATTCAAGGCCGCGATGTGTTCGCAATTATCGCTCGAGGTGAAGGCGTAGGTCGCGAAGCAGCGATGCTGGAAGCTCATCACAAGTATTTGGATATCCAATATGTGATTGCTGGGACGGACACAATGGGCTGGCTGGAGCGTGAGTTTGTTCAGCGCATCAAAGATCCGTATGATGCGGACAAGGATCTCGAGTTTTTTTATGATCGTCCACAGTCGTGGATCGTCGTGCCGCAGGGTAGTTTTGCGATCTTTATGCCGCAAGATATTCATGCTCCACTGGCAACCACGGCCGTAGTGCACAAAGCGGTTGTAAAGGTCAAATTGCATTCACCGTTTGTCGGTGAAGGTTAGATGTTGACACTCGATTGTTACCAAACTATGGTGGAGTTGTTCAAGGCGGTAAGAAGACAAACCCCACCAAAATAAAATCCTATGCATGCAGACAAACCACAAATCATACTTTCACAGCGAACTGTTAATAGCAGTGTACGTGTCGTATCCTCTGTGTCCATTGTAGTCGGCGTCATTATTTATCCTGCTATTATGAGCAGGGTTTCGACGGTGTAGGGCCAACAGAAAATCTAATTTACTAGCAAGCCCTGAGACCGACGGGAGGTCACAGGGTTTTTTTAGTTAAACAGTTGAATAAACAAACACGGTAGTCACGGGTGTAAGCGTTAAGCGGAGAGCAAACATGACAAGACAGATTCAGATATATGACACAACTTTGCGTGACGGTACGCAAGGTGAGGGTGTAAGTCTTTCGCTGCAAGATAAACTCGAAATTGCCAAACGGTTAGACGAAATTGGAGTGGATTACATCGAAGGCGGTTACCCGCTGTCTAATGAAAAAGACCAACAATTCTTCCAGAAAGTCCAGCAGTTAGGATTACAGCATGCAAAGGTTTGTGCCTTTGGGATGACTCGTCGTCGCGGTGTTGCTGCCTCGGAAGATCCGGGGATGTTAGCACTCCGCGATAGTCAGGCGCCGATTTGTACAATCGTTGGCAAAACATGGGATTTTCACGTCACGGACGTGCTGCGAGTGGAGTTGGCTGAAAATCTGAAAATGATCGGCGATAGTATTTCGTTTCTAGTCGCTGAGGGTCGAGAGGTGATCTATGATGCCGAACACTACTTTGACGGCACAAAAGCGAATGCTCAGTACGCGGCTAAGACGATTCAAGCGGCGGCCGAAGCAGGCGCATCTCTCATCGTGTTGTGTGATACCAATGGGGGTTCGATGCCCGAGGAAATTACTGCGCTGACCACCGGAGCAATCGAATTGCTTTCTCAATGGTCCGTGCCGGTGGGTATTCATTGCCATAATGACTGTGACGTAGCCATCGCAAATTCACTAGCCGCAGTAGACGCAGGAGCGGTTCAGGTTCAGGGCACGATAAACGGTATCGGAGAACGCTGTGGAAATGCAGATTTGATTAGTGTGATTGCTAATTTGGCATTTAAAAAGGATGGCTTTGAAGTCATTGGTAATACGGACTTTGAGCATTTAACGGAATTGTCGCGGTTTGTGTATGAAACGGCCAATATGAGACTGCAGCGGGATCAGCCATTCGTCGGTCGCAGCGCGTTTGCTCATAAAGGTGGAATGCACGCTCATGCGATCGCTCGAGCGGTGAATTCATATGAACATCTCGACCCCGCGGTTGTCGGAAATGAACGCCGGATTCTAATAAGTGAATTGTCTGGGCGTAGTAATGTTAAAGCGCTGACAGCGGAATATGATTTGTCTGATGATGACCAAGTGATGACGGATATTCTGGCAGAAGTCGTTAAGTTAGAGAACGAAGGATATCAGTTTGAAGCAGCCAAGGCATCATTTGCATTGTTGATGCAGCGGTGTGCTGGTACATTCAACGCGCATTTTGAACAAGTGACCTATCATGTGGAAGTCGGGGCACAAGAAGGGATGAGTGTTACAAACGAAGCAACTGTGAAATTGCGAGTGGCAGGCGAGATGCAGCATATGGTTGCTGAAGGCGATGGCCCAGTGAACGCGTTAGACGCCGCGTTGCGTAAAGCCTTACAAGACACCTATCCGACGCTGGAATCGATGCGGTTGGTCGATTATAAAGTTCGCGTGGTTAATTCCGAAGCAGGCACGGCAGCTCGGACGCGAGTTTTTATAGACTGCCAAGATGAGCATGATATCTGGGGAACCGTTGGTGTGAGTGAAAATATTATTGAAGCAAGTTGGATCGCATTAGTGGACGCCATCGAATACAAGTTGTATAAGGATGAACAATAAGCTCTGCGACAGGTGAACTCCGCAGACATACCGTTAATTAGAAACTGTGGGCCCCACCGCATTAACTCCAGATTCCACTCAAGACAATCTGAAAACATATAGAAAATTGAACGCATGAGTTTTGAATTTACCCCAGAGTCACTTCCTAAAAGCTTCGATCATAAAGACGCGAGTCAACGGATTTTTGACCGCTGGAGCGACCGTGGCTACTTCCATGCGGACGCGGAATCGGATAAGCCAGCATTTTCGATTGTGATTCCTCCGCCGAATGTAACGGGAGCATTGCATCTCGGGCACGCCTTGAACTCAACGTTGCAAGACATTCTTGTGCGGATGCGGCGGATGCAAGGATTTGAAGTTTTATGGATGCCCGGAACCGATCATGCAGGGATTGCCACTCAGGCTGTTGTCGAGCGGCGGTTACGCGAAGAAGAAGGGTTGTCACGGCACGATTTAGGACGGGAAGCATTAGTCGAACGAATCTGGGAGTGGAAGGGGCAGTACGAAAAACGAATCATTTCACAACTTAAACAACTCGGATCGAGCTGTGACTGGGAACGAACTCGCTTTACGCTGGACGATATTTGTGCACGTGCGGTACGGCATACTTTTTTTGACTTGTTCAAGAAATCCTATATTTATCGTGGTAAGCGGTTAGTGAATTGGGACACATTTTTGCAAACTGCCGTTAGCGATGATGAAGTGTTTCATGAAGTTGTTGAGGGTCATTTTTGGCATTTTCGATATGCGGTCGTCGATCCGCAATCTAATGAACCGAGCCATGTTACGATTGCCACGACTCGACCAGAAACAATGCTGGGTGATACCGCGGTCGCAGTACATCCGGATCCGGCTAAAGCGTTTGAAAAACTCATCGCGAATTTAGAATCAAAGATCAATGAGGCGACCGATGCAGAATCCGATGAATTACAAAATGAGTTAGATCGGTTACGAGAGCGGCAGGCCGTTGTGCTGCCGGGGTTAGAGCAATTGCGTGACATGGCAGTGGCGGGGCGAATGTTACACTTGCCATTGGTAGATCGCGAGATTCCGTTGGTGGTGGACGTCTGGGCGAAACCTGAATTGGGCAGCGGTTGCGTTAAGATCACACCAGCACATGATCCCAATGACTACGAGGTCGGAAAGCGACAGTCGTTGTCGATGATCAATATTTTATGCCCCGATGGCACGCTCAACGCAAACGCAGGCCCCTATCAAGGGCAAACGATGAAGGTCGCACGCAAGAATGTTGTTGCGGACTTAGAGGCTTTGGGGTTGATGAGTGAGATCGAAGACCGTGAAATCGACTTGGCCCACTCCGACCGTAGTAAAACACCGATTGAACCCTGTCTGGCCGATCAGTGGTTCGTGAAAATGGATGTGCTTGCCCAGTCAGCGATGGACGCTGTTACGGACGAGAAAGTTGAGATATTTCCGCAACGATACCGCCGCGGATATTTGGATTGGTTAGGTGAAAAACGTGATTGGCCTGTGAGTCGGCAGTTATGGTGGGGTCATCAAATTCCCATATGGTCGCGATGTTGTGAAACGGAAGAAGATTTACAGCACCAACAGGCCGCGTTAGATGGTCATGCTCAGATTCAGGCAGGCGGGGTAGCCTACCAAGTTGAGTATACTGCGGCTCAAAATGAAGCTGCACGTACGGATGCCACCCAAGCGGAAACACACTTTGCCGTTATTCATGTGGGGATCGAAGCGGAAGACAGTGCGGTGGAAGCCGAGTTCGAAGCGTTGGGTTACCAGCGCGAAGAGGATGTTTTAGATACATGGTTTAGTTCCGCGCTGTGGCCGCATAGCACCTTGTCTTGGCCAGATGAAACAGCGGAGCTCGCTAAGTTTTATCCTTCAACGACGTTAATTACGAGTCGTGATATTATCACTTTGTGGGTTGCGCGGATGGTCTTGATGGGACTCAATAACTTGGGTGAAGTTCCTTTTAGCGAAGTGTTTATACACCCAAAGATTCTGGACGGATATGGGGAGACGATGTCCAAGAGTAAAGGGAACGGAGTTGACCCGTTAGACGTTATTGAGAAGTTTGGTGCGGATGCGTTACGGTTTGGCTTAGCCTATTTAACGACGGAGACTCAGGATGTACGGATGCCCGTACAATTCGAATGTCCACATTGTGCGACTTCCATTGAGCAGACGAAGAAGAACCGTGAGTTGCCGCGGGTTACCTGTCCACAGTGTGCGGAAGAGTTTCATACGCAATGGGCACGCAATGACGAAGATTTAGCGTTGCCTCGCGGGGCTGTGTTGAGTGAACGATTTGAGATTTCAAGGAACTTTTGCACGAAGCTATGGAATGCGTCGAGGTTCACGTTGATGAATCTGAGTGGCTACGAAGCGGCTGAGGTGTCTGAGGAGGATCTGGCGTTTGAAGATCGCTGGATCCTGAGCAGGCTGGCAAGCGTGACGCAGCAAGTGACCGAGAAGTTAGAACATTACGGCTTTGCGGAAGCGACGCGAGTCCTTTACGATTTTGCCTGGGATGAGTTCTGTAGTTTCTATATTGAGATGACCAAGAGTCGGATGCAGGACGATAGTTCTCGTGCGGTTGCCCAGCGAGTAACGGCGTATACGCTTGATCAGTTGCTACGGTTGTTGCACCCAATTATTCCGTTTGTGACCGAAGAGGTGTGGGGCTTGTTGTCACAGATTGCTCCGGAGCGTGGATTGAGTGAGTTAGCGGTTGCGACGGAATCGATAATGCTTGCACAGTGGCCGGTTGCCGACGTTGCGCGGATCCATGTTGAAATCGAGCAGCAGTTTTCGGAATTTCAGGAAGTGTTACGGGCGGTACGCGAGATCCGCAGTCGTCAGAATATAGCACCACGTGATGAGATCGAATTTTCGATTCATTGTTCCGCTGCTGAAGAGCAGTTGTTACGTCCGCTGGAAGGTTATTTTGAATCGATGGCCAACGCTCGTTGTGTCGCTTGGGGCGAGTCGGTTGAGACTCCAGAGAACAGTGCTAGTGTTCGAGTGGGCGAAATGGAAGTATTGGTTGACTTGAAAGATTTCATTGACGTGGATGCCGAGATTGAGCGCAACACGGCGATGGAGCAGAAATTATTAGGTCAGATTCAAGGTCGTCAGAAGAAATTGGCGAACGAGCAGTTTACTGCTCGGGCCCCAGCGGAAATCGTCGAGCGCGAACGCGCTGGATTAGTGCAGCTTGAAGAAGAGCTTGCCGCGGTCCGCAAATCCCTCAAAGCATTACAGGCGTAAAGACAAAATCGCGTACTTAATGCTAGGGAATCCCATATAATACTAGTGACACGTAAGACACCATGATTCGACTTGAGAGGGATACGACATATGCCTGTGGAAATGAAATTATCGCGGATTATCATTAGCGATATCAATGATCACCAGGTGATCTATCTAAAGGAAGTCGGCGGCGAGAGAACATTTCCAATCGTGATCGGGATCGCCGAAGCGTCGAGTATCGACCGCCGTGTGAAGAACTTTGAAACATCGCGCCCGCTGACGCATGATTTGATCTGCCTAATCGTTGAATCACTCGGCGCTGAACTCGATAGTGTTCTCATCAGTGATGTCGACGGACACACATTTTATGCTCGATTGCGGATGCGAAAAGATGGAGAGATCCTCGAAGTCGATTCGCGACCGTCCGATGCAATTGCGGTCGCCGTGAGTTGCGACCCTCCATTGAGTATCTATGTCGAAGAAGAAGTGCTCGAAGCTGCCATCGCTGAAGCTTAACGTTGCACGTCGGCAAACGCTTGAGTTAACACTTGCTCAGCGCGACCCGCCTCATCACTATCGACAACGATGCTCACTCGCATTTCACTCGTGTTCATCATCTCAATGTTGATATTTGCGTCGGCTAATGCTTGAAACATCCGCAAAGCCACGCCCGTGTGACTACGCATTCCAATACCACTTACCGACACGATTGCAATCGCTGGATTGCACAGAGTCGCCTGTTCGCCAGGGAAATCATCGATCAATTTTTGCAAGACTTTAACGGTTTTTTCAACATCGTCGCGGGGGACGGTAAACGTGATGCTGGCAACATTGTCTTGATCCAAATAACTCTGAATAATCATATCCACGACCACACCCGCCTCAGCTGTCGCGTCAAAGATTGTTGCTGCGATGCCTGGAGTATCAGGAATACCTTCGATGGATACACTCGCCTGTGACTCGTCTAAGCCGATATCCGTAATCGACAACTCTTCCATATCATGCAAGCGATTCGCCGCCTCGGCCGAATCGGCAATGGGAGTAATCGCCGGTGACTCTGCCTGACGGTCGGGTTGTGAAGGTTGCTCCAATTCAAACTTGCGATGCACCGTATGGATGGCAAGCTCGGCTTGTTCACGTGCGACCAATGCTGAAATCTTAATTTGGCTCGTCGTGATCATGAATATGTTGACGCTCTGATCTGCTAAACAACGGAACATGCGATTGGATACACCGGATTGGACGGCCATGCCCATACCCACAACAGATATTTTGGAAACATCGTCACGATGGGAAACTCGCTGCACCTGCAATTTATCTAGAGCCGGTTGAATCATTTCTAGGGTCAACAGTAAATCATTCGACGGGACCGTAAAGGAAATATTCGATTCCCCCAATTTCCCAGCGTCTTGGACAATCATATCCACAGTAATATTAGCTTTGGCAATCGAGGAGAAGATGGCATTGGTAGAACCCGGTTGATCGGGCACTCCGTTTAATGTAATTAACGCCTCATTAAAAGTAACCGCCGTACCACTAACCGCGCGGTTTGGATCCTCGGATATGTTGGAAATAATTGTGCCCTTTGACTCGCTGCTGCTACTGCGAACATGAATGGGCACGGAAAATTTCTTGGCAAATTCAATCGAACGACTATGCATCACGCCGGCACCCATACTAGCGAGTTCAAGCATCTCATCGTAACTCGTATGGGACAGCCAACGAGCGTCACTGACGACCCGTGGATCGGCTGAATACACGCCGTCGACATCCGTGTAGATTTCACACTCGGCTCCCAGTACAGCCGCTAATGCCACGGCCGTCGTATCACTGCCGCCGCGGCCTAACGTTGTGATATTGAAATCATCGTCGATACCTTGGAATCCGGCAGCGATGACGATATTGCCGTCGTCGAGCAATTTCTGCATACGGTTGGTGGAGATCGAAATGATCCGAGCTTTTCCGAATACATTGTCAGTTTTAATACCGATTTGGGCACCCGTTAAGCTGATGGCTTTGTGTCCTTGCGACGTAATCGCCATTGCCATTAAAGCAACACTGACTTGTTCACCGGTGGACAACAGCATGTCCATTTCACGGGCCGGAGGTTGCTGCATAATTTCACCAGCGAGGGCCGTTAACGTATCGGTGTTCTTACCCATCGCGCTGACGACCATGACAACTTGGTGGCCTCGTTGCTGAGCGCGAACAGCAGTTTGAGCGGCGGCGATGATTTTTTCGGTAGTGGCGACGCTGGTGCCACCGAATTTTTGAACGATAATCGACATGTTGATTTGTAGTTGAGTGTGTGGGTTGTTTTAGGTTGTACTGCGTTTGCTGCGCAACTAGAAGCTATGCTTCTATAAAGGTCTTCATAACTTCAAATCCGCGAGGGAACTGATGAGCGGATGCTTCTGCTTGAATCTCGTCGTAGCTAGTTTGAGTGTCTGCGGTGATGCCCGTCCCGGCAATGGCAAACGGGACAATGCCATGACTGTGCGTTTTGGTTTGCACTGGCGTAGGATGATCAGGCGATACTAGGACACGGTAATCTCCTTGCTGCTGAAGTGCCTCGTGAACTGGACCGACGATATGTAAATCGATTTCTTCGAGCGCTTTGATCTTCGCTTGAACGTCGCCTTCGTGTGAGGCTTCATCCGGCGCTTCGACGTGCACACAAACTAAATCTACGTCAGGCTCGGCGATGGCTTTGATTGCCGCCGTACCCTTTGCCGCATAATCTGTGTCGGTATAACCTGTTGCGCCGCTGACTTCGATACGCGGCCAATCTAACAGCGCTGCGATTCCGCGAAGCAGATCGACAGCCGTGATCATCCGTCCTTGTTTCGCATAGACGTCCATGAAGGTAGGCAGCGCAGGAGTCTTTCCCAAGCCCCAAAGCCAAATATTTGTGGCCGGTAGTTTGCCCGCGGCTATGCGTTTTTGGTTGACTGGATGGTCCTGGAAAACCTTGCCGCTAAGGCTCATGAGTTCACTCAAGAGGTCACTGCCAAGACCACGTGGAAAATCATTAACCACAGTGTCATCTGTTAAGTCATGTGGTGGTGTTGACCGAGTGTCTCGGCTAAACGGAGCTTGGTCATCACTTGCACGGTAGAGCAATAAGTTCCGATAACTTACCCCTGTAACAAATTCGAGATCGCTGCGGTCTAGTTCTACTTGTAACGCCTCGAGTAGTTCCGCCGCTTCGCTGTCCGAGATGTGATCCGCGGTGAAGTCACGCATGATTTGATCTTCAATTGTTACCAAATTGCAGCGTACCGCCCAATCGTGAGGGCCTAATTCGATGTTCTGTGCAGCAGCTTCTAGTGGTGCACGACCCGTGAAATATTTGTCAGGGTCGAAACCTAAAAGACTCATATTCGCCACGGCTGATCCAGCTGGTAGGTGAGGTGGGACATGATTTGCCGCTCCGACAATACCCGCCAGGGCAATCGCATCCATATGTGGAGTGCTGGCAGCTTGCAACGGGGTTTGACCGTCGAGACTTTCTTGCGGAGTGTCTGCACATCCATCGGGGATGATAATAACATATTTCATGGCGTGAGGTTTCTGTGGCTTGGTCTGTCGTAGTTGCTAATTTATGAGTTCATGATTCGCATCACGACGGGACTGCCCGTAATGTTTGCTGAGTTTTTAAGTTCGGCGGCTGCCGCTGTAATAGCTCCGGCGGTAGTCGCATGACTCATGATGACCAACTGAACAGTGTTTTCAGGATCATCTGGTTGCGTTTGTTGTTGGTTGATCGACGCGATGGATACGCCATGGCTACCAATGATACCCGTCAAGCTCGCCATGACTCCCGGGTCGTCGTTGACTTGGAGACGAATGTAATATTTATTGACGGCGGCGTCGGCGGGTGCCATTTGTCGTGGTGATTGTGCGTCGGACCAGAGTTCGAGATTGCCGAATGTTAGGCGAGTTCGCCCGACGACAGTGTCGACGATATCGGCAACGACGGCAGAGGCGGTCGGCATTTGCCCCGCACCTTGACCATGGAAAAAGACGGGTCCCACAGCGTCACCCCGTACGCGAATGGCGTTAAATGCATCTTCGACTTCTGCTAATGGATTGCCTTTGCGAACAAGCGTCGGAGCAATATTCATTTCGACAGCGTTGCCAGTGAGTTTTGATTCGGCTAGTAGCTTGATGCGGTACCCACAGCGGTCAGCATTTTGGATATCGCGTAGTTGCAGCGTCTCGATGCCCTGCAGCGGAATGTCTTGCCAATGCACGCGAACGCCAAATGCAAGATGGCTCAGGATCGCCAGTTTTTGAGCAGAGTCACTGCCATCGACATCTAACTTGGGATCTGCTTCGGCATATCCTAATTCCTGGGCTTGCTTGACGGCACTTTGATAATCCGTACCGTATTGTTGCATTTGGGTGATGATGTAGTTGCAGGTGCCGTTGAGGATACCTTTGAGCGATGTGATTTGGTTACCCGTGAGGCATTGACCAATGTTGGTGACAATGGGAATACCACCGGCGACCGAAGCTTCAAAGGCAATGCAGCGATTGAGTTCACGGGCGCGGTCGAATAGTTCAGCACCATGTTCCGCTAGTAATGCTTTGTTTGCGGTGACAACATCTTTGCCCGCTTCAAGCATTTGCAGCATGATCGTTCTCGCAGGCTCTGTGCCACCGATTAACTGTGCGACCACTTTGATTTCGGGATCGTTAACGATGTCGTCGAGATTGTCGCTTAAAACACCTGCGGGTATTTCGACGTCACGTGGCTTTTTCAGGTCAAGGACGATGATTTTTTCAAGCCAAGGAATGCGGCCGGCGTGACGAGCTGTACGATCACCGTGATCCAGCAATAGCTTGGCTACGCCGGTGCCGACAGTTCCTAAACCGATGATTGCAATTTTTGTCTTTTCCATGGGATTTTTGTAACTTGAATTGTTATCTATGCGTATGGAGGTCTACCGTTTTGGCAACCCAAATTTGTCTAAAGCTAGTGTAGTTTCCTATTACAGTGTTCGGCATTATTGACCGCTTCGTGCCACACGCAATGGATTGGATTTTGTGAGAATTCTCGATCCGTTCTGAGGGACTGCTTGATAGTCGTCGAGCGCCAGATGCGTTAAACTACACGCGGACGACGACTGTAAATATGAACAGGCACCTAAGGAAATTAGCAGAACTTATACTAGGGGTCGTCTAAACAATGGTCAAGACGAGCCAGATTGTTACGCTTCACATGCCGGTGATATTAGATAAACGCGGTGTACAAGACGTGATAAACATAATAGATGCAACCGATATCCACATTATATAAGAAGTCAAGGAAAGAATCGCGATGGAACCACAGGCCCAAGAATTCTTAGAACGCTTACTGCAAACGCCTGGACCCTCAGGTTTTGAAGAACCCGTGCAGCGTTTGGTGCGTGAATATGCCGAGTCGTTTGCTGATGATGTGGCCACGGATATTCACGGCAATGTGATTTGTGCGATCAACACCGACAATGCAACACGGTTGATGTTTGCTGGGCACTGTGACCAAATCGGATTACTGGTAAGCCATATTGATGATGACGGATTTGTTTATGCCCAGACCATTGGCGGTTGGGACCCTCAGCAATTGATTGGCCAACGCTTGGTGATATGGACAGAAAGCGGGGAAGTGCCTGCAGTGGTTTCCCGCAAGCCGATTCATTTGCTGACGGAAAAAGAACGCACGCAAGTCGTGAAGCTTACTGAAATGTGGTTGGATATCGGTGCGACCAGTAAAGAAGATGCTCAGAGTGTTGTTGAGATTGGTGATCCGATTACGCTTAAACTCGGTATGCAACCGCTGCGCAATGGCTTAATTAATGGTCCGGCTATGGATAACCGAACGGGTACCTGGGTGGTGATCGAGGCGTTGCGACGGGCTAAGTTAGTGAATCCTAAATGCGGAGTGTACGCCGTATCAACAGTCCAAGAAGAGATTGGCCTCCGCGGGGCACGTACTAGTGCCTTTGGAATTGACCCGCATACTGCCATTGCTGTTGACGTCACCCATGCGACGGACTGCCCCACAATCGATATGAAACAGCTGGGAGATATTCAATTGGGCCAGGGTCCCGTTGTGTTTCGTGGCCCGAATATGAATCCAGGCGTGGTGCAGCGACTGCGGGATATTAGCTCGTCACAGCAAATTCCTTCACAACTCGCAGCGATCGGTCGCGGTGCATCAAATGATGCTAATGCGTTGCAGTTGAATCGAGCGGGAGTAGCCACTGGATTGGTCAGTATTGCGAATCGATATATGCACAGTGCGGTAGAGACGATTGCACTGGACGATTTAGATAATGCCGCTGAATTGCTTGCTCAATTTGCATTGGCATATACTGCAGAGGACGACTTCACTCCTTGCTAATGCTTGCTCTGTTTCATTTCCGACGACAAATTAGTGCGAAATAGATGGAATTTGGGAATTGGCGATGATTCGATAATTCTCGTGCCTTGAAAGTCATAATTCCTGTCAAAATGGCATCAATCGAGTGCCGGATATTGTGGTTCTGCCAAATTGGCATTACTCGGCATGCATAGATCCGCTAGCGGGGAAATAATAAAGATGTAAATGCCGCTAGCCGTCCTTGTGTATTCTTGGTTTGTGGTTTATTTTCGAAGGTTTGGCACGCGTATTGCGTTGCTTTATAGGAATTACAAATTCAAAGAGATCGTAAAACACCCGAATTCGATGTTTCACTACATCAGAGATTGGGATTGAAATAAAATAGGCGATTTGGACAACTCGCGAAGGAGAATCCGGACGTGGCAAAACAAATGGTTTTTGATGACAGGGCAAGACAATCCCTGTTAA
>LWDU01033423.1_pt1 | contig 22959 bp, 21 predicted proteins | sample 727161 | NCBI WGS metagenome assembly LWDU01 (sample SAMN04566230, study PRJNA314399) | hydrothermal vent metagenome | isolation source: deep sea hydrothermal plume seawater | place: Mexico: Gulf of California, Guaymas Basin | collected 2004-07-11
GCGGTCACCTTCTCGTTCGCGATCACCTTCTCGTTCGCGGTCACCTTCTCGTTCGCGGTCACCTTCTCGTTCGCGGTCACCTTCTCGTTCGCGGTCACCTTCTCCTTCGCGGTCACCTTCTCGGTTTAGCACAGCCATCTTCTTTTTGATCTGTTGCTCAACTTCAAACGCCGCATCGGCTTTTCCCGCTGCCCGTAATTCGTTGTACTTCTTTCGCAACTGGTAGATTTCGCGAATCATTTGTGTGCGGGGACTCACCTCTGGCCGCTCTGTTCCTGCAGCTCGGTCATCCGACTGCCGAGTCGGCGTTTCTCGTGCTGGGCGAGGAGGTGAAAATGGATTTTCATCCGCCACGGAATATCTCACGATTGCCAAAGCAGCCACGCTTACCAAGATACTACTTGCAATAACAAACACTGAACGCGTTTTCATCACGATACTCCTCGAAAATTCGATACTAATGCGAAACACCTATATAAGGTTAACCACTGCAAAACAAACATTCAATCCCACCACCAAACCGATTTGGGTAGCGACAAGTTCGCATTACCTTTGTGTTCCGCTTCTAAAATGCCATAAGAATCGTAGACAATATTATCTTTCGTTACCACCACTCGAGGGTCTAGCAGAACACCACCGCTCACGCCAGCTAAAACTGTCTTTCCACCAACAAGACGATGGCTGACAACTGATTCGACTGCCGTCGGCGATACAGCCTGGGCAACGCGATACCCATTTTCATCTAACCAATAATTCAGATCCCACTGAACGCGAGTATGCAAGTTTTCAGATTTTATCAGCATCGTAATCAGTGCTAAATCAAATACGTTGCGCAGTTCACCATATACGGGATACAGCTGTGAAAGTTGTTCAAAGTTCTTGGTAAATTCGATGGCAAACTGTTGTGTCAGTGGATCAGATTTTCCGGTGCCAACGCGGTTACCAAGCTTCCCAATCAATTCATTTTCACTCAACACTTTTACACCAGGCCCCATAATCTCAAACGCTTGGCCATCCTTCGTTGCATGCAAAGAGTTGTAGTTGGTCGTAAACCACCATCGCAACATACTTAACGCCTGCGGAGTTCCTGTCTTCTCCGCCGTTTGCTTGAGATTGTCCATATAGCTATTCATACCGGGGACACCGGGGACTAATCCCATTCCGATAAGCTTCATGTGATAATCGGCTTCAACCAACGTTTTAGCTAGATGAGTTTGAGTGTCGACGCCAAATACTTCAACATCCTGACGCCCCATGCTATCTCGCAGGCCACTAAGCCATTGCTCAGTTCGCCCAGCGACAATTGGTTTCCCGGCGGCATTCTTAAGATATTGTTGCGTTTTAAGTAGATTGTTAGCTCGAGGTGTAATTGAACATCCCAGTGTCGGATCATTTGAAAACGCACTTCGCAGCAACTCGACCAAGTGATCCAGTTTTACAGTCGGACGGCGGGTGCGTTGGTGAACAATACGCCCATTAGCATCCGCATTCCATTGCCCCGCAGGGCCGGCAATAACGATATCTCTCGATTCTGGATAAACTAAAACGTATTGGATTTTATAGATTCCCGCCAAGTTTTTCATAGCGGCTTCCGCATCACGTCCTTGCACTCGCAGCAATTCCAATTCACGCTGCAATCGTACTAAAGAGACTTTACGCAATGAAGACTCTTCACGGACGTCCTGCCCATGTTCGCTGAACATTCCATCAAACTGATCACGACGAATAACTTTTAACTCGGCTGAGTTGTTTACATCGAGTCGCACCATCAAACCATCGCGATCAATATAGATACCACCGGGGAATGGTTGAATCGTCCCCGATCCGCCCGCATCGTCCCAAGACAGGGGTTCAATCGTAGATTTAATTAAATTGATTAATGTGTCAAAATCTGCTTGGGCCGCGCCGCCCTGAGCTGCCTGTTCCGCTTGCCCTGACGACCCCGAACTGTTGTTGAGTTGTTGGCCGGCAAAGCTCGTCATCGATCCTAATGAACCCAGTGCCCCGTGCCGATTGCCATTTTGGGCTTGGCGACGCGCAACTGCGCCTAAGAACTGATTCCGCTCGCCTACGATCACTTGGCCTTCTGCTAGCCGCTGAGCTTGTGCAAATTCACCCGCATCCAAAAGCCTATTGAGTTGCTGCTCGTTCACCGATACTTCTTGAGCCTGACATGCCACGCTTAGCAATAGCACGCACTGAAGGACCGCCATGATATTAATACATTTTCGCATTAAATCCCCTAATCTGTACTTGCGCCACCGACGCGACTGACAATCGAGTGTTTAATTGGTTCCCCTTAGATTATACGTCATCATTTCGCAGATACCAAACACCCTTTTTACTATCTCACATGTTGTTTACGGTCTTCAGAGCAGACGATAAAATTAATTACTACCGTAGAATGAGATTACTAAAGTGTATTGAGTGGACAAAAAATCCTAGCCATACACATGCATTCTAGACAACACGAATTTACTAGCACTTTTTTGAACGCCTTTAATTACAAACGACGGAGCTCCGATGGACGTATCACTACCGTATGGCACGCAGAGCAAGTGTGGATTTGTTATCCAAGCAACACAATCCGTCAACTTACCACCTCAGCTTACTATTAAAGATACGGCAACCGCGTCCCCATTGGTTGAAGTTGCAAATAATGGTCTCAACAACCCCACAGAATTCCCAGCCCTGAGTGACACTATTTTCCCAGGTGACACGCTGGCCATTGCCGTCGAACCAGACCTGCCAAAATGTGGTGAGTTATTACATGCGTTGCTATCCTACCTTCGCACAAATACAGCCCTATCGGCCAATGACATTACTATTGTTTATGGTGGCAATACAAATCAGTTTAAAAGCCTGACACTACCTGACAAACTTGCGGGCATCTTTGACAACGACTTGAAGTTTGAAGTACACCTGCCCGAGGAATCCGAAAAACAGGCATTTCTCGCAACGGCAGAAAATGGCGAGCCTATTCGATTTAACAAGTCACTAGTCGATGCGGACATTGTCATTCCCCTGTCGGTTCAACTCCCCAACACGCTATCAGACCATATTGGGTTTTATCATTGCTTATACCCCACATTTGCTGACCGCGCAGCACAATCTCAAGCCAGCAAAGACCCTACTGGAAATGAAACACAACCATCGCAAGATGCAATCACCGCCGCGGAAATGCTGGGAGTTCAATTCATCATCAAAGTAACGCCAGGGGTCGGCGATGAAATTGCCAACTTCGCAGCCGGTGAGATCAAAACTTTGGCGTCTCAACTTGACTCCGGTAAACAACGATATCCTGAATGGGATGCCGCAGAACTGACAGTTGGCACGATCAGTGGCCACACCAGTTGCAATTCATGGGAAACGATAGCCCGAGCTCTTAACACGTTAGCCGATGTGACACTTGAATCCGGCACGATCGTCCTCTGCACAGAAATGGCTGAACAAATGCCCTCGATCCTAAACGCCTTGCGTGCTCCCGACTCACTGGAAGACATTGAATATCATTTAGAGCAACAATCGAGCCCGCATCTACAAATCGCACGCGTGCTGTTCCAACTACGCGATCTGTTTCACATCTGTTTGCTTAGCAATCATGATCCTGCCGAAGTCGAAAGTTTGGGAATCGCCCCGATTGAAGACGTCACACAAATCCAAAAACTCGTGGATGCCAGTTCCAGTGTCAACTGTGTCATCGATGCCCACCGTATCACATTTCGCTAATCACAGTTTTTCACAATAACACGTTTTTAGGAATCCTTTCATGCCATCCACCACCCTACCTGAACACGGATTTTGCCACATGCCACGGCAAACTATCATTAAGATTTGTGGTGCGGATCGCGTCTCGTTTTTGCATAACTTCTGTACAAACGATATTAAACAACTCACCAATGAGGATTCGTGTGAGTTATTTATCACAACAGTCCAAGGCCGTTGCGTCGGATATGCAACCGTTACAGCACTCGAGGATTCATTGGTGCTCGCCACCGCGCCGGGCCAGAGCGAGGCGATCGTCGAACATTTGTCCAAGTACATTATCACTGAGGATGTGAGTTTTGTTGATCTCAGTGAATACAATGCCTTTCTATTAACCTCCACGGGCGACACTTCGTTTAAAATCGGCAAACAAGACAATGGTAATATTATTCTTGCCTGTCATTGGATGAAGGCTAACGCGGTTTGGGTATTTAGTGACGATGATCAACCGGCGGAGATTCAGGGGCGTGAATCGTTTTCACCCGACCAAGCGAATGCACAGCGAATTGAAAACCGAATCCCTGTTTATGGGCTGGACGTTTGCATCGACAACTTACCCCATGAAATCCAGCGCACCGTCCAAGCTATCAACTTCAACAAAGGATGCTACCTGGGACAAGAACCAATCGCCCGAATCGATGCCCTGGGCCACGTAAATTGGATGTTAGTTTTGATTCAATTTTCAACCGAAGTATCTATCGCGCCCCATGCGAACCTTACTGTGAATGACAAAGTCGTCGCCAAAATTGGTTCTGTCCAAACTGTCCACAACACGAGCGAACGCTATGCTTTGGCACTAGTCCGACGCGAGCTCGCCGTTGCCTCGACCGACATCCAAACCGACCAAGGCGACATCAAGGTGATATAAAATGTGGAAAGTTTGCATACCTCCACCAAAAAACGATTTACTGAGCATTGCCTATTAGTGTCGGAACACGATTTGCCTAAATCTCACATTTGAGATCATTCGCGTAATTATTGGTCCAAATTTACCCACTGCAGCGCAGACAGATGGTCCCCGCCTAGCCCGACACACCTGGCACTCGGGCCACCTGTAGATTCAGCAGATGATCGTGACACCAACTGCAAAACCGCGTCGTCAATATTTCGGCAGTCGTCTGTTGATCAGCGGCCACAAACCCAATCACGCGGGCCTCGCCCGCTTCGATCGCTCCCACTAACTGGAACATATCTCGACTCACTTGCCCGATGAATTCTTGCGTCTTTTCATCGTCCCATGAGGTACTGAGCAATTGCAATTTGCCGTCTTGCCGCTCGCGTCGCATACTTACCAATTGGCAATCCACTGCCTTAAGTAAACATCCGTGATGGTAAGCACGTCGCAAGGCCGGAGTTGCATTAAACTGATAAACTGGGTCGGCGCCAAAATATACCGCTAGCGACCCACACTCTCGGAAACCAAATACAATACGATCACCGTCTGCACGACCTGAAACCTCTAATTCTACACGATTCACCAAAGCAGTCGCTTCACGTAAAATATCTTCTCGATCAATTTCTTGCTTGGCCAAGTGCTTACTCCTGCCGTTCAGTTCGTTTACGATTCACATTCCTGTTGCTGTTCCGTTAATATAAGCATAGTAGCAGCGGCCTTCATGTATCAACCCGTCAACTGTTCACGCAAAAAACTAGGACCAGAAATCTCCAAAATGACATCACCAGAAACTCAGCTATTATCGACCGCACGATTCGACGTTGTTGAAGTCCCCGCCATCGTCGGTGAACCCAATGGCAAAATGCGTCAGATTGTACGCCACCCGGGCGCCGTCACCATCATTCCCTTAGTCGACAAGGATCACGTCTGTTTGATCAAGAATTACCGAGTATCCGTTGACAAAGTGTTGATTGAATTACCCGCAGGGACACGAGAACCCGCTGAAGAAGCAAGCATCACTGCCGAACGTGAATTGATCGAAGAAACCGGATACCGCTGCGATAAACTAGAGTTGCTACATCGTTTCTTACTTTCCCCTGGCATTCTTGATGAACAAATGTATCTTTATGTCGCAACAGGTCTCACCGCCGGACCCCCTGCTCGTGAAGAGGGTGAGGAAATTGACAATTTAGTCGTCACTTGGCAACAAGCAATCAATTGGGTCTTTAACGGTGAAATAGAGGATGCCAAAACCATTTCTGGATTACTGATGTTCGACCACCTGCGAAAAAACCGCTGATGCGGCGTACATGTGTAATTCTTATCATAGAAGTAATCTCGCAGACTATTATCCTTAACCTTATTCTCACCTAGCATGCCTCGTTACCCCGACATTCCAGAAATCAAACTACCGCTGCTGATTACGGGAGTGGCCGGCGTCTCCGGATACAATGCGTTCAAGTATTACTACGAAAAATACCCCGGCCAAGTCATTGGAACGCGGCGTAAAGAGTATTGGCCACTTTCTGGTGACGGCTTGGTCGGTTGTGATGTCACCAACCAAGAGTCCATCTCTGCGTTATGTCAGCAACACTCCTTTCGATCTGTCATCAATTGTCTAGGAACGTGCAAGCTAAAATCCTGTGAACTTGACCCAGTCATGGCTCATCGCGTTAATGTGCAAGGCATCAACAACCTCGTCAACGCACTTCAACAAAGTGGTTCTAGTGATGCTACGATGATCCACCTTTCGGTCGATTTAGTATTTTCCGGAAAAACTGCGGGCAAACAATATATCGAATCGGACACGCCCGACCCTGTCACCGTCTACGGTAAGACGATGGTCGAAGCGGAACATATCATTTTGGCTCGCATGCCTCACGCAACCATTCTACGCATATCATTACCGATGGGCTCTAGCTTCAGCGGTCATGCCGGAGCGATTGATTGGATTCAATCGCGGTTCAAAAACAATAAACCAGCCACATTGTATTTTGACGAAATTCGCAGGCCCCAATACACCGACTGTCTCAACAAACTCACACACTGGCTGCTGACCCATCCGCTTTCTGGCATATTTCATGCTGGCGGTGTACGTCAACTTAGCCTGTTCGAAATAGCACAAATTGTTAATCTAATCGGCGGTTATAACCCATCTTGTCTAATTGGATGCCCCCGCATCGATGCTGGCCCTATGCCACCTCGAGCAGGGGATGTCAGCTTAGATAGCTCTCGACTGCAAACAGTATTGGGATTCGCCCCGTTTGATCCATGGCCGCTCCAAGACATATACGTACCAACCGGCCGATCGTGGCACTTGGATCCAACAAATGCTCTAGACGATACAGTCATAACAGGTTCACCGGAACTTCTCGATTCTGCGCTCTATAACAACCCTGCTCGCTAAAAACCTCGTAAATTTCCCGGCGGAAACATTTCCGAACAGCACATTTTCAACCTATAATTAAATATTACCAAAATACGATCAATCTACACATATGATGGTTTATCACGACGGCGTTAGATTCACACAAACAGGCTCTCAAAAATAGATTAGGCAAATGGGAATACGATTTATTTGTCCAAATTGTGACAAGAAACTCAATGTCAAAATGCACCTAGCGGGAAAGCGCGGAATCTGCCCGGATTGTAACACGCGCATTCGAATTCCGCTTGATCTGTCGGAAGTTTCCTCAAATGGTGAACAAGCCGCAACGACGTCCTATCAAGTTGCACAACAAGCGGAAGACAAACCACGGGTTCCTCTCTCTATAGAACGATGTCTCAATGAAAAACCAGATTTGAATTGGTATATTCGCCCAGCCGGCGGAGATGAATATGGACCCGCCGATAATGTTCTACTTCGCGCGTGGGTCAACGAACAACGTATTGGAGCCGACACCGAACTGCGCCGTGACGATTGGCTGCAGTGGAAATCAGCCAGCGCAATCTTCATCGACTTCTCTGGAAAACCAACTTCTGACGTTTCCTCTAATTCGACAAGCGAGACAACCGGTACCGCGTTTACAAATGGACAAACGCCAACAACATATGAGGAAGATGTTGACCTAGGTGATGAAGAGTTCTTAGCGGCGTTAGAGTATCAAGCGAATGACACCAACGGAGATTTAGCCTTTGCAAATCTAGAAATCGATCAATCAACCATGGCTCAACGCAATTTGCAATCACCAGATTCTTCTAAAAACAAGCGGACTACCGGTATCGCCCTAGGTATACTATCGGTCATCATACTTGTAACACTTGTCGTTATTTTCAGTTTGTCTAACCCTGATTCATGATCACTACAACAAAGCCACTCAATCACAGGGGACATGTCCCCTTTATCTTTCCAGAGGATTTAATTCGATGCGTCAACTCTCTCACATAGCACTTTTTGCCACAATCATCATAACTTCGACTGCATTTGTGTCAGCAGCAGATAAGACTAAAACCGTCACAGCCAAAGACATTAAGCTGACTGTTCCCACGAGCTGGAAACAAGGAGAACTTTCCAATAACCTACGAACTGCACAATTTGAAGTGCCTGCTGCCGAAGGGGACAAGGATGCTGCCGAACTCGTCGTCTATTTTTTTGGCGGAGCGGGTGGCGGAGTCAATGCAAATTTACAGCGTTGGGCTGGGCAATTCCAAGGCGCTGGCAAAAAACAAAAGACCTCTGAAGGGAAATCAACTCAGGGAAAATACTATCTGATTGATATTACCGGTGTCTACAACAAGCCTATTGGCCCACCAATTCAACGCAAGACCAATCCGACCGCCGGCTACCAAATGCTTGGTGTTGTTTTAGTCGTGAAAGACAAAGGCAATTACTTCCTAAAACTAACCGGACCACAGAAAACTGTTTCTCATTGGGCCAGCACGCTACGAACATCTTTCGGAGCTGATATCAAAGCTGAAAAGGAAGCAGAACTCGAACAATAATCCTTTTCGCCAAACGAATAGTTATAGCGCAAATGAATTCACGGCAAAAAGAAACACTGCAATGCTATAGAACTGCAAGGTATGGTCAACGCAAAGGTTTTAGCAAATGAAAATACAGGATTTTCTTGAATACCACGGGATTAATCGTAATCCATTTGCCGAAGAAGACGCCAAATCGGACAAGGTTTTCAAAGATCACTGCATCATCAATACCTATCACCCAATTTGGGATAAGGTTTATGGTGATCCCAGCGAACCAACAACCTCGGTTGTCTTTGGTGAAAAGGGTTCTGGCAAAACAGCAATCTGTCTACAAATTGCACGCCACGTCGAAAGTTACAATCAAGAGCATCCCGAAGAACGCGTATTCGTCATTCATTATGACGACTTCAATCCGTTTCTCGATCGTTTTCGAGATCAAATACCAGGCCGCAATGTAACCGCAGACAAAGTTCTACAGCAATGGAAACTTTGGGACCATATGGATGCGATTCTTACCGCTGGCGTCACCGGTTTAGTCGATAACCTTATGGAAACACCGGCAACACGCGTGCGCACCTCGGGTGAAGTCCAATCGCAGTTAAGTTGCCGCTTGGATCGCCATCAACTGCGGGATCTATTATTACTGGCCGCCTGCTACGACGAATCAACTCAACAAACATTTCTCGGACGCTGGAATCAACTCCGTAAATCACTTGGGTTCTCAACCATCAAAGCTCAATGGCAACGCATTCTAGGTATCACGTTCTCAGTGATCGCTTTCTCCATTCTTATCACAATGTCCGTATACGATCTTGAAACGGTGACTGACCGCGGCTTTTGGTTCTTGCTCCTTGGATCACTCGCCGGTAGCTGGACACCGTGGTGCTGGAAATCTATTCAAAACCTATTTCGTTCCCATGGAATATTACAAAAAATGCGGGTCGGAAATCGGGAAGCGGGATCACTACGCAAAGTACTGATGCAATTCACCAACGACGAAATCGACTCTCAACCGCTGCCCAACAAGTCCAGTACTGATGACCGTTACGAATTACTTATTAAATTCCAAAGCATCTTAAAAACCTTGGGATTTTCAGGCATATTGGTTCTCGTTGATCGTGTGGATGAACCCCACCTCATAAACGGTTCTGCTGACTTAATGAAAGAACTGCTCTGGCCCATGCTCGACAACAAATTCCTCAAGCAGCCTGGCATCGGTATCAAGCTAATGCTGCCGATTGAACTAGCTCGGTTTATTGAAAAGGAAGACCGCCAATTTTACCAACGAGCACGTCTCGATAAACAAAACATGATCAAATCGTTCGGCTGGACGAGTGAATCGCTTGTCGACGTTGCCAACGCTCGTCTAAAAGCCTGCAGCGACCGCGGTGAAGTGGCGACGCTGAACGACTTATTCGACGAGTCCGTGTCACAGCGCCGCATTCTCGACGCACTGAAAATGCTCCGAGTTCCTCGACATCTGTTTAAATTCCTATATCAGCTCAGCGTCGATCACTGTAACTCCTACACAGACCAAGCTCCTGAATTCCAAATTGATTCAAAGACATTTGAGACAACGTTCGCCCTCTTTCTGCGAGAACAAGACGCCTTCGATCATGGGCTCAGCGCGGGTTAATACCGGCGGGCGGTCAACCTCCGGCAGCGGACACCGCCACTACACTAGGCATTTTTGAATTTACACCAAGACGACAGCTGCCCCCTACTTGCAAAATAGGCTTGTGTGTCGTAAAAATGGGCTGAATTCATGGTCAACTTCGAATTATAAGGACGAACACGTAATGGCTGATGACACACCAAGAGTAGGAATTATCATGGGCAGCGATAGCGATTGGCCCAAAATCAAAAAAGCGGCTTATGCACTTGATGAATTTGATATACCCTATGAAATTCAAGTCATGAGTGCCCACCGCACTCCCGAACTTGTCAGTCAATATGCATCGTCAGCGATCGACCGCGGACTACAAGTCATTATTGCTGCAGCTGGCGGAGCAGCTCACTTAGCAGGTGTGGTTGCAGCGCACACGACCCTGCCAGTCATTGGATTGCCAGTCCCTACGGCGGAAATGGGCGGTATGGACTCACTCTTGTCCACCGTACAGATGCCTGGCGACGTACCAGTTGCCAGTATGGCTGTCGGTATGGGCGGACCGCGCAATGCCGGTCTGTTCGCTGTGCAAATCATGGCAACTGCTTGTCCCGACCTGCGAGAAAAACTAGTTGCCTTTAAACAACGCCTCGTCGGTCAGATCGAAGCGAAAAACGCCGCGTTACAACAGGCTATCGCGGCGGATGCATAGCCACCATCCACAAACGCTCCAATGGAACGCTGATGTAGGCGGTTATTTGACATTAATTGATCAAACTGCCTTACCGTTAAACGTTACGACCGTGGATTGTCGCAACCTTGAATCAGTCGTGCACGCGATTCGTGTTTTGCAAGTCCGCGGAGCTCCGGCTATCGGAATCGCCGCCGCCTATGGAATTTGTGTCGGCCTACAAACCATCGACGTCAACCAATGCACGACGCAACAATTCCATGAACGCCTGCAATACTGTGTCGACCAACTCGCAAATAGCCGCCCTACCGCAGTTAACTTATTCTGGGCGCTACAGCGGATGCTGGATGTCGCCCAAACGCTGCAGCAAGCTGGACAACTTCCAAGTCAGATCATCAAAGCGCTGCTCAACGAAGCGATAGCGATTCACGACGAAGATCGGAAAATGTGTCATGCGATCGGCAAGCATGGCGCTACGCTTCTCGACGATGGCCAAGGCGTTCTGACACATTGTAATGCAGGTGGCTTAGCGACAAGTGAATACGGCACTGCTTTATCCGTTCTGTTTTCTGCTCAAGACCAAGGTAAAACGCTGCACGTATTCGTTGATGAAACTAGACCACTTCTACAAGGTGCCCGATTGACCGCTTGGGAATGCCAACAACGCAACATTGCAACAACGCTAATATGCGACAACATGGCCGCACAGGTAATGTCAGAAGGGGAAATCCATGCAGTCATTACAGGTGCTGATCGGATTGCTGCTAACGGCGACGTTGCCAATAAGATCGGCACATATGGACTGGCCATTCTCGCCAAACATCACCAAATTCCATTCTACGTCGCTGCCCCTAGTAACACATTCGATTTATCACTGCGCACAGGAAAGGGCATTCCGATCGAGCAACGCAGCAGCGATGAAATCACTCACGGGTTCGGGAAACAGACCGCACCTGACGGTATCAACACTTATAACCCGGCATTTGACGTTACACCTGCGGAGCTTATCACAGCAATTATCACGGAACAGGGAATCATCTCGCCAGTATCCAGTGAAGCGATCGCAGCACTGCTATGATTTGAGCGAGCGTGCAATGAACAACACAGCAGCGATCATAAAGCAGGCACCTAGTGGCACAATCAGCACGCCAACACCAGGGTCACCGTTAAACGTAAATATTCCACCTGCGAAAAAACCGCCTGGCAGCAGAATACTAGCGGTGATAAGACTCGGTGAAATCCACCGATGCGGCTGCGCGCCCACGCCGCTATGCACCGTTAGAGCAAACGCAATGTGTACTAACCCCAGCAAAGTTCCATGTGCATGAGCTAGCCGCCACAACATTTGACGCGTGTCATCTGTCATATATGGCGTCCACTTAAATCCCATGAGCCCCTCTAGGACTGTGCCCAACAAAACAAACACGAACAAGGACCACCAGCCAAATCGCAAATGTCGTTTAACGGTTTCGATACGCCACGCCAGCGAATCTTCTGTTGCCGATTCCGCTTCGCGCGACGTGACGATTTCATTTCCCGTGTCTGCCATCGATTCAATACACTCCGATAAAAAAACTGCGGACCAACAATTCCCACAAAACATTACCAAGTGCTTGCTTGATAGGTTCTGAATTGGGCACACTTTCTTGTGACTCGCGTCCACCTAGACGTCGACAATAATAATTCGGTAAATCATGTTCGGCCTATTTGCCGCTCTAAAGTCTTGGTCCTTTGTCCTGCAATACTATAGCTCATCCTTCAAATTTTACCGGAATGAATCCGCATCGCCTCAGCAAGGAAAACCGGTAACCCAGCGTGAAAGGGTTCTAATTGTACGCTAAAACCGGGATGATGCTGGAATAGCTCGGCCATAGCCTCATACACTGAAGCATTCATCGTGTAGAACGTTTTTGAAAGCAAATAGTGTTTTTGAACAAGTTGTTGGACAGAGTCAGAATCCGGTGGATTACCAACCTGCATAGCGATGGCAATGTCATTAAATAAAGATGAGGCTCGTCGTTGAGTTTCTTCCCAATCATGTTTTGTCCAATCTTTTCTGCTCTCACCGCCAATCGTATTTTCCAACAGGATTTTCTCAGCCGCCGCATATTGTGCGTCCGGTTCTGCTACGCTTATTCTCGACACTTTATCCGTATCATTTGCTGCAATGAACTCCTGAAAGCCCTTCGGATTATTTTTACCATCCGCCATAGAGTACCGTTTGTTATTTGTCTTTAGGTTTTCCGCAATCTTCCTTGGCATCAGCACCAAGCCCAACTAAAAAACATGGGCTTATTTAGACGTTAATTCTTTTAGTCGTTGGTCTGCTTTAACAGAAGCTTTTTTCATAACCGCTGCTAACGTAACGGCCTTGCCACCCTGACGTTTAGATTCATCGGCTGCTTCCATGAACGCATAAATCTGTAGTGATTCCGCGCTTTCCACCGGTACGACACCACTACGGAAAAACTTCACGATATCAACCACTAATGGTCGGTAACCTTGATAAGGACCAATTTCAGAGATACCCTTGTCACCAAACGCTGTGCCACCGTATCCCCCCTTGTAATCTCGGATGCCGCGAAAAGTGCCGACTCGACCGCCCTCCCAGACACCTGTCACGTATTCGGTGTTCTTAGTAGAAACACGCGTTACTTGCTCACAACCCACACCCATCACAGTAAACAAAGCTTCTACGCCATGAATACCATACCAAAAAAGGTCTGGATGAGTTGGTTCTAAGTGTGCTGGACTAAATGCCATAGCTCCCTGAACTTTGCCAATCGAGCCATTACGAATAGCAACAGCCCCTTTGGAATAACGCAATGAAGAACTGGTGAAACAAGGGACTTTGTGCTCCGCAGCGAAGCGAAAGATAGCGATCGCATCGGCCAACGAAGCAGCGACCGGTTTGTCAATAAACAGTGGTTTGCCCGCCAAGATCACTTCCATTGCCTGTTCTAGATGCGGGCGCCCATCGTTTGTTTCCAACAGTACAACATCGACTTCGGCTACAACTTCTTTAACCGATGAGGCTATTTTGACTCCCATGTCAGCGACTTGTACCGTATATCCCGGAATCCGTGAAGCACTTGATTCAATATCTGCACTCCCCTGCGGATAGGCAATCACGACTCGGCAATTCGCTATGTCTGCTGCTGCATCGTCAGCATTCAATGCTTTGGTAAAAGCAATGCTGTGCGAGGTATCAAGTCCGATCAAACCTACCTTCAGCGACTTGGGTTCTTCTGCCTTTACGGTCAAGTCGGTTAAACCTGGAATGCCGGATAAAAACGTTGCACAAACACTGATTGCAAGAAGGGTAAGAACGACTCGACGATTCATGGTAATACTCCGCTAATTAAACAGGAAACAGAAATATTTCTTGTGGTAAAACAGCACTACTTAAGTGCCAACTCATTGTACGTTATTTTTCAGTAGCATTGGGAGCGGTAAAGAATCGAACTCGATGATTCATCGTATCTCCGACATACACCACACCGTTAGCATCGATGCAGATACCATGTGGGCGCCCCATTTGAGATTTCCTCGCATCGGCGCCGTCACCGCCGGGCCCGCGACCCTGTGGACCATATCCGCACACGGTTGATATCATATTTTGTTTCAAATCGATCATCCGAATCGCTTGATTTTCAGTATCAACAACGAATAGACGTCCTTGCGGACCGACGGCGATCCCTTTCGGCCCGTTAAACGTAGCCTGCAGTGGCGCTCCGTTATCACCAGTAAAACCTTTTTCTCCGGTACCGGCGACATGTTGCAATCGCCCGCTAGTCAGATTCAATCTCCACACACTGTGTCCTTCACGCAATGCAATCCACAGCACCCCTTTATCATGGCATAACGCACGGGGTCCCAGCATCGCATTGCCTCGAGCTAGTGAGCCGGAGGTCGGCAATTTTTTTTCTCCTGTGCCAGCAACCGTATCGATTATTCCCGTCACCAAGTTAACTCGTCGAATACGGTGATTCCCAATATCGGCGATGTATAAAAAGCCTTGTTCATCAAGTGCAATGCTGTGCGGATTGTTTAGTGCAGCCGCCGTAGCCGCACCACCGTCGCCACCAAATCCCGCCGTGCCTATTCCAGCAACCAAACGGACCGTATTGGTCAAGGCCTCGATTTTACGGACAATATGATTTTTCATTTCGACAAAATAGATGTCCCCATTTTTGGCAAATCGCAATTCATACGGCTCTCGCAAAACGGCATGGGGTGCCTCTTGACGATTCCCTAAATAACCGGCCTCGCCCGTGCCTACAATCGTTGTCAGTTGATTCGTCTTGCGGTCCACCCGCATGATCCGGTGATTACCAACCTCGGTCACATACAGTGCACCGTCGGGACCAATTTCCACACCAAACGGTTGAGTAACATGCACGTGAGTAGCATCGCCTTGGTCGCCGTTATTTCCGCCTTGCCCGGTGCCCGCTACGGTTGAAATATCCGCCCCGCGAAGATCGCCTGCGAAACCAACAAACAGAATACCCACCAGAACGACTATTTTTGTTGCAGAGCTCATGCGAACTATCATAAACGACATCCCTTGGTTGCTACCGGTAGGCGAAATTAACAACAATTGGTAATCACGAATGACTAGCAATCATAATACAAATTGAATTCGTGCGGATGAGGACGAATCTGCATCGGGCGGACTTCATGGTCACGCTTGGTTTGAATCCAAGTATCAATCACATCGGGCGTGAAAACATCATCTCGCAATAAATACTCGTGATCCGCCGCTAATGCATCCAAGGCTTGACTCAAACTTTCTGGTGTCCGAGCGATTGTCGCGGCCGTTTCGTCATCGAGTGAATAAATATCGCAATCCAACGGCTCACCGGGACTTATTTTGTTTTGGATACCATCAATTACCGCCATCAACATTGCAGAAAAAGCCAAGTATGGATTGCAACTCGGATCAGGACAACGAAATTCTACTCGCTTGGCACTCGGAATGTTATTAATCATCGGAATGCGACAAGCGGCCGAACGGTTGCGTTGAGAAAACGCTAAATGAACCGGTGCTTCAAAACCTGGGACCAAACGTTTGTAACTGTTTGTCGTGGGATTCGTAAATGCCAGCAAACTCGGGCCATGCTTGAGCAATCCACCTATCGCGTACAACGCCATTTCACTAAGCCCGCCATAGTCACTTCCAGCGAACAACGGAACGTCATCTTTCCACAATGAAATGTGCACATGCATCCCGGACCCGTTGTCGTTAAAAATAGGTTTGGGCATGAACGTCGCCGTTCGATTATTCTTAAACGCAACATTGCGAACAATATATTTGTAGATCATCATCTGGTCAGCCATCTCAGTGATCGATTGATACCGCAAATCGATTTCACCTTGGCCCGCCGTACCGACTTCATGGTGCTGACATTCCACGTCGAGACCACATTTGATCATCGTCCGCATCATCTCATTACGGATATCCATGTGATGGTCCGTTGGCGGGACTGGAAAATAGCCCCCTTGGTATGGAATTTTGTATCCCAGATTTGGATTTTCCGTTTTACTTCCTCGGTTCCACTGCCCCTCCACACTATCAATTTGATAATATCCTTCCCGCTCGTTTTGGTCGAACCGAATATCATCAAATATAAAGAACTCCGCTTCAGGGCCAAAAAATGCTTTGTCCGCTACACCACTCGCCTGCAAATAGTTTGCTGCTTTTTGCACGATATTACGAGGATCACGTGAGTAATCTTCGCCGGTAATGGGATCTTGTATGTTACAGATCAAATTTAAAGTTGGAAGCTCTGTGAAAGGATCAATGAACGCCGTATTCGCCTGCGGGATCATCAGCATGTCGCTCTCATTGATCGTCTGCCACCCTCGAATACTAGAACCATCAAAACCGAGGCCCGTTTCAAAAACTTCCTCTATCAATTTTTTTACCGGAATTGTCGTGTGGTGCCAAATTCCATGCAAATCAACAAACCGCAGGTCAACCGCTTTCACGTCGTTCTCTCGGCACAGTCGCAGTACTTCAGCTGGTGTCACGATGGTTACCTTAAATATTGTTGGTTGAGGTGAAATTAAAAGTTTTTGTACAAGGCTGTATTGGTTGTGATTTGTTATTTGGTACTGGTCAAATGCCTGCCCGTGAAACTCGACTTCGTAAAACAGCTACTACGTCCTGAAACTCGACCCGACGGCGAGTGAATTCTTCAACGGTCTTTTCCTCAGCGGATTTAACATAGTCCATAATGATGTCTTCCGCAGCGAGAAATTCGGGGGTAATATCGACAAGCTCGTCCACAATATCCAAGGGAATATTGGTAACACCGTTGGCGTCGCCGTGTAATAAATCACACTGGTTAACCATCAAGCCTGCTACTCGAACCGGCAATCCTAGATGCAACATATGGCAATAGGCATGAGCGACCATCGTCGAACCGGTGAAGACGTTATATCCAAGTGCTTTGACTTGTAGTAAATCGCGTCCACCGCCATTGGTCACTAAACCAACCGATCCGTAAGCTTGATACGTCGAACACATTACTTCGCCGAAAACAGCTGAAACAGCTGGATCATCAATATCTTGAAATACGACTACGGCTGGTCCTGGAAGTTCTTGAAACTGAGCAAGTTGTGCTTGCAATGAGCCATAGGCATCGCCACCGGCAGGTGGTGCGTCCGAACGAAAACAAGCGGTGGCTGCAAAGCCCACCATCGGTTTGAACTCGGGAAAATTGCACTGTACTCGGTGATCCATATAGCCTGTATTACGAGGCCGCACTTCAAACAATTCAATGACGTTGCAAATTGTAGGCGAATCAAAAGTTGCGAGTGTATCAAGAGTAGTTTGTGTTATCGTCATGGGTTCGGTAGCGAGTAAAAGAGCAGTTTGTCTAGTTTTGTTTGCGATATTTAGCGTAACACTGACACCTGCCAAACTCAAGTAGGCGTCGCCGACGCTGGGGCAAACCAAACTTCTTCCCCCAAACATATACCACGGTAGTGTAGAGGCAGTAACTTATACGGCTTTGATCGTCGCTTGGGCGGGAAATGCTTCGCCGGCGAGAATATAATTAATAGATGTCGCGGGTCTCGAACAATTCGATGATCTGGTCAACACATTGTTCGACTTTGAGGTCGGTTGTGTCCAACGTCAGATCTGCGGCAGATGGCGTTTCATATTCCGCCGTTACTCCAGGAAAATTATTGATCTCGCCGGCATCGGCTTTGGCGTACATTCCGTTCGCGTCACGCGCGCGGCAAACCTCAACAGGTGTGCTTAAATGAATCGTAATGAAACGTTCCGATCCCACTTTTTGAGCCGCTTTCTGGCGTACTGCTTCACTCGGAGCCACAAACGCACTAATGCAAATCAATCCCGCGGCATTCATTAAACATGCGACTTCAGCACTACGACGCAAGTTTTCACTACGCTCATCCGCACTGAATCCTAAGTCTTTGCTTAACCCGCGACGCATATTCACACCATCAAGTACAACACATGCGCGTCCCTGATCAAACAAACGGCGTTCGAGGGCATAGGCTAATGTTGTCTTGCCCGAATTTGTGAGCCCCGTAATAAGTAACGTCGCCGCCTGTTGGCCGAACCTAGCAGACCGTTCACCCGCATCGACGCTGCCAAGTTCTTCTTGCTGAGTGCTTTCCTGACTCCAAAGATCATCCTTGGCTTCATCCGATTCTCGGTCCAGAATCATTCCCGCCGCCACGGTTACATTCGTTAGGCGATCCACCAGAATAAACGAACCTGTAGCGTGATTCTTTTTATAGCCATCGAAAATCAACGACTCTGTCATCGACAGGGCAACGCGCCCAATTTCATTGAGTTCCAACGTCGGAGCGTCCTGACGATGCAGCGTATTCACATCCACACGGTACCGCAGCGTCGATATATTTCCCGTCGTCACCTTAGTCGTTTGCTTGACAAGATATTCTTTACCTGGCACCATCGCCTGCTCGGACATCCATACCAACATCGCATCAATTTGTTGTTTAGTTTGGGGAACATTACCAGGGCGAACAATCATATCTCCACGACTACAGTCAATTTCATCGGCTAATGTCAGCGTGACCGATTGCCCTGCAAAAGCTTCGTCTAAATCGCCGTCGGCTGTTACGATCCGCGCCACAGAACTCTTCTTGCCCGACGGCATCACGATGATCTCATCGCCAGTACGCACAATACCCGATGCCACCGTGCCACTGAATCCACGGAAGTCTAAATCCGGACGCAGCACCAACTGCACTGGGAAACGAAAATCTTGTAAGTTGCTATCCGAACCAATGTAAACCGATTCCAAAAAATGCATGAACGTTGCACCCTCGTACCAAGGCATGTTTTCACCAGCATCGACAACATTGTCACCATGCAACGCTGATAACGGGATGAAATGTAAATCGGGGATGTCTAAGCGAGCCGAGAAATCCATATATTGCTGACGGATCTCTTCGTATCGCTCTTCGCTGAAATCCACCAAGTCCATTTTGTTGATGGCGACAAGTACGTGTTTGATTCCCAATAAGGAAACAATGAAACTGTGTCGCTTAGTTTGGGTCATGACCCCATGCCGAGCGTCAATCAAGATGATTGCCAAATCGGCAGTCGACGCGCCGGTCGCCATGTTGCGTGTATATTGTTCGTGCCCAGGTGTGTCGGCGATAATGAATTTGCGTTTGGCTGTCGAAAAATACCGATAGGCTACGTCAATCGTAATTCCCTGTTCGCGTTCGGCTCGCAAACCGTCGGTCAACAACGCAGGATCGAAATCACCGCCCGTCGTACCATGGGTCACACTGTCTTTTTCAATCGCAGCCAATTGATCTTCATAAATCATCTTGGCATCGTACAGCAACCGCCCAATCAACGTGCTTTTACCATCGTCGACGCTACCACAGGTGATAAAACGCAGCAGTTCTTTGCGCTCGTGTTGAGCAAGGTAAGCGTCAATATCGGTTGCTATTAAATCAGATTGATGACTCATAATTGAATTTCTACTTGGTTACTTACTGCATAGTCCAAAAGACACTCGTCGCATCCACAACGGGACTAGAAATAACCTTCCTTCTTCTTATCTTCCATATTGCCTTCTTCGTCATTGTCAATCACTCGACCTTGCCGCTCCGAGGTTGTAGCTAACAACATTTCTTGAATAATTTCTGGTAATGTCTTAGCGCTGGATTCAACAGCTCCAGTTAATGGGTAACATCCCAACGTTCGGAATCGCACCTCTTTCATCATCGGTTCTTCACCCGGTTTCAGTTCAAGCCGATCATCATCAACAAGCACCAAAATACCGCCACGCTCCACGACCGGGCGAACTGCGGAATAATACAAAGGCACGATTGGGATCTGTTCTAGGTGAATGTATTGCCAAATGTCTAACTCCGTCCAATTCGACAAGGGAAAGACCCGAATGCTTTCACCTTTATTGACGCGCGAGTTATAAATATTCCACAACTCCGGTCGTTGGTTTTTAGGATCCCAACGGTGGTTTTCGTCGCGAAAGGAAAAGACGCGTTCTTTGGCCCGTGATTTTTCTTCATCTCGACGAGCTCCACCAAACGCTGCATCAAATTCGTACTTATCGAGCGCTTGTTTGAGCCCTTCGGTTTTCATCACCGTCGTGTGTTTGCCGCTATGCTTGAGCGGATCAATGCCCAACGCAACGCCTTCTTTATTGATGTGCACGATGACGTCCAAACCAAGTTCCTTGCGGGCATAACTCTCGCGAAACTCAATCATCTCGCGGAACTTCCAAGTCGTATCAACGTGCATCAACGGGAACGGAGGGGTAGCCGGATAGAAAGCCTTCATGGCCAGATGTACCATGACCGACGAATCTTTACCAACGGAATAAAGCATCACGGGATTTGAGAATTCAGCCGCTACTTCGCGGATAATATGAATACTCTCCGCTTCAAGCTCTTTTAAATGGGTAAGGTTGTATCCGCTCATCTATTTATTGTTAAATCTGGAATTGTCGATTGAAATTCGAGTATAAGTCACCGCTTTGGTTTCGTCTACGCGCAGAATATCGGGATTAGCTTGCGTGTGGCGGCTCGGCTTTGTGAGATGACCACATTTTCAAAATTACACTTTCAGAATCCGTGCCTATCATCGGGTACGATTTCAGTTTCCGTAATTCAACATCTTGCAACGTGCCGCGATGACGAGCAGCTTTTCGTTCGTCCATCCAAGCAGGCCCCTTGATGGCTAAAAGGTGACCAAACAGATGCCAGTGTGGAGCAAGCCATAACCCCATTTTCCAAAGTGGTCCCACCGCTCGACAAACTAATACATCGTAGTTGAGATCGTTTAGCAGGTCTTCGACGCGAGCGTTGATGAGCGGGATAGGTAAGCTCAACTTGGTGATCATGTCATCTAATGCGACTGCCTTTTTCCCCACAGACTCACACAAACTAACTTGTAAATCTGGACGCAGAATGGCTAGCGGAATCCCCGGAACACCGCCACCGGTGCCGAAGTCCAAAACTTCGATGCCCGATTCAATTAAGCCGGCGAGTTGAATCGTATCTAGAATATCACGAGACACAAAGCGATCAAAATCGGTGTGCCGAGTCAAGTTGAGCTTTTCATTCCAATCCCACAACAACTGACAATAGTCCTTCAGCATTTCGATCTGATATGGCTCTAACTCGATGCTGTATTTTTCCAGCGATTCCTCTAATGTCGCAGAGACTGGTTCGACTGGGGCCTGAACACCTTGCTCTAAGTTGGCCTCCGCATCGACCTCGGAGTTTGATTCTGACTGTGGTTCGTTCACGTTCTCTTGCCATTCACCATTTGAAGTTTTGATTAAGTAGGTAGGTTCTTTGTTGTTTCGAATCCGCACCCATTGCATTACTCAAATGGAAGTCGTGGTGGGTGTCATGCATTGTGCACCCTGTTTGTCTCACTGGCTATGACTTAATCGCTCAGACAGCAATAAAAGGGTCGCAATAAAAAAGGTGTGACCATCACCATGACGGTCACACCCTAGTGTTTATCGGTTACAGTGCACTACTTACTGCACTGCAAAACCAAGTCTTAGGCTTCTTTACAGGTTTTGATAATCGCTGCGGCAACCTTATAGGGATCCGCGTTCGATGCTGGACGGCGATCTTCAAGTCGACCTTTCCAGCCATCTTCAATCGTTCCCACAGGAATACGAATGGAAGCGCCACGATCAGAAACACCGTAACTAAATTGATCGATGGCCTGTGTTTCATGTGCTCCGGTAAGCCGTTGATCATTATCAGCACCGTAGACATTAATGTGACGGTCGATCTGGCAACCAATTGCTTCGCAAATCTTAGTAAAGACTGCTTCGTCACCCGAATCACGCATTGCCGAGTTCGAGAAGTTAGCGTGCATGCCCGAACCATTCCAGTCCGTATCACCTAGTGGCTTAGGATGCAAGTTAATGGCATAACCGTATTTTTCACCGATTCGTTCTAGCAAGTAACGAGCAACCCAGATTTCATCTCCAGACCGCTTCGCTCCCTTAGCAAAAATTTGGTATTCCCACTGCCCTGCAGCAACTTCGGCATTGATACCTTCAACATTAATACCGGCTTCAAGACACGTATCTAAGTGCTCTTCGACACAGTCACGGCCAAACGTATTGTTGGCACCAACACTACAATAGAATGGGCCTTGAGCGCGCGGGAAACCGCCTGTTGGAAAGCCTGGTGGCAAGTCTGTCATGACGTCCCACAAGAAATATTCCTGTTCAAAGCCGAACCAGTAATCGTCATCATCTTCTTCAATCGTCGCACGCCCATTGGATGCATGCGGCGAACCGTCTGCATTGAGGACTTCTGTCATGACCAAGAATGCGTCATGACGACCTGGGTCAGGGAAGATTGCGACTGGTTTCAATAAACAATCTGAATCAGCGCCATCAGCTTGCTCTGTAGAACTACCGTCGAATGACCAGATTGGGCATTCTTCGAGTGTACCACCGAAGTTACTTTTAATTTGTGTTTTTGATCGAAGACTCTGAGTCGGTTCATAACCATCGAGCCAAATGTATTCAAGTTTTGACATAATTGCGTTTCACGCTCCCA
>LWDU01000403.1_pt1 | contig 22947 bp, 23 predicted proteins | sample 727161 | NCBI WGS metagenome assembly LWDU01 (sample SAMN04566230, study PRJNA314399) | hydrothermal vent metagenome | isolation source: deep sea hydrothermal plume seawater | place: Mexico: Gulf of California, Guaymas Basin | collected 2004-07-11
TCCAAAAGACAGATTAGAATTTATTTTGGATGAAGTAGAAAGATTATGTAATATGGATAAAAATGAATTAGAAGAAATATATAAATCTGTTTTATGGAAAATTGAACATAATAGAAAAATAATGGTAGATTTTGAAGAAGATGAGTTTGTATCTAAAATAAGGGAAATTTATTGGAACTAAACATCCTGATTTTACTACTTATTTATATAATCAAGGTTCTATTATAATTGATCCTTGGAGATATATTCCAAGTATAGATAATTGTGAGGTTGTGTCAATAGGAGATAATTTGTTATAATTTATTTTAGGAGAATAAAAATGATTAAATGGATAAAGTATTTGTGGTTTAAGATAAAATCACATTACTTATATAAGAAAAAAATAAAAGAGTTACGGAAAAGAGATCCGTTTATTTATAAATGACACATTTAATAACAAGTGGTTGTAGTTTTTCGGATTGGGAAAATTCACAAATAACTTGGCCATTACATTTACAGGATTTAATTCAAGATAAGTATGATAAGTTTCATCATCTGGCAAATTCACAAAAATTATTTACAGAAAGGTGGTTTTAAAATGGATAACATAGTTATAACAAGTGGTTGTAGTTTTACAAAGGGGGCAGGAACTTGGCCATATCAAATAGATGAAGAAAAATATGGATATGTTCATAATGTTGCAGATACAGGTGCAGGAAATTCATATATTAGTAGAGCAGTTATATGGGAAGTAAATGACCAATTAAAACTTGGAAAGGATCCAAAAGATATTGAGGTTTTAATTATGTGGTCTGGAATATCAAGAAAGGAATTTTTATCTACTAAACGAGAGAATCCAATGCACGAACTTTGGGTAGATGGGCCTCATAAAAATTGGATGGGTAATTTTATTCACGATAAACATTGGAATAGACACCCAAGTGAAGATTCTACTTGGATAAAAAGTAGTATTCCTTATATGACTTGGGATAATAAATCAGTTACTAAATTGGAAGAAAGTTTGATAAATACATTAGAACAAATTTTAAGAACTCAATGGTATTTAGATAAACTTGGTATAAAATACACTATGATGTGTTGGCAAAATATATTTAACCAATATTCGTTTAAAGTTCCAAGTGGATGGGTAAGACAAGAGGGTGATGAAATATTTGGACATGAAATATGGAATCTTGCTTGGAGAGACAACACACATTTTAAAACAGATAGATACTGGCCAGAAAATGGAACAGGTAAAATATCAAAAGATACACCACTATTAAAAGACTTATATCCAAACGCAACTTATTTGTGGGATATGATAGATTGGGATACGTGGTGGTTTTATGAAGATGAACAAGTAGAGTATGGTGGTTTAGCAGAGTGGATTTGCTTAAAAGCTCGTGATCCTTGGGGAAATGGATATGAAGATCCAGGACATCCATCACCATCTTCACATAAAAAGTTTTGTGAACAAGTTATAATACCAATTTTAGGAGATTTATGAAAATATTAGGAATAAACGCATTAAATCATGACGCTGCTATAACTATGATACAAGATGGTGAGATTTTGTTTGCTGGTCATAGTGAAAGATATAGTGGAATCAAGAATGATTCTGATTTAAACGCAGCACTATTTGCAGACTGTTTTAGATTTGGTGGTAAACCAGATAAAGTAGTTTATTTTGAAAGACCATATCTAAAAAAGTTAAGACAATTGAGAGCAGGTCAATATGGAGAGGTTTTATCTCGTAAAAATTTACCATCTTATTATCTACGAGATTATGTTGGTAATGCAAAAGTAGAATACGTTCAACATCACCAATCCCACGCCGCAGCAGGTTACTTTACATCACCATATGAAGAATCAGCTATTGTAGTTATAGATGCAATAGGTGAGTTTGAGACTTGTAGTATTTGGTATGCGTGGGGAAGTCATTTTGAGAAACGATATACATTAAAGTATCCAAATTCATTAGGATTGTGGTATAGTGCAATGACACAACGACTTGGATTAAAACCACAAGAGGATGAGTACATCTTAATGGGAATGGCAGGTTGGGGAACACAAGATCACAAACTAAAAAATGCAATTCGTGAAGATTTCTTTAATGACTCTGATAAACCAATAGATTTAAAGGACAATTTACATAGAGGTTGTTTAGATTGGAATCCCGAATACTTTCCAGATGATGATAGTGATGATTGGAAATTCAATATAGCGGCAAATGTTCAATGGATATGTGAAGAAGAAATCCGAAAAGTATTTAGTTTGGCAAAACGATTAGTTCCTGAGACTAATAATTGTGTTTATATGGGTGGAGTTGCACTAAATTGTGTAGCTAACTCAATTATAGCCCAAAGGTACTATCCTGACTTATGGATATTACCAAACCCAGGTGATGCAGGTTCATCACTCGGTTGTGCAGCATATGTTTATGGGGAACACGTGAATTGGACATCACCATTTACTGGTTATGAAATCACAGGCCGTTACCCAAGAAAGAAAGTATTAGATGAATTGTTACAAGGAAATATCGTTGGTGTGGCAAACGGAAGGGCAGAGTTCGGTCCTCGAGCATTAGGAAACCGTTCTCTACTGGCAGACCCCCGTGGCGATGATATAAAAGATAGAGTGAATGAGATAAAACATAGACAAAAGTTTCGTCCATTTGCTCCATCTGTTCTTGAAGAACATGCACACGAAATCTTTGATATGCCAGTTCGTAAATCTCAATTTATGCAATTTACAGCACCTTGTAAATTTCCAGATAAATATCCAGCAATCTGTCATATAGATAACACTTCACGAGTACAGACCGTGAGTAAAGAAGATAATCCAGGTTATTATAAACTTATTAAGGAGTTTTATGAAAAAACAGGATGTCCAATGGTGTTAAATACAAGTTTAAATGTAAAAGGAAAACCAATAGTGAATAGTTATATGGACGGAGTTGGATTCTCTAAGAGATATAAAGTAAAGGTGTTTTAATGAATTGTATTATAATATATAGAAATAATCCTGGACTAAAAGTAGATAAATCTGAATATAGCATATCAATAATAGAAGAAACTGATATAGGAAATATTGATGAATGGAGTCATTTATCATGGACATTACATTATAATTCTGATATTATTAGAAAATTTTTTATAGAACAAAATCAATATACTGACATCCCAAAAAATAATGATAAGTATATAACTTTATTTTGTAGTACTGTTGGAAATATCGATACCGAAATAAATTGTTTTGAAAAAAACAAATCTTATCCATTATTAAAAAAAGTATTTAATGACTTGAAACAAAATAAAACTTGTATGTTTTATTTTCAACCAGATCAAAATTCTGTAGTGAATCCAAATAGTGAAAATCATGATAATTTAATAGATTTTTTAAAAAATAATAAAATAGATCCGTCTAATTTTGTAATGGTTTCCCCTAACTATATTTTAAATAAAGATGATCACAAAAAACATTCAGAACTTAATTTTATTAATTTTAATAGACAGGGGGTAATGCAAAATATAGAAAAGAGAAAATTACTAAATTCGTATCAGAGGATAGTTAAATCTACTGATGGATATTTAAGACAGCATAAATTTTTATGTCCTTTAAATAATATATCTAAACCACACAGACTTAAATTACTGATGTTCTTGTTGGAAAATAATTTATTGGATGATGGTATTTTTTCTATATTCCCATTTATTTTTGATCAATATGAAACTAAAGAAGATTCTTATCATGATTTGGAATATGCATATAATCAACTTTTAGAGTGTGTTAAAAATGATGGTGGGTTATCATATGATTCTCCTGAAGTAAAAGATTTAAGACAAAAATCACATTATCTTGATAAGATTTTTGATTTAATTCCGATGAGTATGGATTGGAAACGAGATGGAACTCATCAATATTCAAATTTCAGTTTGTATATGAATAGTTATTTTCATATAGTAGGAGAAACAGAATGGGATTTAAGAAATCACCCAAAAGTTAAATTTGGATTTTTAAGTGAAAAGATTTTTAAACCAATGTTAGGAATACAACCGTTTATTGTTGTAGGACATCATGGTTCGTTAGATATGTTGAAAAAATGGGGATTTAAAACTTTTGATAAGTGGATTGATGAATCATATGATAAAGAGGAGAATTTATTAAAAAGAATGGAATTGTTGGAAAAAGAAATTTTGAGGTTATCGAAATTCAGTAGAGAAGAAATGGATAAAATGTATTGGGAAATGTATGATGATGTTTTAATTCATAATTTTAATCAAATTGATATTCATGTAGCAGATGAATGGAATAAGGTTCAAATGTCAATAGAAAATAAGTGGGAAAATATTAATTCGTGAAAGTTATATCAAAACATATTAATGTTACTAAAGATAGGAAGAATATCCGTATGGAAACTGACCAAAATTCTTCTATAATTCGATGGCCGTGGCTTGATGATATTTTTAAAGAATTGGAATTTAAAAATTTAATAAGTGGATTGCAAAAGGGAGAATATATTTTATGTTTTCATTGTATTGAGGAGGGGCGGATTTTATGGGATTTCAGTGTTTTAAATCCTGATGTTTTAATGTGTATTGAAAATAAATTAAATGAATATTTAATACCCCATGAAAATTTTATCTATGTAGACGGTAATATTTTTTTGGAAGATGTGGTAAAGAATAAAACAAATATATTAGTCAAGAGTTTTATTATGGATAAAATAACCGATAACTGGTTCTTTGAGAAATCCATTTCACCATTCTTTTCTAACTATCATAATAATACCGTTAGAATGAAACGAACTAAACATTTTACTTCTTTAAATAATGCAATTTTAACTAATGATATGCATAGATTGATGTTAATACTATTGATTGAGAAATTACAAATTAGAAATAAATTTTATTTAACAGTCGATTCTATTACTAAAACTTTTAATGATTCTTCTTTATTTAATAGTAGGTTAAATAATATAGTGGATGAACTTGGATTGAATAAACATAATGAAAAAGTTTATCAACCTGTTTCGATACTAAAATATATTTCATATAAATATAATATAACCCCCGATGATGTTTTATCGACATTAACTCAGTTTCCTATAATATTGGACGAGTCAAAGGGATTATTATTTACGGATAGTTATTTTTATATAGAAACACTTACAGATTATTCTACGGATATAGATTTCCCGACATCGGGATTTTTTAATAGATTGGAGAGAGTTACCAGCACATTTCATCCATTTATAATTTTTGGACCAACAGGATCACTTCAGAAATTACGAGATAATGGATTTAAAACATTTTCATCATTTATAGACGAATCTTATGATGAAATCGTTGATGATGCTATGAGGTTTGATAGAACATTTGATGAAATATTAAAATTGAGTAAATTATCAATAGACGATATACATAAAATGTGTATTGATATGGAAGATATTTTAATTCATAATAGAAATAATTTTATTAAATTAACTACTAATCCGGAAACCGTGTCTTTTTTAGACGATTATATAATTAATCCATTTGTTAAATTATCATGATGCATTTATTAATAGGAGTTGATTGTATAGAAGGTGGACCTTCAAGAGAAACAAATTTTGGTGTGTTTTCACCGATAGATAATTGTATAGAATATGAATCATTCGGATATAATCCATGTGATTCTGGGTTTGTAATAGGTGAATTTTTTGAAGATGAAGATGTAGATATTAAATTAGTTTCAGATATTAAGGATGAAAATTATATTTATCCTGTTTGTGTTAGGAATTTTGAACATTCACTTGGTCATTGGCCTAAAGAAGATACTAATATTTCATTTTTAGATTATATTTCAGATACAACTCTAAATCATCTTAGAAATAATCAAGCTAAATTATTGGTATATTTTGGGTATGAAGAAGAATCAGTACATGGTGATTCTTTATTTAGATTCTATGATGAGTTCGTGGTGAAGTTACTGATTAAAAATATACCATTAGAAAATGTAATATACAGTGATGCTAATATATTATTGAATGAGGAATCAGATATCAATGATATTAAAATGATTGTTTCTCATTATTGTACAAATACTGTAGCTAGATTTAATAATGAACATAAACAAAATTTATATCATGGTTCTCATACTAAGAGTATAAAAAATAGAAGGATGTGGGAAGATAGTCGAGATAAAATAAGAGAGAAATATTTTTTATGTTATAATAGATTACCAAAATCACATAGAGTTACAACTGTTTTATCATTATATAAGAATGGTAATTTGGATAAAGGATTTGTTTCTTTACCGGACTATGGTATGAGCTCGTGGGATACAGTAGAAAATAAAGAAGATTATTTGATGAGACAGCATTTTAGATATTTTTTACAAAATGATGATATTTTGGAAGAATATGAAAAGTACTCTGTTAATTTATTAAAGAAACTGCCTTTGGAATTAGATAAATCTGATTTTACAATATGTCATTCTGTAGGTATAAATAATATTAGACATTATTTAGATTCGTATTTTACGATTTGTACAGAATCACATTGTGAAAATAGAGAAGAAAGTGGAAATGCTTTAGCCTTTACAGAAAAGACATTAAAACCAATTACTAACTTACATCCATTTATTCATGTATCAAATGCTGGAACTTTATCAAAATTGAAAGAATGTGGTTTTAAAACATTTCATCCATTTATAGATGAGTCTTATGATGACATAGATAATACTGGAGAAAGATTTTTAGCAATAGAAAAAGAAATTAATAAATTATGTTCAAAACCAATAGAAGAAATACACGAGTGGTATTGGTCAATAGAAGATATTTTAAAACATAATTATTATCATTTTTATAAACAATTTGTTTCTTTAGAACGAGAAAAATTTTTACAAGAAATAGGTTTGGAGAGGCCACATTCGTGGTTCACTTTGTGATTATGAGTAAAATATTATTGACTCACGGTGATAGTTTTAGTATTGGATATTGTCCAATAGAACACGAATCATTTATTAATGATGAGCATAGAGTGAAAAATTGGCCAGAGTATTTAAGTGAAAATATTGATTATAAATTAAAAAATTTAGCAGTCTCTTCTTATAGTAATGATACAATATTTAGAGAAACATTTGAGACTATACAAAAGCACAAAAAAGATAATCTTTTTGTTGTAATAGGTTGGACAATTACAAATAGAATGGAAATATATGATGTAGATGCTAAAGAGTGGGTTAATTCGTCAAAAGGTAATAAAAATTTTCATGGTGACGATGATATTTTGGATTTGAGAACAAAAAGTTATTTTGCCGATTTAATTAGAAGTCTAAAATTAATATTATTACTTCATTATTATTGTGAATCAAATGATATTCCCCATTTATTTTTTAATACTTTTGACAGTGAATTTTATTTTGCAAATGGTAAATTAAAATGTATGGAACTCGAACCACTAAGTAAAATAAATATTCAAGAACTATCATATTTTACGAATAATATTGATACTACATATTTTTGTAATGAAAATATGTTTGAACATTTGAGAATACTTGAAGGTGGTAGTATGGATTATAGTAGAAAAACTAAATATACTTTTGTGCCCATTGATGGTCATCCAACTGAACTCGGACAAAAAACATGGGCACAATATTTGTATAATTATATTAAGGAAAAAAATATTTTATGAAAAATAGAAAAACATTTAGGTGATAATCCATTACAAAATATTTTAACTTGTGGTGGTTCTGAAGGTGCAGTAAGTGTAGAACTTGAACGGCATAAGGAACTTACCTATAAAAATATATTCCATTATGAATTGGTAGATGAATATATACATTATGATGAAGTAATTAAAGATAATATTTTATATCCAGATGCACCAATTCAGTCTGTAAATTTAATTTATGCAGATGTCGGTGGAAGTCATGAGTGTCTTGTAAAGATGTCGGAGAATGATATAGAAATTGGAGTAAGTCAGTTATTGAATAATGGTTTTATCAACAATAATTTGGGAATATTAGTTTTTTTATATTTTGATGGTATAGGAATTGAACCTTTTTTAGATAAACAATATGGTGATTATAAATCAAAAGATTTTTTTAGTTCAAATATTGTATGGGATGATGGAGTGGGAATAGGCGACCAAAGATTAGATGGAGTAGTATTTAGAAATGATTGATATTTTATTCGTCCATACTAATTCAAGTATACAAACTTTTCAAAATCTATCGAAATATGCTGCAATAGAACCACCTATTTGGGCAGCCTTGTTGGCGAATAGTATAAGAAGCCTTGGTGTTAGAGTAGATATATTAGATTGTGAAGCATTACAATTGTCTACTGAAGAAAGTTATAACCATATAAAGGACATAAATCCTACATTGATATGCTTTGTTCAATTTGGACAACATCCATCAGCATCTGCACAAAGTATGCAGGGAACACACGAGTTGTTAGAAGTTATGGATTATGAATTCAAGACTATTTTAGTTGGTTTATATCCGTCAGCATTACCAAGAAAGACACTTGAAGATGAAAAGTGTGATTTTGTATGTGAAGGAGAAGGAGTAGATACTTTATTAGGATTATTCCAGAGTGATTTAGTTAATGTAAGTAAAGTTCCTCGTTTATGGTATAGAGATGGGGATGAAATAAAATTTACACATATGACACCAATTATTGATAATCTTGAACAAGGTTTACCTGGTATGGCTTGGGATTTGTTACCAATAGATAGATATCGTACTTCTATATGGCATGCGATGACTAATGATAATAATGTAGAACCATTTGTAGCACTTTATACTTCACTTGGTTGTCCATACAAATGTGAATTTTGTTGTATTAATGCACCATTTGGAAAGGCTATTTTTAGGTATTGGAATCCCGAATTTATGATAACGGAATTTGATAAAATAGCTGATATGGGGATACGAAATATTAAAATAGCAGATGAAATGTTTGTATTAAATAAAAATCATTTTTTAAAGGTATGTGATTTGATTATTGAAAGGGGATATGATTTTAATATTTGGGCATATGCAAGAGTAGATACGGTTAGAGAAGAATATTTGGAAAAATTAAAGAAAGCAGGAGTAAATTGGTTGGCACTTGGTATTGAAAGTGGAAATAGGAAGATTCGTGTAGACGCAGTTAAAGGTAAATTTCACGAGGTTGATGTAAAAGATATTGTTAAAAAAATAGAATCATTTGATATAGAAGTAATTAGTAATTATATGTTTGGAATGTCTGGTGATACTTTTGAAACTATGAAACAAACCCTGGATTTAGCAATTGAATTGAATACAAGTGGTGCAAATTTTAATCCAACTATGATATTTCCTGGTTCACCACTTTTTACTGAAGCGTATAATAGTGGTGTAGAGTTACCACCAACATATTCAGGATATTCATATTATTCTAAGGATTCATTTCCAAATCCTACAGAAAGTTTAACACGAGAAGAAATTCTTAAATTTAGAGATGATGCTTTTCAATTATATTTTAATAGAGATGGGTGGTTTAATAAAGTTGAAAAAAAATTTGGAATCGAAATTGTTAATATATATAAAAGAGTGTTAGAAGTAAAATTAGAACGAGTAAGATATGGATAATTTTGAACCTCACATAGTGGGAACTGATAAGGTTGGATTTGTAACTATTCAAAAACATGGTTCGACTTCATTAAATCTATTAATACAGGAATATGATTTTATTACTAATATAAACCCTATTGGTAAAGGTAGTATAGTTCGAGATAAGGATTTTATTTTATTGTGTCCTTTGAGAGATCAATTTGAACTTATAAAAAGTGGATTTATACAAGATTTAATAAATCTATATGACTTGGTTAAAAATGAAGATCTTAAAAAGTTATTAAAAGTGTTGTTTGATAAGAAAAACAAGTTTGATTTTTTTAATGTCAGTCGTGGACACAAAATACTCCCATTTATTGAAAACGGTGAATATTACTTTTTCATGAATAATGTTTTTTTAGATGATAATTGGGATGGGTGTAAATGGTATTTTTTCAATATGAACTATTTATCGGATGAAAGGTTAATTAATTGGATATCAGAACATGATGATAGATGGAAAGGTGTTTTAATTCCCAAAGAAAACACACGGAACTCAAGTGAAACGAAATCATTTATTTATGGAATTTTTGAAGAATTGAAAATTGAATTAGGTGAAGATTACAACGATTTTGGTGTTATATCAAATTGGAGGTCAATTAAATATTATTATAGTTTTAGTTTGGGGTGGATAAAGGCATTAAAAAAATCAAAATATTTTTTGAATATAAAAGGATTATAAAGGATATAAAATGAAAAGAATCGAATTTGGTGAATTAAGAATTGGAGAACAGGCCCGAAAAAATTTAATGCATGTCTGTGATACTAATTGGGCATCTGGAGGACCCAAAGTTGCAGAATTTGAAAGAAAGTGGAATGATTTATTTGGATATCCTGGTGGTAGTGTCGCGGTAAGTTCTGGTACTGATGGATGTATAAATGCTTGTATGACACTTTTTGATTATAAAAATGCTAAATGGGGAGATGAAGTTATTATTCCATCTTTATCATTTATTGCTACTGCAAATGCTGTAAGGGCAGCTGGATTTGTACCAAAATTTGTTGACATTAAAAAAGAAACATTAAATATTGATGAAACAAAAATTGAAGATGCTATTACTGATAAAACTGTTGCAATTATGCCTGTTCATACAATGGGAAGAATGTGTGAAATAGATGTAATTTGTGATATAGCAGAAAAACATGATTTAGTGGTCATTGAAGATTCTTGTGAAGCACATGGTGCAAAATTTAAAGATAAATTGGTAGGTCAATGGGGACATATGTCAATTTATAGTTATTACATAGCACATTTAGTGTGTTGTGGTGAAGGAGGAATGGTATCAACCAATTATTCAGAACTTTATAATTTACTACTATCTACACGCTCACATGGTAGACCAGTTGGTACGGTTTATTTTGATCACCAGAGGTATGGTTTGAATTCTAAAATGAATGATATGGAAGCTTCCATTGGACTTGAAGCAATAGATGTTTTTTGGGATACTTTCTGGACAAGACATAATTTTATGAAAACAATGAGAGAATCAGTAGTTGGATTTGAAGATGTAGCTTGGTTTTCAGAAGAAGATGATGGTAATATTAATTGTCCGCATGGGTTCAGTATTACTTGTAAAAAAGAAGGTGATGTTGAAAAAGTAAAAGAAGTTTTTGATAAATATAATATTCATCACAAGCGAAATTTTGGAAGTAATCCAACTCAACATAGGGCATTTAAAGATATGGGTTATAAACTTGGTGATTTTCCAGAGGCGGAATGGGTAGGTAATAATGGAATTCATATAGGGTGTCATCAATATTTAACTGAAGAAAATATTGATAGAATTTGTACCGCCATGGGAGAATCTTTATCTTCTTTATAAAATTTTAGGATAAAAATGAAATTAATGATAGTTATATATGACAAGTCCTGTGGTGATAACAGGGGATTAAAAACCCAAAGACCTAACCGACCACAGAGTAAATGGACTATAAAAACGGAGGCACTTTAAATAGTGTTCTCTTATTGAGGATTTTTTTATGCGAGTTTTAATAACAGGTATTACAGGTTTTGTAGGTAGTCATATGGCTGACTATCTAATTGAAAATGTTCCAAATGTAGAAATATTTGCAATTAGAAGATGGAGAAGTCGTGATGATAATATTAGACATTTATATTCTCCTGAGAAATATGGTGATGATAAACAAGACCATGTTCAATTCATTGAGGCAGATTTATTAGACAGGGGAAGTTTAGCAAACGCAGTAAAAATATCTAAACCAGATATAGTTTATCATTTTGCAGCTCAAAGTTTTCCAGAATCGAGTTTTCTTACTCCAGTTAGTACTCTTATGACTAATGTTATAGGAACTACAAATCTTTTAGAAGAATTACGACTTTCAAAAGAAAAAAATTATTGTAATCCTATAATAGTTAGTGTTTCTTCTTCAGAAGTTTATGGTAATCCAACCGAAGATGAAGTACCAATTACAGAAACAAATCCAATTAGAGCAGCAAATCCATATTCAATATCAAAAGTTGGACACGATTTAATGTCTCAATATTATGCAAAAGCATTTGATATGAAAGTTATAATAACTCGTATGTTTTCACACGAAGGTAAAAGACGAGGAAAACGATTTGCAGAAAAGGATGTAAATTTTCCACCTTATGTTCCAAGTTTTCCAACACATCCAATAAGACATGGAAATCTCGATTCAATAAGAACTTATAATCATATAGAAGATGCAGTTCACGCATATTGGTTGGCAGTAGAACATTGTGAGTATGGTGAAACGTATAACATTGGTGGTGATTACACTTGTTCAGTTGGTGATGCATTAGATATATTAATATCTAAATCAAAAAATCCAAAGGCATTTATAAAAGAACTTGATCCAAATAGAGTTAGACCAACTGATATTACATTACAAATACCAGATAGCACAAAATTTAGAGAAAAAACAGGATGGAAACCAACAAAAGGATTGGAAGAAATATGTGATGATTTGTTAAATTATTGGAGAGATATATTATGAGTTTTAAATATAATGTTATAGCATGTTGTTTATTTGACTATAATTCTCATCGAATTGAAACGTGGATAGAATATCATAAAAATTTTGGTATAGATCATTTTGTTTTATATTATGATGGAAAGTTAATTAATTTCATAGAAAATTTTCCAGAAGATTATGAAATGTTACAAAATTATGTAGAACAAGGATTAGTTACTTTATTGGAATGGGATACTGGAAAGTGGGAAGATAAAGATGTAAGTGGTCGGACCTCAAATGAAACACCAGGAAATAGTAATGCATCAGTTCAATTTTATTATATTGAAGCTGCACAATTATACCATACTGTAGCAGTATTTGGAGATAAAGCAAGATGGATAGGTAATTTTAGTATAGATGAGTTTTTAGTTTTGGAAGATTATGATAATATACAGGAAATGTTAGATGATACTAAATCGGTTGGTGTTAAAATATTATCAGTACCAACAGGATTAAAGGGTAAAATTATTGACGGGCACCCATCATATCCTGATTTGATAATGTTATATCCATATTCAGAATATAGTGTGAATGATTTTCTTGATTATGATAATGTGATGTTACAATATGACCATGAAGATTATGGCATAGAAGGATATAAAGAATGTGTTATGAGGTGGTTTATTAAACCAAAAAAATCGTGTGTTAGTTTATCAACTCATAATCTCATCGGTAATGATAAAATAGTTACTTTACGTCCTAATCCCTCTACCTGTGATTCTCATGGTCTACCTGTCTGCCCGATATGCATAACAACTTCAGTTCAGTTTTTTCATTATAATTTTAGGAGATTTTCAAAAAATACGAGTTTAGAAGCAGATTTTTGGGAATCATCAGGGGTAGATGGGCCAGAATTAGATAAAAGAAATTATGTGGTAAACAACACAATAAGAAAGCATGTAGTAGGAACAAAGTAGTATGATTATAGGTAGTGGATTAATTGGAACGGAAATGAAAAAAATTGATACTGATGATATTTTAATTTTTTGTTCTGGACCTTCTGTTTCAATAGAAACATCACAAAAATCATTTCAACGGGAGATTGATTTGTTTGATAATGTAACAAGGAATTTTGAATATAATAAGGTCATTTATTTTAGTTCACTTCCACATTTGGATAATAAAGTTTTTTTAACACATAAAAAAAATATGGAAAATAAAATAAAAGGTTTGAATAAAGAATATATTATAGTTAGACCACCTTCAGTTATTGGAAAAAATGGAAATCCTAATAATGTAATACCGTTTTTTATAAATTCTATAAAAAAATCATTACCAATTGATGTTTATGAAATTTTTCGTTCTGTTTTAGATGTAAGAGATTTAAGAAGAATAGTTGAGTATTTACTCTTAGATGGGTTTACTGGTAAAATTACTATAAATTATATAGAATTATTTAGAGCGGAATATATATTATTTATGTTAAGTGAAATTTTGGGAAAATCCCCAGTAATAAATAAGTATATAGTTAAGTCAAATAGATATTCATTTGATATAAATACTTTTTATGTATCCAAAATATTACGTGAGTTATCAATAGGACAACCTGGTTATACTGATAGGATATTGAGAAATTATTGGAGATGTTATTATGAATAAAAATAAATTAAAAGAAAAATTTGATAAGAATGGATATATCATTATTGATAATTTTTTACCAACTGATCTTATTAATGACATAAATGATATTATGTTACAGTCTACATATGTTAGGGAAGAACAAATTAGAGAAGGTAAATATAAAATGTACAGGGAACTTCATAAAGAAACACAGCCATTTTGGCATAATTCTGATTTATTTCCAAATGATAATGAAGATTTTATCCTGACCCAAAGAGTTTCTGGAGAGGCTGTTAATAATCCATTAATAGAGTCTGTTTTTAACAGTAATATAAAAGAGTATATTAAATTATTAAATCCAAAAGTTTCTAAATGTAAATTAACTACCTTTAAGTCTGAAAGGGGCGATACTATGAGATGTCATCTTGATGATTATAATGCTGATATTGGATTTATATTATATTGTTCGAAAGAATGGAAATTTGATTGGGGAGGACTACTTTTAACTTTAACCGATGAAAATACAATTTCTGCTATATCCCCGAAATTTAATAGGATAGTTTTTATACAGCATGAAAAATTATTACCCCATGCAATTTCTACTATAGAAAATTACGCTGAATTGGATAGACTCATGGTGGTTGGATTTTGTTTACCAAAAGATATAATATCAGATCAATGGAATCCTGACAAAACCACGGGGTCGGTATCTGAACTCAGTAAAATAATAGAGTGGGAATAAATAATGACAATACCATATAATTTAAAAAAAGTTAGAGATATAAAACTAACCGAAACAGATTTGATTGAATTTGAAGAAGAAGTAAAAATAAGGTATGAGCGGGCAGAAATAAAGGCACCAGTTCATTTATCGAAAGGAAATGAAGAACAATTGATTGAAATATTTCAATATGTTGATAAAGATGATTGGGTATTTTCTACTTGGAGAAACCATTATCATTCATTATTACATGGTATATCGAGAGATGTTTTGATGAATCAAGTTATTAGGGGTAGAAGTATGAGTATACATTCTAACGAACCAAAATTTTATACTTCATCAATAGTTGGTGGTATTATTCCAATAGCACTTGGAGTAGCCAAATCAATAAAAATAAAGAAAGAAAAAAATAAAGTGTGGTGTTTTATTGGAGATATGACATTTGAAACTGGTATCTTTTATGAGGCACATAAATATGCTAATAATCATGATTTACCATTACAGTTTGTAGTAGAGGATAATAATCTTTCAACTAATACACCAACAGTCCAAACTTGGAGTGGTAAACGAAATGTACCAGATGATGTGATTTACTATCAATACGAAAGAGGATTTCCACATCACGGAACAGGAAATTGGGTGTTATTCTAATGAAGTATAAAGATGAAATAATAAGAAGTATGGAGTGGTTGAGTGAGAAAGATGATACAATTTTCATTGGCCAATCAGTAAATTATAGTGGTAATGCAATTTATAATACATTAAAAACATTACCAGAGGAAAAGAGAATTGAATTACCCGTATTTGAAGAAATACAAATGGGGATGAGTACGGGAATGGCATTAAATGGTTTAGTTCCTATTAGTTGTTTTCCAAGATTTGATTTTTTTATGAGATGTATGGATGCATTAGTAAATCATTTAGATAAGTTCAAATACATGACAGAGGGAGTATGGAATCCAAAAGTTATAATGAGAACTTCCATTGGTGCAAAATTTCCATTGGATGGGGGAATTCAACACACTCAAGATTATACAAATATTATGAAAGATATTTTAACAGAGATTGATGTAGTTTTACTTAATGAACCAGAAGAAATATTTCCTGCATTTGAAAAAGCTTATAAACAAAATGGTTCTTCTTTGATTATAGAGTGGGGGGATTATTACAATGAAAAATAAAAATGTATTGGTAACAGGTGGTGGAGGAATGGTTGCCCAACAATTAGTTAGATTATTAAAAGAAGAAGGGGCAAATGTTACTACGGTTGATTTACCAACATCGGGAATCCCAGCTGATATACAAGGTGATTTAAGAGATAGGTCATTTTGTAAGGAGATTGTTAAAGAACAACAGATAATTTTTAATTTAGCAGGATTAAAGGGTTCACCACAAAGATGTGCAGAAGCACCCGCCACATTTAGTGTCCCACAAGTTCAGTTTGGTGCAAATATGGCAGAAATATCGTTTAATTCTAATATAGAATGGTATTTATATACGAGTTCTTATGGTATTTATGCCCCAACAGATATTATGAAGGAAGATGATGTATGGAAAACGTTTCCATCAGAGAATGATTGGTATGCAGGCTGGGCAAAGAGAATGGGTGAACTTAATGTTGAGGCTTATATGAAAGAAAAGGGTTCTAATAATTGTTCTATTGTAAGACCTGCTAATGTTTATGGACCATATGATAATGCTATATTTGATGAGTGGGCAATGGTTGTACCATCTTTAATACGAAAAGGATATAATGATGATGTATTAGAAGTGTGGGGTGATGGCTCACCAATCAGAGACTTTATTTATTCAGAAGATGTAGCAAGAGGAATGTTACATATGGTAAAGAATAAGGTATCAGAACCAGTAAATCTTGGGAGTGGAACAGGAGTAACCATTAAAGAAGTAGCAGAAATAGTTGCAAATTATTTTGGAAAAGAAATAAAGTGGGATACAACAAAACCAATGGGTGATATGAAAAGAGTAATGAGTACCGAAAGAGCAGAAAGTTATGGATTTAATCCACAAATAAGTCTTAAAGATGGTATAATAAAGACTATTGAGTGGTATGAAAAGGAGTTACAAAATGGCAGCAGACAGCAAAACTAAAACAACAATATTAAAATTAAGACGACATAAAAGAACAAAAGAAAAAACTTGTATGGTAACAGCATATGATTATCCACAGGCATTAATTGCGGATAATGCGGGAGTTGATGCTATTCTTGTAGGGGATTCGTGTGGTATGACAACACATGGATATAAAACAACATTACCTGTAACTATGGATGAAATGATAAATCATTGTGAATCCGTATCAAGAGGAGCAAAAGACGCTTTTTTAATAGGTGATATGCCGTATATGTCATACCAACCATCAGACCAAATAGCAGTAGAAAATGCAGGAAGATTCATAGTAGCGGGTATGGATATGGTTAAAGTTGAAGGTGCTATGATAGATAGGATTAAAGCAATATGTGATTCGGGTATAATGGTTATGAGTCATTTAGGATTGACACCACACACTCGTGCTAAACTCGGTGGGTATAAGGTTCAAGGAAAAACAGCAAAGAGTGCTGAAATAGTATTAGATCAAGCAAAAAGATTACAAGATGCCGGATGTTCAGCATTATTATTAGAGGCGATGCCAACTGAACCAGCAGGAATAATAGCAGAAGAACTTGATATACCAGTTTATGGTATTGGTGCAGGAGATAGAGTTGATGGACAACTTGTTATTCTTCACGATTTGGTTGGATTATTTTGGGAGTTTAAGTCTAAGTTTGTAAAACGATATTGTGAAGCAGGACAACTTATTCAATCGGCACTTGAAGAATATAAAGATGAAGTTAAAGGTGGTCAGTTTCCAGCACCAGAAAACTTTTATGAGATTAAAGAAGAAGAACTTGAAAAATTACTTGGTGATTCTTCTTGGAAATATGAAACAGACAGAGTTGAAAATTTTGCAAAACCTAAACATAGTGTAACACCAATTACAACAAAGAGAGATTAATATGAAAGTTGCAGATTATATAATAAACCATTTATCGGATATTGGAATAAAAGAAATATTCGTTGTGTATGGACACGCCAATGGAGATTTAGTTGATGGATTTACGAGAAATGATAAGATACGATACATAGCAGTTATGCATGAACAAGGTGGTGGATTTGCCGCAGAAGGATATTCAAAGGTTAGTGGTAATATAGGCGTTGCCATGTCTACGAGTGGTCCTGGTGGTATGAACCTTGTCACACCAATAGGAAATTGTTATTATGATAGTGTTCCTTGTTTATTTATTACAGGTCAAATAAATTCACAGTTTATGAGGCCCGATGAGAGTATTAGACAGATAGGATTTCAAGAAACGGATATTGTTAATATTGTAAAACCAATTACTAAATATGCAAAAATGGTAACAGATAAAAATGATATTAAATATGAACTTGAATATGCAATTCATATGGCAAAAGAAGGCCGCCCTGGTCCAGTTTTACTTGATATACCATTGGATATTCAAAAACAAGATATAGAAGATGTTTCAAAGTTACTCGGATTTGAGAATACAGTTGGTAATGTATATAGTGAAGAAATAATAAATAAACAAATAGATGAATATATTGAAGATTTAGGTAGTTGTGAAAGACCATGTTTGATGGTTGGTGGTGGGGTTAGGTCGAGTGGGGCTATTAATGAGTTATTGGAACTTGGTAGGTTATTAAAAATTCCTGTATTTCCAACTTGGAACGCACTTGATATAGTTTGTAATGATTATGAATACTATGGTGGTAATATTGGAACTTATGGTGGAAAGGGAAGAAACTTTGGAATACAAAATTCAGATTTATTATTGGCAATAGGTAGTAGAATATCAGGTAGGATTACTGGTGGTAATATTCATAGTTTTGCACGGGGTGCTAAAAAGTATATGGTAGATGTTGATGTTCCTGGGTTACAGAAAAAATTACAACAAGTCCCTTTTGATGTATGTATCTATTCAGATGCAAAATTATTTATTAATTTGTTGATAGAAAAAATAAAGAGCAAAGCTTTCTTTGATTCTCAAATATCATCAACTTTTACTTGGTGGGTAGATAGAGTAAAAGGTTGGAGAGATAAATATGACCCTGTAACAGAGGATATGTTTAAACCAACTAAATATGTTCACCCATATGCATTTACACGTATTCTTTCACAAGAAATGACAGAAAATGATATATTCTGTGGTGATTGTGGTGGTAACATTGTGGTTACTAATCACGCATTTGAAACCAAAACTGGCCAAAGATATTTTACAAATAATGGGAACTCACCTATGGGATTTTCTTTTGCAGGTGGACTGGGCGCAGCAGTGGCAGCAGATAAATCACAAAATGTAGTTTGTGTTATTGGCGATGGTGGATTTAATATGAATATACAAGAATTACAAACACTTTTAAATTATGATATTCCATTAAAAACTATTATTATGAATAATCATATTTATGGGATTACTAAAGCATTTCAAGAAACAAACTTTGAGGGTAGAATGGAGGCCTGTGGTCCTATTGGTTATAATCCACCTAATTTTGTAGATATAGTTAATGCTTATAAAATACCAACGATGATAGTGGATGATGGTTCAGATTATGAAAAAGTTAGAGAACAAATTAGAGAGTTTTTAAATCATAAAGGACCTATTGTTATGGATTTAAATTGTCATGAATATCATAATTATAATCCAAAGATTATTGGTTGGGAAACTCCGATTGAAGATATGTATCCTTATTTGGATGAAGAAGAATTTAATTCAAATATGTATATTGAACCTATAAAATATACCAATGGAAGATTTTATCCGTCTAATACAAAAGATGAAGAATGGGGAGATTAAATATGTTTTATAAAGATAAGAAAGTTGTAGTAACAGGAGGAAGTGGTTTTGTTGGAACAAATTTTTTACTTGAATTACTTGAAAGGGGGGCTGATATTACAACTCATACTCATGTTAGACCTATGGAAATAGAGAATGATAGAATTAGGGTTGTAGAAAATATTGATTTGTTTAAACTTGATGATTGTATGAAACTTTTAGAGGGTGCAGATTATGTTATTCATTGTGGTGGATATATAACTAATCCATCTGAAGTAAGAACTAATGTTCAAGTATTATTACATAACATCAATAGTACTGCAAATGTTTTAGAGGCAGCAGCAAAATGTGAACTAAAAGGATTTTTAGATATTAATAGTTCAACTGGTTATCCCGATAGACGATATCCAATTACAGAAGATGAGTTTTGGGACGATGAACCACATGAGGCATATTTTGGTTATGGTTGGATGAGAAGATATAGGGAAAAGTTAATGGAATTTGTATCTGGATTTTCTGGTTTAAAAATAGCACTTAGTCGTGGAACTGCGATGTATGGACCCTATGATAATTTTAATCCTAAAACTTGTCATGTTATACCTGCACTTATTAATAGAGTATTGAGTGATGAGGATCCATTTGTAGTTTGGGGAACACCAGATGTAGTCAGAGACTTTCTTTATGTTAGAGATGTTATAGATGGTGCATTATTAGTATTAGAAAAGGGAGAATCTATGAGACCATATAACCTTGGAGCTGGAACTGCAGTAACGGTTGGTGATATTGTGGATGCTGTTTTAAAGGCTACTGGCAAAAATCCAAAAGTTGTATATGATGAAACTAAACCAACTACAATACCATTTAGAATGGTTAGTACCGAAAGAATTAGAGATGACCTTGGTTTTCAATCAAAGTGGTCATTTGAAGAAGGGATTAAAAATACAGTAGATTGGTATTTAAACAATAAAAGATAATGGGGTTTTCAATAGATATAAAAACTTCAGAAGTTTTTCCAGAAGTAAAAATACTTAAACCTGATCCTTGGTTTGATTATCGTGGTGAGATGTGGACCTTTTGGGAAAAAGAGAATGAAGTTTTACCTAAAGGACACGAATGGAAAATATCAAAATTTACTCGTTCAAGAAAAAATGTTCTTCGTGGATTACATGGTGATTCAGTTACTTGGAAATATGTTCATTGTGTATATGGTGAGATATATCAAGTTGTTGTAGATAATCGACCAGATTCAGTAAATTATTTAAAATGGGAAAGTTATCTCGTTTCAGATAGAAATCATTTGGGAATTTTAATCCCAGCGGGGTTTGTAAATGGTCATTTATGTTTAACAGATGAGTGTGTGTTTCATTATATGCAATCTTATCCAAAAGATTATGTAGATTGGTTTGATCAAGATGTAGTAAAATGGAATGATGAGAGGATAGGTATAGATTGGCCAATTGATAATTCTATATTAGCAAAAAGAGATAGATGATGGAACATATAGATATTAGTGATGGGTTGATATTTTATGACAATAAATATGATGGTGGTGGTGCAATATTTGGTATAGATTGTTTGAAACTTAAAGAAATTTATTCATTATATTCTAATAAATCTAATTTGTCTGTTTGTGAAATGTGTTCTGGTCCGGGATTTATGGGATTTTATTTAAAATTAAATGGATTTTGTGATGGGTTATCTTTAGTAGATATCAATGGAAAAAATAATTTTTTTATAGAAAAAACTATAAAATATAATAATTTAAAAAATGTTAAATTTGTAGAGTCTGATAGTTTTCGTAATGTTCCAAGAGAAAATTATGATTTTATTATATTAAATCCACCACATTATTCAGATATAGATTCTTATGAATTAAAATTAAAAGAAATGATATCAGATATTATAAAATATGATCCAGATTGGAAATTTCATAAACATTTTTTAAATAATGTACATGATTATTTGAATGATAATGGTAGTGTAGTTTTGATAGAAAATCATTTTGGTTCTGATAAAAATATATTTTTAGATATGATAGATAAAGATATTTTTCATGTTGATGTTATTGAGAATTTGAAGTTAGATTGGGGTGGTCGGAGTAACTTCTATATAATAATTTTGAGGAAGAAATAAAAATTATGTTAGATAATGAATATTTTTTAAAAAAAGGAACTACTGAAGATGAGTTTCATACGTATTTAAATCAGAAATTTAAATATTTTATAAATTTGTATGAAGCATGTTCTAACGAGGAACATAAATTTTATATGGATATTTTACAAGAAATTGTAGGTAAATGGAGTAGTGGAGAGAATCCACGATTTGTAGTTGTTGATAATAACCAAATTGATTACAAATCAGACTTATTTTATAAGATTGGTATCGATCAGTTTTTAATAGAAGCTCAGTTTGATCTGAGAGATACTCTTAGAGTTGGTGTGGATGGAAAAGGTAATAATCCAAATTTTCCGTTATACGATAATTATATTGATAAATTAAAAAAATATAAAAAGCCATATTATTTTTTATCTTATAATAATTTTCCAAAAAAACATCGTTTATATTTTTTACAAGAATCTATAAAACGAAATTTTTTTGATAAGGGAATTATTTCATTTAGGGATCCAGAAAATCAAATTTATCCAGAACTGGATGATGGATTTATAGGTAATTTTCATGGATTATTGGATTTTAATTTTATAGGAAATGAAATTTCTAAAATTTTACCATTAGAACTTGATCCGGTTGAAAATCCTGATGGTTCTGGTTCTGGTGGAATAAGTGATTTTGGAGTGTATCATTCAGGAAGAAAGAGAAGTTTTAGACGTGATAGATATGTTCATCCACCTCATATTACAGATTCATATTTTAATGTTGTATGTGAAAGTATATTCAGTAAAGATAATAATCTTTTTATAACAGAGAAAACATATAAAGCCGTGTTGTTACAGCCATTTATTATCCTTGGAAGTCCATTTACTTTGAAAAAAATAAGAAGTTATGGATTTGAAACTTTTCCAGAATTGTTCGATGAATCTTATGATTCAATTGTCAGTCCAAGTGAAAGAATACAGTTTATTATTAAAGAGATAGAAAAAGTTTGTAGTTTAAATAAGGATGAATTACATGATATTTATTTAAAGATATTACCAAAGGTAATTCATAACCAACAACATTTTTTAAACATGGATATAAAAGATTTAGTTTTTGATG
>LWDU01039151.1_pt1 | contig 22924 bp, 21 predicted proteins | sample 727161 | NCBI WGS metagenome assembly LWDU01 (sample SAMN04566230, study PRJNA314399) | hydrothermal vent metagenome | isolation source: deep sea hydrothermal plume seawater | place: Mexico: Gulf of California, Guaymas Basin | collected 2004-07-11
TCGCCGAGCGGGCCGTGGACGCACGAGCGCCTTGGGGCCATCGGGGCTCTATTCGTGAATTACGGCCAGCCGCTACCGGGCCGCTTCCTTGGATGGATCGTCCAGCTGGTCGCGATGTTGACTCTGTCAGCGGTCCTCGCGGGCACGGCCTGGCAGATCCACGAGCCCCACCCGGTGCGTGCATTCGTCGCAGGCATCGCCCTGCTGATCTCGGTCGTCGCGTTCATCATCCCGAAGTTCATCGCCATCTGGTCGATTCCCCAGATGGCGGCGGCTTCCGCGACGGCATCGGCAAACAGTGTCGTCGCCGAACAGCTCCTCGAACTCGCCAATCTCTCGCTGGCCTTCTCGCTGACCGCCTCACTGGACTACCTCGGCTTCTGGATGTACGCCGTCTTCGGTCTGCTGGTCGCCGGCCCGTTGTTCCGGCTCTCGATGAGCGCGAAGATCGCAGCCGTGGGGCTGGGTCTCTACGGCTTGCTCTACCACGTGCTGCTCGCAGGCGTGATGGCGGGCAGTGTTCCCACGGCAGAGATCGGCGGCTACGCCGAGTCGCTCGGGATGTTCATGGTGATAGCCGTCATCAGCATGGCCGTGCACCTTCGACGTCCGAGCGCGAGCCAGAAGAGCGTGAAAGAGCAACGAGCGAACGAACATCGTGATCTTGAGGCCAACACCCAGAGCGCACTACATCGCCGGATCCAACCGTAGAATGTCCCGCGGCGGTGGAAATCCCATCAGGAACAGAGCCGGTATCGGCAGAGGGTATGCGGCTGCCACGCGCTCAAACTCTTCCCCCTCCACCGGGACCGCAACATAGTCAGCCACGACACCATCGATCTCAGCTCGCACATTAGGAGTCCCGAGCGCGCGGTGGTACCAGCCTCGCGTCCAGTGGTGCGCGGAAACATACACTTTCCCCTCTGTTTCGAATCGCGCCAACCGCCGCTCGCGGGACACGCCCGAGTCATCCGTCATTATGATGACGAGCATCGGGATACCCGTGCGCTCGAGCTTGGGCTGATACATACCGAGAAAGAACGTTTCGAACGCGATGACGAACCCGACGTAAACTGCGAGAATCGCCGCAACCCACTTCAAGACCTTCATGGACCCTCCTAATCTACTGGTCCTGGCGGTAGCTGGTCAGCGTTGAACTCGCAGAGGCTCCGTTGCGCGTAGAGCGTCACGTACGCCGCCCAACGGATCGGGCTTCAGCTGCAACAGACAGAGCTGACCGTCAACGCCATGCCACAGAAATCCCGACGCCAGAATGCTAGCGAAGTCAGGAACGCCTAGCTGTTTGTTGTCAGCTGCAAGCCCTTGTTGGGCGGCGCGCATCCTTCCACGCAGAGCTTCGAGAGTCTGCGGAGCTTCTCAGACAGATCGAACTCGGGTCCTATAGGGCATCGATCAGATCCGAAAAGAAGCGATCCTGCCGCCAAATGACTCCCCCTTCTTCGGGGTCGAGGCCCATTCGGACCACAACGAGTTCCCGCGACGGTACGATCGTCACATATTGGCCGCGGTGTCCGATGCCGCTGTACCCCTGGTGGGACAAGACTCCGGGAATCGGGTGGTAGAGCCAGATCTGAGCCCCGTAGCCGATGAAGCCCTGGATCCCGTAGGCCAGCAACCCACCGATGCCGCGCTTGCGAGCTGGCGCCGGACGGGTGGAGAATGCCACCCAGCCCTCGGGCAGGATGCGTTGGCCCTCCCAGAGACCGTCGTTCAGGAAGAGGAGGCCCAGGCGTGCGAGGTCGCGCGGCGTCGAGAAAACCTGACTGCTGAGGATGTAGTTCCCGTACGGATCGGTCTCGAGGATCGTGTCGTGCATGCCGATTCGGTCGAGCAGGTCGTGGATCGGAAAGCGCCAGTAGGCTTCGTCGCCCAGGGCGGCGCGCATGGATCGCACGAGCAGAAGCGTGTCTCGGTTTGCGTAGCTCCAGTGGCTGCCCGGTCGCTCTTCAAGCTGCGCGGCTGTGGTCACCAACACCGCGTCGGCGCCATCCTGGTAGACGGGATAGCAACCGGCGCCTTTCTGCTCGAGTCCGCTGCTCATGTGCAGCAGGTCTGCGACAGTGATGCTCGCGCGCGGATCCCCCTCCGTGCTCCACTCCGGTATTGGAGCCGGCGAGTCGGGATCCAGCAAGCCGCGGCCGACGAGGATCCCCACAAGGGCGTTCGTCAGCATCTTGGCCGCCGACCAGGCTCGGTACGGCGTGTGCGGACCGAAGTCCGAGCGATATCTCTCGGCCACGATCCTACCGCGCTGCACAACGGCTACGCCGATGGTCTTCGTTCCCTCGCCGTAGGTCCGTCCATCGAACGCCGCCTTGACTACTGCGGTAAGCGCGTCGTTCGACGTCTGGACGATGCTCTCGGGCCACAGGTTGGAGGCTGCTGCGCGGGTAGACCGGTCGATCTCTGGATTGGGAATCGCCCGTACCAGTTCGGGGCCTGCGCCAGGAGGCAGGATGGTGCAGCCACGACCCGAACGGTACACGGCGACCCGTAGCGAGTCCGCTCCGTAGGCTACGCTGACGCTCCGGCTGACACGGTCGATTTCGGGGTCGGCCGCCCCGGCCGCGGCTGCCGGCAAGCCACTGAGCTCATCCACCAGCACGTCTTCCAACGAACGCCCCGCGACGAAGACCGCCGAGCAGGCCATGCCAGCCTTGAGGCCCGCGAAGCTCGAGGTCGGCAGCGCGACGTACTCATCTTCTTGGATCGACCCGCTGCAGGCGATCACGGCACTCGCTGCACACAACGCCAGCAAAGCGCCGATTCGCTTCCTTAGTAGGATCTGCAGCGAGAAAGCCCGAGCTGCCATCCCGATCTCCGATCTGGGATGAGTTACTCCGAACTCGTGCAGTTCCTCGGAACGACGAACAATCGGATCAAACTCCCCGGCGAGTACTATCTACCAGCGGGGACCCGGGGTTCCGGCGTCTTCCGCCAGCGATTCTTGGAAGTCCTCTAGAACCTGATACAAAGGATAGTCGACCCAGGTATCCGCGATGTACGCGCTAATGGGGTGCTCTTCTTTTGGATCTGTTACGAGATCGTAGAAGAACGGATAGGCCTTCGTTCTGATCGTATACGTCTCTTCGTCGAGGTCCTTGAGAAGCATTTTCCAGTTGCGCCACTTCACACCGAAGAGTTCGTTTCCGATGTAGATGAGGACGGACTCTCGGGCGGACTTTTCTGTTTTCCCCATCATGAATTTAGTCTGATCAGCCCCATCGATGGTTCGGTCCTTCGGGACCTTGCCGCCGACCCACTTCGCCAGTGTGGGGAATAGATCCACCGCGTGGACAATTTCGTTTGATACTCGCCTCGGAGGAATCTTTCCGGGCCAGCGGATGATGAAAGGCACGCGTAGGGAACCTTCGTAGGGGCTAAACATGCCGCTTCGCCAGGGGCCGGTGAATCCACCTGATCCCGGCGTGCCTTCGCGCCCATTATCCGATGTGAAGATGAAGATGGTGTCGTCTTTGAGCCCTAGCTTTTCGACGGTGTCCAAGAGCTCGCCGACGTAGGCATCCGTTTGCGCCAATACGTCGGCGAAGGGGCCATAGATGGTCTTGCCCTTGAAGTCGGGGTGGGGGATGGCCGGCTCGTGGGTTTGCGTATAGGGGAGATAGGCGAAGAAAGGCTGCTTGCCTTTAGCCTTACGCTTGATGAAGTCGATGGCGTGGTCGGTGATTTCGCGATCGATCGTGGCGCGCTTGGCCATGTCGTAGACTTCCCCTTCTTTGGGCTCTTGACCTCGCTTTGACGTCATGATGCGGGTGAACTTGGCGCTGGGGTGAACGCCTTCGATAAAGCGAGTGCTATCCGGCCAATGGGATCGATCCGACGACCGGGGGATTCCATACCACTCGTCGAAACCCTGGTCTGTGGGATATCGACCGTCAGTGTCGCCCAGATGCCATTTCCCAAACATTCCCGTCGCGTAACCGGAATCCGAGAGCATCTCCGCCAGCGTGTATTCGTACTTGGTGATGCCGTACCAAATGTCTCGGGGAGGCGTCCCGTCTGTCATCAATCGAGTACGAATTCCGTATCGACCGGTGAGAAGAGCCGCACGGGAAGGAGTGCACTCCGCTTCAACGTTGTAATTTGTGAACCGAACACCTTCTTCGGCGAGGCTGTCGATCTTGGGTGTCGCCGCTCCGCGTAAGATGCCTCCGCCATAGACGCCGACTTCCCCGTATCCAAAATTGTCCATCAATACGAGGACAATGTTCGGCTTGCTCGCGCTCCCCGTCGCAGCCAGGGTCGGGAACGCCCAGAGAAGGCTCGCCATGAGAAAGGCAGCAAGTTTCATGGATTGATTGATTTTCGACACGGTGGCCTCCTTGGGTGCTGACGTGAGGATCAGAGGATAAGACGAATGAGCTGCGTTCTGGCACAACGTCCGGGCATGGGCGTCATGTTGAATCCCTAGAGGGAGCCCGTGACGGGGACGATTCCAAGCTGCGCGCGCCGGAGCCGTGACGGGGGCTGAGCGGCGCGCTGGTGTCAGTTCGAGAGTCTGCCGAATACAGCTCCAAGCGCACAGCCGACACCAACTCCGATTCCGGCACCGATTCCAACGTTTCCGAATGCGGCCCCAACTCCAGCGCCCAGCGCCACGCCGAGAGTGAGTCCCAGTGCCATCGCGGATCCCCAATTCATAGGTGTTCCTCCTCATCAAGAAATCGAAATACGGATCGCTTCCTCCACAGGAGAGTAGTCGCCCGCGACAGGGCTCCCCTAGGGATTTAACATAATGCCCAGGCTCGGACGTTGTGCCAGAACACAGCTTGTGTGTCCTATATCCTACGCACCGGGTCGACTTTGGCGCGGCCGAGAGCGTGGCCGAGCTGTTTGCCGCCGACGGACCCCAGCCCGCTCGGGGGAGCCCCTGTCCCCCTCTTTTGCCTGTACCGGACACATGGCCCAGGGTGCACCATGGGCCTTTGAAATTTCTATCCGCAGAATTCTCATCCGCTGCTTGACATGCCCCCCCCCGCCGAGCGTAGAATGGTCACTCGCATTCCCTATTTACTTACGGAGCGTTTGGACTTGACACGGTATGTCCGCATCGATGGTTCCAAGGAGCCATGACCGCCTTGTCTTGCCCTTGTGTCGGTGTTCAGCGACGGCTTCGTTGTGGTTGCACGCGGATTCGTTCGGATGGGAAAAATCAAAGAGTTGTATTGAGGGAGGAATGATGAGACTTGCTCGACGGATCTTGATTAGTGCCCTAGCAATGATGTGGGGGGGGGCTGTTTCTGCGGCCCCGGAGGCCGTTACATTCTCGCTGGTTTCGTCGGTGGGCTCCGGTGGGGCCTTTCCGTCGAGTTCGACCTACGTCCCCCCTCTGCCCCTCGAGGGTTCGGGCACCATCGACGAGGTCGCCGGTACCTATGATTTGACGTTGCCCGACTTCACGATTGTGATCGATGTTGTCCTAGGCGGCGCTCCTGATCCGGATGATGCCCAGCTCGACATCTCCGGCTGGGGGCAGGCGGGCACGTTCGCGGTGGGAGGCGCGATGACGACTTCGACCGCTACCGGTGCAGTCGCGTGCACCGTTTTGGATGCCGCGATCGGCTCTTTTGTTTGCGCCCTGATCGATCCAAGCGTCGCGGCCTGGCCCCCGACAGGGGCATCGGGTGATTTCGGAGCTCCGGGCGCGACGATCGACGTCGGAGCCAACACCGTCGTTGTCACCGAAGCGTTCGACGCCAACGGTGGGCAGGTTCAAACCACCTACACGTATGCGCCGGCACCAGAGGCCGTCCCGACTCTCTCCGAGTGGGGCATGATGACGCTGGGGCTGCTGGTGCTGACCGCCGGAATCGTGGCGATCCTCCGCCGTGAGAAGTCGCCCGCCGCGTAGGCAGCACCGCGGCCGCCATCCCGAATTGGGGCGGCAGCTGTTAAAGCCCTAGAGGGAGTCCCGTGACGGGCTCGGTCACAACCGATCGAGGATCGGGACGGTCGGAATGGCTTGGGTATCGCCGAGTTGCTTGCCACCGACGGGGATAGGACATACAAACTGCCTTCCAGCACAACGTCCGAGCCTGGGCGTTGTGTTAAATCTCTAGGGGGAGGGGGGATAGGACACACAAGCTGTGTTCTGACACAACGTCCGAGCCTGGGCGTTATGTTAAATCCCTAGGGGATCCCGTGACGGGACGATTGCAAGCTGCGCGCGCCGCACGGGGGACGCTGCAGTCTCCCCGGGCCTTCGCCGAGCGGGCCGTGGACGCACGAGCGCCTTGGGGCCATCGGGGCTCTATTCGTGAATTACGGCCAGCCGCTACCGGGCCGCTTCCTTGGAGCGCGGCCCCTCGGCATCGCCCGGGATCACGATCGGGTCTGGTCGTTGTCGATCTGGCCATCGACGATGCGGACAACACGCCGGGCGCGCTCCAGGACCCGTGGGTCGTGGGTGGAGAAGATGAACGTCTCACCGCGCTCGCGGTTCAGTTTTTCCATGATTTCGAGCAGCCGGTCGGCGGTATCCGAATCCACGTTGGCGGTGGGCTCGTCCGCCAGCACCACCGCGGGGTTCGACGCGATGGCGCGCGCGATGGCGACGCGTTGCTGCTGCCCGCCCGAGAGTTGGTCGGGGCGGCGGTCCTCCAGACCCGAAAGGCCCACATCGGCGAGCACGGCCATCACGCGGTCCCGTCGTTCGCCTTTCTCTATGCCCTGGAGACGCAGAACCATTTCGGCGTTCTCGTAGGCGGTGAGCACGGGGATCAGGTTGTAGGCCTGGAAGACGAAGCCGATACGATCCCGCCGCATCTGGCTGAGCTGCCTGCGCCCGAGTTCTCCGAGATCTCGGCCGTCCACACGCACGCGGCCCGAGGTGGGTTTGTCCAGGGCGCCCATCAGGTTCAGAAGGGTGGTCTTTCCCGAACCCGAAGGTCCGCAGATGGCGGTGAATTCTCCGGGCCGCACCGTCAGGGAAAGGCCATTGAGGGCGCGCACTTCGAGCTCGCCCTGGCCGTAGACCTTGAGGACGCTCTCGGTCTCGACGCTGAATTTTTCTTCGGCTGCCGACATGCTCAACTCCTCAGACCAGCCGGATCGATTCCACGGGCTCGATGCGCCCCGCCTTCCAGGCCGGATAGAGCCCCGAAAGCAGGGTGGCACCCACCACCGCTAGGCTGATGTAGACGAATTTCTCGGGGTAGAGGCTGGCCCTTAAGACGGGCGCGATCGCGACGCCGGCGACTTCCGAACTCCCATCGCCGATCATGGCCGACATGTCGACCCCGGTGGTCGCCAGGTAGTAATAGGGCCAGGCCGCGAGCAGCACCGCGAAGATCATGCCGACCACGCCCAGCCAGAAACTTTCGAGCATCACGAGGCTGAAGAGACGGCGCGGGCTAAAACCGATGGCCAAGAGAACGCCGAATTCTCGGATGCGCTCCATTACGCTCACGAAAATCGTGTTGAAGATGCCCGCGGCGATCAACAGCCCCATGACCGCCTCGAAGAAATAGGCCCCCGCGATCTTCATCGCGATGAAGGTGGCCAGGTCGGCCTGGGTATCGTACCAGGGGATGGCTGCGACCCCGGGCCCAACGCGTCCGCCCAGCCGCTCGGCCACCGCCGGCGCCTGGCGTTGATCTTCCAGGAAGAGCCCCAGCTGAACCGCTTCCCCAGGCGCATAGGCGATGGACCCGCGCACCAGCCCGATGGGAAGCAGCACCAGGGAACCGTCGATGGTGGGGGCGCCGGTATGGATGATGCCGCCGAGCCGCACGGTTTCGCTGACAATCTCGGCGTTCTTGTCCGTGAGGGTGAAGACCATTTTTTTCCCCAGGCGAGCTTTCAGGTTCTGGGCCAGTTGGGAGCCGATGAGGATGCGGGGCTCGTGGGCATCCTTCAGCAGTTCGCCCTCCTTGACGGCATCCAGAATCGAGAGGGTTTCGACGTTTTCCTGCTCCGGGTCATAGGCGATAAAGCCCGCTCCATAACTATGCCCCGCGGTAGAGAGCATCAGGTAACCGGTGATTCGCTCCACCACACGCACAACGTTCGGGTCTTCGAGAGCCGCTGCGCGCAGGCTCGGGGTGTCCTGGATGCTTCGCGAAAGGGTGGGGGTATCGAGGAATTCGTCGTGCTGCAGGGTGACGTGGCCGCCCCCAAGACGGGCCGCCATGTCGATCATGTCGCGCCACTGGGCATCCTGGACCGCGGTCATGATGATCGCCAGCATGGTGCCGAAACCGATGGAGGAGAGGGTGATGAGTGTCCGGCGCCGGTTGCGCCAGAGATTTCGCCACGCCATGGCGCCCAATTTCGTTTCGTCCCGGGCCATCAGCGGTGCTCCATTGCGGTGACGGGCTGGATCAGTGCTGCCTTCAGGGCAGGGTAGAGCACGGCGACCACGACGATGAAGAGCAGGATGAGGATGGGCTGGGAGAAGAGCGAAGGGGCAAGGATGGCCTTCCAGATCGGGTTGAAGGAGGCCCCCATGATGCTGACGCTCGCCATGGCGGCGATGTTGAGACCGGTGGTGGAGAGGTAGAGGAGGGCGGGCAGGCTCAGCGCGATTCCCAAGACCAGGGCAATGCCGGTTTGGATCGCTGTCTCCGCGAGGATGAGGGCCATGACGCCCAGGGGCCCCACCCCGATGGCCTTGAGGACACCGAATTCCCGAACCCGTTCGAAGACCGCCATCAGCATGCTGTTGAGGAGCAGGATGCCGATGGCGCTGTAGATGATCAGGTAGAGAAAACCCACCATGCCCCGGGCGGATTCGAGGTAGGAGGCGAGGGTGGGCAGGATCTGTTTCCAGGTCTTCACCTCGAGGGGGGTGGCAAGGCTCTCCACCTGGAGAGCAGCGGCGGGGAGTGCGATGCCACCCGGTCGGCGGACAATGATCTGGTGGACTCCATCGGGCACCACCATGAGTTCGCGGAAGGTCGGCTGGGTCATGAAGATGCCCGTTCGATCCACGGCTCCCCCGACGCTCCGAAGGATGCCCCGCACGCGGTAGAGTTCGTACGCCATGGTGGTGTCCGCTGCCTGGCTGAGCACCAGCACTTCTTCGCCCAGGCCCAGGTCCAGTGTCTTCGCCAGGCCCTTGCCGATCACGACGCCTTTCGGGTCGCTTTCGTCCAACCAGCTTCCCTCGGCGATTTCTGCGTGGACTCGGCTCACCCGGGCGTCGCGCTCCACGTCGACCCCGCGAAAGGACGCGCCCGCCGAGGATTCCTCCCCCGCGGCTAGGCCGAAGGCCAGGAGCCGGGCGGCGGCGGGGAAACCCGCGCTGTCCAGGAGCTCGAGCAGGGCCTCGGGTTGCTGTATCCGCGTATAGATGGAGGGGTTCTTGCGGTAGTCATCGGCGAAGACCTGGATATCGCCCACCTCCAACTCGACGATATTTTCTTCCATACCGCGCAGGATCCCCTCGAAGAGTCCCGAGAGAACGAGCATGAGAAGAAGGGCAAAGGTCATGGCCGAGATGGTGGTGAGGCTTCGTCGGCGACTGCGCCAAACATTTCGCCAGGCCATCTTGAAGACTTCCATGGGCTTGCCTCGGGTGAGGTTCCGCTTCGGGCGAGGGCGGACTGCAGCAAGCAGTTCGTGCGCCGGTTGCGAGGAGTATACGGCTCCAACGGGCCACGGCCTCATCCCCGCTTCCCGGATCCAGGGTTGGGGCCGCTTCGCCGAGGCCGTGGAGGGAATGAGGCTCACACCAAAGCGGATTGTTTTCCCCGGCTTTACACCCCCGGACGGAAGGGGTTTCCCATCCGTGGAAGTGGATCCGGGCCTGAAGGCCCCACGGCCGTATACGGCCCCTCTCCAACGCGGGTTTTTGGGGCAGCTACAGCCTTCTGCGCCCAGCCATGCCCACAAGCCCGATGCCGAGGAGAGGAGCGGTGGAGGTTATTGGGAAGTGGGCCACGCGCGGTACAGCCCGAGTGTGACGAAGCTGAACGCGACTTCGAGGGATGCGATCACGATTTGGTCTAGCTCTGCCGCCTGGAACTCCAGGATTCCCGCAAACCGGGCGATGCCGGCGCCGGCAAACGCCAAACCACAAAACAAAAGACCTGTTCGGCGGCTGCCTTCTCGTGCGGCGCAAACTACAAGAAAGAGCGCAATTCCGACGTGAAGGCCGCCATAGGTAGACCGAATTTCCGCAAGGGCGGCCGGGGAATCGGAAGAGATCCCGGCATTGTCGCGAAGGGCATCGGGGTGAAGTAGGTACAGCAACCCCAAGCCACCCATCAGACATGCACCAAACAGGACGCCACTCACGCCCAAGAGACGCACCGGAATTTTCATCCAACCACCTGGCGAACTGGGCGCGAAGCTCCCGGCGGCGCCTTGCCGCCGGAGCGGATACGTCCGTTCCCCTCCCTTAGTCGCTGGCCTTCACCCGTGCCCAGCGGCGAAAGCCTCCTTCATGGTCGTGCACCTGCCCAGTGATCCAAGCCGCCTCGTCACTGACGAGCCACGCGACCAGTTTCGCGATGTCTTCCGGCATACCCCACCGTTTCGCGGGGAACATTTTCGCAACGCGCTCGTGACTGATTCCAGTGGCGTAACCCGTGTCGATCGGGCCCGGGTTGACGCAGTTGACGGTGATGCCGCGGTCGATGACGGCATCGGCGAGGGTGGCGGTCATCTGGTGAAGCGCCCCTTTCGAGATCGCATATGCGATCTCGTTCGGCATCGGGCCAATGTGTTGACCCGACGTGAAGTAGACGACCCTTCCGCCCGGACCCGGGTCGCGACGCTCCGCGAGTAGCCTCGTCAACAGAACACACGAACGCGCATTGACCGCCCAACAGCGATCGAGTTCTTCAACGCTGACGTCCGCAAACGCCTGCGTGGAACTGCGCGCATGATTGGCGATGATGATGTCGATGCTTCCGAATCGCTCGATTGTGGCATCCACCAGCTCGGTCACCGCCTCCGGACGCTCGAGATCGGCCGCCATGTAGTGGAGACTCGATCCCTCGCCGCCGAGATCTTCGAGCAGGGCCGACGTGCCGCCGGGGTCTGCGCCCCAAGTCATCTCGGCATCGTGAGGTTCCCAGCCGCTGGCAAAGAGGGAAGCACCATCCGCGAGCAGCCGCCGAGTGAGGCCAGCACCAATTCCCTGCCGGCGCGAAACGCCGGTTACCAACGCCATGCGGTTCGCGAGCGGGTTCGATCTATTCGGGTCGGACACCCGGCAGACCTCCTCTGCGAGGGAGCCTATCCCATGCGAACTTCGACGGCCCCTGACGGCCCAATGCGGCCCCAACTCTGGAAGCCGAAGAATCAGAATCCGATAATCCCTTGATTCCAATGGCACGCCGGGAGGGATTCGAACCCCCGACCCTCAGGTTCGAAGAATCATCCGAGGATGTGGAATAACGCGGGGTTACGTTCCTTCCCGTAAATGGCTCTGCCCGCGCGGATTCGCGGAGCAAGCGAAAGGGGCACATCCCTCCTTCTGTGCTGAGTGTCTCGAAGCGGTCGATTTTCAAGTACCCTACCCCCTTGAAATTCATCTCAGCGTACCCTTATGACGATTAAAAAAATCCTGCTAGTACTCGCCATCCTGCTGGTTGCCTTCATCGCGCCGACGCTTTGCTCCAACCTCGACGACCCGTCACTACGGCCGCCCCCCCCCACGCCGCCGGCAGTGCCCTTTGCCGAGAAGCCGGTCGCGCCATTTATGGAGCATAGGCAGGTATTGTTCGGTGACCTGCATATTCACACCGGGCTTTCTACCGATGCATACATTTTGGGCGTGCGAAGTATGCCCCGGGACGTTTACCGCTTCGCGAAGGGGGAGGTGATAACCCACGGGGCGGGCTATCCGATTCAAATATCACGGCCATTGGATTTTGCCGCGGTGACTGATCACTCTGAGTATTTGGGCCAGGCGCGGCTCGCCAAGCTGGACATTCCCACCAATCAACAGCCCTTGGCAGAACTGCTTCGCAACGGAAGTGCTTTGGAGATCACTCTGGCATGGCTGCAAAGCAGTGGGCAGATTAACGACAACGGCTTTAGTCCCGGCGGCCAACCGGTGGACGAAAGTATTAATCGCGATGCTTGGCAGATGATCATTGAGGCGGCGGAAGACCACTACGTGCCCGGAGTATTTACCAGCTTCATTGGCTATGAGTGGTCGGCGGATGCGGGGAGCATCGTCTCACATATGCATCGCAATGTGATCTACCGCGGCAGCAAAGTGGCGGACATTCCCTTTAGTTCCCTAGATAGCAACCGGCCGGAGGACTTATGGCAGTTTCTGGATCAGCAAAACCAGCAGGGCAAGACCTCTCTGGCCATTCCCCATAACGCAAATTTTAGTGCCGGCAATATGTATGCGCCCCGCGACTCTGAAGGCAAGCCCTTCACCAGTGAGTACGCGGCGATGCGCAGTCGCTACGAACCGATTAGCGAGATATTTCAAATCAAAGGCAGTTCCGAAACTCATCCGCTGTTATCGAGCGAGGATGAATTTGCCGATTTTGCAATTATTGGTGAATCCCTGTTTTTTGGCGAGACAACTTTAGAGACCGTTAAGGGTGGCTATAGTCGTGACGCCCTGCGCGTAGGTATGGAGTTGGCCCACAGCGAAGGCTTCAATCCCTTTAATTTTGGCGTGGTCGGTTCCAGTGATAGCCACAATGCCAGCTCGCCCACCGATGAAAACAACTACACCGGCAAGCTACCCATGCTCGATGGCAGTGCCGGCCTGCGTACCGATGAGGCTCTGTTGTTGCCCGAAGGTATCAACCCGGTAATCCATTGGGGTTCGGGTGGGCTCGCGGCGGTTTGGGCTGAACAAAACACCCGCGAGTCCATTTTTGACGCGCTGTTGCGCAAGGAGACTTACGCCACTTCCGGCCCGCGTCTGAATCTGAGGTTTTTTGCCGGCTGGAACTATGCCCCGGCAATGTTGCAGCAGGCTGATGTTGTCGAGCAGGCCTATGCCGGCGGGGTACCTATGGGTGGGGAACTCGAGGCTTCGTCACCAGAGCAACGGCCTTCGTTCTTAATTATGGCGGCCAAGGATCCGCAGGGTGCCAATCTTGATCGCCTGCAAATCATTAAAGCCTGGGTTGATGCTGAGGGCACCAGTCATGAAAAAGTTTTTGATATTGCCGCCGCCGATGGTCGTAGCATAGACCCCCAAACCGGTAAGTTGCCCGCCGTCGGCAATACTGTGAATGCGGCCAGTGCCCGTTATCGCAACACCATTGGCGGTGCTGTCATCAATGCTCACTGGACTGATCCCGATTTTAGTCCTGATCAGCACGCACTGTATTATGCTCGGGTATTGGAAATTCCAACGCCACGCTGGTCGACCTTTGATGCGGTCAAGCTCGGCACCACACCCATGGAGCCCGTTAGTATCCAGGAGCGGGCGATCAGCTCAGCCATTTGGTACAGGCCGGCAGGGGCATCGTCACCTCCGTAGCGGCCTTGCGCAACTGAGGGGGGGCACCGTGGGGTTGGTCAGGTCCTGAAAGCCCACAATCGGGCCATCCCCTCATTCCGTGGTTGTCATGCCACCGGTGATCGGACCTGATCGCGAAAACGCGGCTTAGGCCTCCTACACGCTATTGCTGCTTGCAAGGGCGGCTCACTGAACGGGGCGCCTCCTTCTTCGGCGCCACAGGTGAGAGCACGGATTCGAGCATCGGGTGCATCTGGGCCACCGAAGTGCACTGCTGGTGACCACCGATCACGGCCGCGGCAGCGGAGAGGGCTGGAGCCAGCACCAATGGAATGTGCCCGGCTCCGAGCGGGTCTGGTTAATTGCTCGGGGGCCGGGGGTTGCAGCCACTGGCCCCGTTGGAACGAGCGAGAAAACCACCTTGGCAAGTGTTCGCCCCACCGTCGAGGAATGGTTGGCGCTCGAGCCTGTTCGCGGTCCGCTCTTCGGTCCACCGCTGACCGAGATCCTCGGTCAATTGCGGCTCAGCAGCGAATCCTCCCGGGGTTACTGAAGGACTCAGCGAAACGTCTGGCTACCATCCAAGATGCGGGAATAGGCAGGAGCGTCGAGGCGGATGTAGTCGCCATTTTCGAGCACAAATCGCGGGTCGCTGACTTTGCCAGGGTTCTAGCCATCGCGGCGATAGTCGACTTTTTGGTGCTTGAACGTCACTGTGATCTGAATTTCCTTCTGCAGCCTGACGAAAAGAGAGCGCTGGTAGCTCGCCAAGTTCTCGAGGACAAAGCGAGCGAAATCCTCGATTGAGAAGGTGTCATCGCAGTGGATGCTCGCCATTCCGGCGCGGCCCTCGGAACCCGGCACCTCTACTCCATAGATATTCGTCTCGAGCACGCCGGCTGCGACGTTCAGAATTTCCGCAACCTCGTTTGTCGATACGTTCTCACCCTTCCACCGGAAGGTGTCGCCGACGCGATCCGCGAAAGCGAGCCAGCGGTCGTCGCGGAGTACAAGGCGATCCCCCGAGTTGAAGAAACGATCTTCGGCCTTGAAGACATCCTCGAGAACCTTTTGGGTTGGTGGCGATCGGTCCACGTATCCGTCGAAAGGAGTCACCGATCTGATGGGCGCGATCCAGAGGCCCGTCTCGCCCTCGGAGACTTCCTCGCCCCTCCATACTGGAACCAGCCTCTGAGTTAGCTTTTCGTTCGGAAAGCAACTGGAGGCGAGATGAAGAGGACGCGATTTTCGGAAGAGCAAATTATCGGGATCCTAAAGGCGTCGCCCCGCGCATACAGGATCCCCTCGATTCCAGGGGTTCCCGCCGGGTAGCCGTGCGTGGCCGATATCACCGCCCCGGACGGCAAAAGGTCAGGGCCCACATAGGCGAGCCAACGAACCCAGACCGGCCAAGCATCCGCGGCTTCAACGGAATAAGGGGGTCTCGCCGAGAGAATCAGCTCGCCCACCCGAGGTCCGGTGCCGATGTGCCAATCCTCGGACTGAGCATCGCGGCGCACCACCTCAAACGCATCATAGGCCGAGAGCTTGCGAATCGACTCGGCCAGAACCGCCTCACTGGGCTCATCGAAATAGAGAAACGAACTTGTGCCCGCAGAAACCGCCCGCGCTGGGATTTTTTGCCTTCGCAAAATCCGCTGAATTTTGACGAGCTCTTCAACCGGCTTCATGCCGTGGTCGGTGGTCACAAGCAGCTGAATCTCAGCGCCGTCGGGTTGGCCCTTCGATGGCTTCGAGCAGAGCGCCCACAATGACGTCGGCTTCCATGACCGCCTGTCGGATACCGATCTATCCGCCGGGTCCCGCAAGTATTCCGGGGCAATGCCGCAACCCTATTCAAGGCTCGGGTTGTGGCTGAAATCGACCGGTCCGAACGGCTCATCTAAACCAGTCATCCCGGTCCGGCGCGCTCTGTTCTTGCTGGGATGCGTCTCGATGGTTGACTCCATTGGTACGGCGTATGCATCTGATCGAAGGAACACAGAGGAGGACGCCATGAAGATTTTTCATCTTGCGCAACTTTGGCACTTCTCGCGTCAAAGGAGAATCACGTTTCCGATGATCCCGCGGCGCGGCGCGAGGGGCTCCATGTCGCTTCGAGATGTCGCGACCGCGCGATGCCAACATCGTTCGCAGTTCAGCGGGTTGCGGAGCGGAAGACTGCCCGGACTCTTCGGAGTGGCTTTCGGCTCGTTCGCAGCCCTGCTGCTCCTGATGGGGTGTGGGTCCACCACCGGCCCCTCTCTCCTTCCGATTGCCGCCCACGGCCCGGGAACGGTTTTTTCCAGCGTCGAGGCCGCCGCCTTCGATGCTCTTTCCTACTGTTATCTCCAGTCGCGAGCCACACACCGACCGAGCCAGGCCCTGGGCGGCAGCATCTACCCCGTCGCGGGAGGCTTCAGCTACGAAGAGCCGATGCAGGCGGAGAAGTTTACTCCCGACGTGGTGGTCTACTCGCTCGGCCCCCAGGACGTGGCGCACTTCCACACATACCCGAGCCATTGGAATCGCATCGTGAACCGGGCGCGGGAGAACCTCTCGAAGCCCGACCGAGCGGTCGTAAACTCAGTGGACCCGCTGCATCGTGCCAGCTTCGTCCTGACACCGAGGCTGAAAGTCAAGGTTTATCGCAGTGAAGACGAAGGGACGGAATTTCTGGCGAAACTCGGCGGTCTGAGCGAAACGCGGGGAATCGCCTTGGCCTTGGCTCCGGCCAGTGTTCAAAGTGGCCCCCCGTCGGAGCCAATTTCGCTCAACTCGGAAGAGGCCAGCCGGCCACGGGGCACCCCATAAGAATTTAACATAACGTCCAGGCTCGGACGTTGTGCCGGAAGGCAGCTTGTATGTCCTATCCCCCGAACAGGATGGGGCTCTGTAGGGTCGGCAATTTGAGAAGGGAAAAACGAACGCCACGGGATGGGTCTAGCAGTAGGGGGGGAATTGAATGGACTCATACGACAAGCTTTTTTGGGTGATTTTGCTAGCTCTCTCTTTCGCTTCCTATGGTCTTTGACGCTTGGCCATGAGCCAAGCCGCCCATGGCCGACTCTCCCTGCGGTACGACCGTCAGGGAGGTAAACGGACCGAAGCACTTCAGGATGAAGGGCTCCCCGACGAGAGAGTCTTTCGCGACCCGACTCCGAGCAGCACGAGGCGACGCTGGTCCCCTAGATGGCGCGGACCCGCAAGAATTCCGCTGCGGCTCGGCTCTCCTGTCGGCAGGAGCACTAGGGGAGCCCCGTGACGGGAGCCTGGGCGTTATGTTAAATCCCTAGGGGAGCCCTGTCGCGGGCAAGTAAGACTCTCCGTAACGCATGGGTCAACAAAGAAGTGAGCTCACCCAACTGTGTCCCGATCGTGAGCTATCCGAGCAACCGCGTCTATCTGATCGGAGCCCGCGACAATCAATGGAGACTCTAAGCCCTCGATTGGAGCGACGGCTCGAGTGCGTATCACACGATCATTGGAGGGCAACGTTACAACCCGCTGTTTTCGGGCACCGAGATCGACGACGCCGGGCGCGTTCACTATGGAACACCCTGGGGCCGAGTTCGCTTGGTGCCGACTTCAGATTGAAGTGCGCCCCCGCAACGGGGCTGAACTTCGGACCCGCTCTCTCTATTCCGTACGGACGCGCCCTGCCTTCTGGAGCCGCTGCTCCGAGAGGCAGTTCGGGCCTACTCGGGCAGCGAGGGCCGGACAGCCAGATAGATAACCGCGCCAAGTCCAGGGACGAGTGCATAGAACCAGAAGAGCGCGTTGATGGACATATTTCGGCGCCTCATATCGTCCGCCAGCACCGCTGCAAATGCGACGGGAAATAAGACGAAGTCAATGGTCATCGCGTTGACAAAACTGTTCACCTGCCATGTTTCAACGAACGCAGAAAAACTGCCCTCAGTTAACCCGTAAAAAATGAGAGCAAGGGTCGATACCAGCAAGCCCAAGGCCAAGATTCTGGACTCTGCAAACCGAACGATCGCTGTCTTGGGTCCAACAAACGGTTTTTGTACTTTTCGCAAGAACAAGTATATGTACAACGCACTATTGCCCAGCACCATCGAGCTGAACGCAAACGGCCAAGCCTTTAGCCGGCCCTGAGTATCTGACGCCAGCACGGCAACCATGATTAATGGCCAGATACCAAGCATGTTGAAAACGGCGAATACGAGCGGATCGTAGGCGTCCGCATCAGGTTGCATGATGCCGGCGATCGTTTCTGTCACCGAGGCTCCGCCCGTAGGTGATCCGGCGAACACGTGAATCCAGCCCGCAGTCCAGAACAAAGCCAATAAAAGTTTTTTCGACACAACCCACCCGTTTTTGATTAGTCCTAGCTGATCATAAGCTACTGGGGCCGGATTCTGACAGGGCGTCAAGGCCAGCCCTCTTTTTGAGGGCCTAGGGGACCTACTCCCACGGATGTATCTGCCCAAGCGTTGTTGGGTTATCCTCAGCGCGGGAGAGGGCCTTTGCAGACTCAACTATTGCCGAAGCATCTCTACTCGCTTGACGTCCTTCGCGGAATAGCGGCCCTCGCGGTGGTGTTCTGGCACTGGAAACACTTTCTGGTCTACGGGACAGGTCTCGATTTAGAATTCATCAACTTCCCGGAACTGGATTATGACCGCCAGCCGCTATTTCCCCTTTTTGAGCCCTTCTACAGTCAGGGTATCCGCGCCGTTGACCTCTTTTTCTGCATATCCGGTTTCGTTTTCTACTGGCTCTATTCCAATCGAGTAAGAGAGGGCGAGGTCGATCTTCGGCAGTTCTCGGTATTGCGTTTCTCCCGGCTCTACCCTCTCCACTTCGTGACTCTCATCACCGTGGCTTCCCTTCAGGCTTTTATACTTGTAGAGCAAGGTCGATTTTTCATTTTTGAGACGAATGACTTCTACCACTTCATTTTAAGTCTGTTCTTTCTCTCGGGTTTGGGCTTGGGGAGTCCATACTCATTCAATGCCCCGGTATGGTCCGTCTCGGCGGAGGTGCTCGTCTACTTTCTTTTTTTTGCGGCATGTCGGCGAGGCTGGGCGCGCCCATGGCAACTGGCTTTCTTTGTATCGGTAGGTTTCCTCCTTCAGGAGGCTTCTCTTCCAGCGAATTTTGACGCCTATGGCGGCAGGGTGATGATCGGTCGATGCGTCGCTGGTTTCTTCATTGGCGGACTCACGTTCTATCTTGCCCGCTACCTGCTGAAACGCGGGCTATCGCGGGGATTTCGGGTGGCCATCTTCGGGTTGTCGATTTTTCTTTGGTGGGCAGCGCCGGATCGGCATTTAGGCCTTTTCTATACGGTCGTCCTCTATCCGATGACCCTGCTTTCCCTGGTGATGCTCGAGACCTGGGTCCGACTTCCTCTGCGCCGCCTCTCCTGGTTGGGAGATATCAGTTACTCGATTTACCTCATTCATTTCCCTTTGCAAATCCTGCTCGTCATCATGCTTCCACTGCTGGGAATGAATCCCGATTTTTTCTTTACGCCAACTGCGCTCTTCGCTTTCTTCGGAGTGCTCATCGCCTTGGGATTGGCGAGTTTTCATTGGCTTGAGCGGCCCGCGGAAGAGTGGTTGCGCAACCGCCTTCTCGAGCGCGGAAACCCATAACGCCACTTGTTTCGGGGGCACTCAAAGCCGAATAGGCCGGCGAACTGCCCAGCGACCTCCTGAATCGTTTCTTTTTGGGATATGCTTGTCCCAGTCGAATCAGCAAGGAGTCGGGGTGCCGGAAGAAAACAGAGGCGGGCTTGGCGCAGACAACCCCAAGCACGTCGTCGTAGCTGGAGCAACCGGTTACCTGGGCAAATTCGTGGCGCATGAGTTCAAGAACCGCGGCTACTGGGTGCGTGCGCTCACGCGCAGCGTGGCAAGCCTGGAAAAGCCCGGCCCCTTTACCGCCCCGGCGATCCCTCCTGATTCGATTGATGAGATCTTCATCGGTGAAGCCACGAAGCCCGAAACTCTTAAGGGGCTCTGTGAAGGCCCGATCGATGTTGTCTTCTCGTCAATCGGCATCTCACGCCAGCGCGACGGCCTCACTTTCGAGCAGGTGGACTATCAAGCAAATCGCAACCTGATCGACCTTTGCTGTGACAGCGACGTGCGGAAATTCGTCTATGTCTCGATGCTCGGCGCAGAGCAAATCGCCGATCTTGAGATCACCAAGGCTCACGAGCGCGTCGTGAACGACCTTGAGAGGTCGGGCCTCGAATACGCAATCGTCCGACCCTCCGGATACTTCTCCGACATGGGAGCGGTGCTGGACATGGCGAAGCGCGGGCGCGTGCTACTCGTGGGCGACGGCACGAACCGCTTCAACCCAATCCACGGCGCTGACCTTGCGGCTGTTTGCGTCGATGCCGCTGAAGGCGACGACCCGGTGGTCGAGGCCGGTGGCCCAGACATCCTCAGCCAGCGCGAAGTCGCCGAGTTGGCCTTCGACGTGCTGGGCAAACCGGGCAAGGTGACAGTCATTCCACTCTGGTTCGCATACGGCCTTGCGCGCTTTATCGGCGTGCTCAACCGCCAATTCGGCGACTTGGCGAAGTTCATCGTCACCGCGGGCGAGGTTGATGGCGTAGGACCCGATCGGGGAAAAATAACTCTCAGGAGCTATTTCGAGGAACTGGCCTAGGCAGCGAGCCGTCGGGAATAGGACATACAAGCTGCCCTCGGGCACAACGTCCGAGCCTGGGCGTTATGTTAAATCTCTAGGGGAGCCCCGTGACGGGAGCCTGGGCGTTATGTTAAATCCGTAGGGGAAGCCGTGACGGGACACGGCCTGGTTCTCCATACTGGACCGCGAATGGCCCCGCATCCGCTCAGCCTTTGAACAGTGGCTCGCACCCGAGAATTTCGACGCCTCGGGCCAGCAGTTACGCGCGCTGGCAGCGATCAGAAGTTCACTGGCGTAAATACCGGATCCGCGACTGGCTCCGAGTCGAGATTCGTATTCACGGCTTCAAGCTCGAGGCCATGGCCTCGAGAACCTGGGGATACATTTCTCCCTTGAGCCTGGACATCACCGGCGCGGCCTTGGCGGCAAACCCTGTAGCCAGTTCCACCGCTGACGAAACGACGCTGGCTTCGTCTTCGACTCGGTCGACGATGGACCGATCCAAGGCCAGTTCCGCCGAGTAGCGGGTGCCCGTGGCAATGACTTCGTGCGCGGTTTGAATCGGCAGCCGGGCCTGAATCAGCGCCGTCATCCCCGGGTGCAAGTACATGCCGAGATCGATCTCGGGCATACAGAAGTAGCCCCGATCCTTGCGCATGATCCTGTAGTCATGGGCCAGAGCGATCTGTGCCCCCGCTCCAAAGGCATGGCCGTTCATCGCCGCCACGGTGATTGCGGGAAAGGTCAGAAGCCGGCTCATGATCGCGAGTACGCTCTCCACGTAGGCCCCAGGCTCCACCTCCCCCGACTGCATGTAGTCCAGGTCCAGGCCGTTGGAATAGAATTTTCCGGCTCCCGTCGTCACCAGCGCCTTGGGTCCTGCCGCCGCCTCGACTTCGTCGAGGAGTTCATTCCAGCGACGAATCGCCTCGCTCCCAAACCGGTTCTCGCCCGCATTCATCCGAAGGACGAACACTTCCCCCTGCTTTTCCAGTGTCCACATTTTGGTCGTACTCCTTTGAGAACGGGTAGGGCGCGTGAGGCGAAAACTTGGGGCTCGAATTCAAGCCCAAGCCGAGATGGATTCTTTCCTTGGCGGCTGCTCGAGGAAGAGCTTTTTTCGGGGCCGCACCGCTGGACCTTCACCTGCGACAATGTTGGAAGCCGACCCCGCTCGCGCGCACCGCCCGAGTTTTCTATTCCTTTTTCTTGCCAGGAAATTCGTTGCGTAGCCCACGCGTCACCGATTGGGGCAACAACGCGTCCAGACGATCGAGGGTCCAGGGATCGTCGGTAAAGACCGTCGCTGCGGGTTTGGGCTGGGTCATCAGGCTGATGTGCTCGGCACTGACGACGAAATCCTGGCCGTTCACGTTGGCGGCGGCATCGGTGCAGAGCCAGGTGACAACCTTGGCTACGCCTTCGGGTACCCAATTCTCGATTCGCGAAATTTCCGGCGCACGCTCCCCGGATTTCTTGGCCCGCGCGATGGCTTCCTTGAGCTGATCGGACAGGGTTAGTCGCGAGGCCGCCCGGGGGCGGATCATGTTCGCGCGGCAACCGTAGCGGCCCAGGTCCCGGGCAATGGTCCGCGTGAACCCCGCGATACCTTCCTTTGCGGCGGCATAGTTGGCCTGCCCCATGCTCCCCAGGCCAGACTCGCTGCCGGTGCTGACCACTACTCCCGAGCGCTGCTCGCGAAAGACCCTGGCGGCCGCGCGGGTGCAGTAGAAAGTCCCACTGAGGTGGATGTCGATGATGCTATTCCATTCGGCATCGGACATGTTGTGAAGCATTCGATCGCGCAGGGTTCCAGCGTTGTTGACCAGAATATCCAGGCGACCGAAATTATCGAGAGCCAACTGGACCAACGCGTCCCCGGTATCCGGTTTGGAAACGTCACCGTAATGGGGAATCGCCTTGCCGCCCACGGAGCTGATCGCATCGCTCACCTCGTCGGCGGGTCCCGATTCCCCGCCGCTACCATCCGCAGCGCCGCCGAAATCGTTGACGATTACGCTGGCCCCGGCTTCGGCGAGGGCCATGCATTCGGCCCGCCCGATCCCGCGACCTCCGCCGGTCACCACTGCTACTTTGCCTTCCAGTCTCATCGTGTTTCCACTCCTTCGCAGATCGTTTATCCGTTGCCGGCCTGGGCCAAGACTCAGGCGGAGATGTTGATCACCCGACGTTGGGTGAATTCTTCGAGTCCCTCGCGGCCGAGTTCGGTTCCCACACCCGACTGCTTGGCTCCGCTAAAGGGAATACCCGGATCGAGCTCGGCGTGCTTATTGACCCAGACCGTGCCCGCGTCCAGGCGCACAGCCAAATCGCGCGCGGCTTCGGGATCGGTCGACCAAACACTGCCGCCGAGCCCCTCGGCGCTTCGATTGATGCGCACCAGCGCTTCTTCGGGGTCCGAGAACTTGATCACCGGAAGGACCGGGCCAAACTGTTCTTCGTCGACCAGGCGCGAGCCCTCCTGGATATCCCGCACGATGGTGGGTTCGATGAAATAGCCGGGTCGGTCGAGGGCCGATCCGCCCGCGATCACCGTTCCCTTTTCGGCCGCGAGGACCACCATAAGCCCGATGCCAGCAGGGCCGAGCCCAATCACTCGAAGGACGCGTATTCGGCGATTCGCTGATCGCTCTATGACCATGCACCCTACGGTGCCACGCAATCGGTTCGGAGTCACGACGCCCTATCGCAGCGCCCAGTTGAAGCCACACGGCTGAATGAACGGAAGATGCCGCTGTATAATCCACTAACGTTACCAAGGGTTATGAGTTTCTGCTGGTGCAAAACGGGCTTTGGTCACCGCGAGCATATGACTCCTTGCACCGGAGCACACCGAGT
>LWDU01040350.1_pt1 | contig 22913 bp, 19 predicted proteins | sample 727161 | NCBI WGS metagenome assembly LWDU01 (sample SAMN04566230, study PRJNA314399) | hydrothermal vent metagenome | isolation source: deep sea hydrothermal plume seawater | place: Mexico: Gulf of California, Guaymas Basin | collected 2004-07-11
ACGGGATGATAGTGGCCGTGCGCGACCAGTCGTCCGGGGGGGCACAGTGAGCGTGCGGCGTCGCGGCCAACACGAGCCGGGCCGCCTGGCCGTCTTCGCCCAGCTGCATGAGTATATAGCCGTACTCGGCGTAAAGCCCCGGCGGCACCTTGCCCAGCGACTCGCCTTTTGTGATCACCCCGGCCAGCGCCTCTTCAAAACGGACGATCTCATCGGGATGTTTGTAATAACTGTACAGAGACCTCTCGTACTTGCCCCAGTGGTACATGGTCTGCGGGGCACAAGCGCCCAGCAACGACAGTGCCAGCAGCAGCGGCAGCCAGGCTCCCGGCAGCACCCATGCGTGTGTGGGCGCCTTCATTCGGCAGCGGGCAGGGCAAATACTTTGAGCGTGCCGCTGCCCAGGAATACTTTTTCGGTAAACAACACTTCACCATCCGGGCCGCGCAACTGGACGCGGTGGGTGCCGGCTTCCAGGCCCAGGGCCTGTTTTTCTTTCTCCAACTGAACGGCCGAGCCCATGGCCAGCCCGTCCACGTAAATCTCGGCGCCCTCGGGCACGTTGGTAAAAGTAATGCGCGGTCGTTCGTCGGTCACGACCACCTGCCCGGCCGGGTAGCTGCAGCCCGTGCATACAAGCGCCAGGCAGATCGTTGCTAGAACACCTTTCATAGCTCGTCCTCTCCAGTCTCGGCCACGAACAGGTCGGCCCGGGCCGTATTCTTGAGCGAGCCCTTGAGCGAGCCCGGCACTACCCTGGTCATCGAGCCCTCGTGCCACTCGTCGTCACCAAAAAAAGAAAGTACCTCGACCCGGGCCAGCTCGCTCGGGGGCAGGCGCAGCTTGAAACCCGTCTGGCTGCTCTCAACCTGCTCGCCCCGTCGAAAAACAGCCAGCACGTCGCCCTTGCGCAGACCCTGGCTGCGGCCGCCACTGATCACTACCGAGTCGCCCTGCAACTTGAGAACGTCGGTCCGCCAGGGGCGCGCCTCGAGCTCGCTCACCAGCGAACTCATCAGGTCGGTTATGGCGGCGCCGATGGCCCGGTCGTTGAGCGTGGCGTCGTAGTCGGCCTGGCTTCCGTAGCCCGCCACCTCGCCCGACTCGCTGCTGGCCTCACCCGTACCCGAGGCCGAGAAAAAAGAGTGGGCCGTTCTCGGGTCGACCAGGCGAACCTCGACCTTGGCCCGCGCTGTCTGCTTCTTGGTAGCGCTCAGGAACCCGCGCGTGCCGGTCGTGGTGCGCCCGAACTCGGTGATGGACCCGAGGATGACCGCGTCGACACCCACGAGGTCGGCCGCCCCTGAAATCTTCTGTTCCTTTTCGAGGTCGGCCAGGCCCTGCCGCTCAAACACCATGAAGCGCGCCGACTGCACCAGGCGCACCGACAGCATATCGCTTACCTGTTTTCCGAGCGGGTCAACGCTGGCGCTACCGAGCAGGGTCTTGCCGTAGCGGGTCTCGTTGGTGAAACGAGATATAGCGATTTTTCTTTTCAGCACCCGCTGCTCGGCGGTGCTGGCTTCTTCCTGCGCCTCGCGCTGGACCTCGCGCGACACCGGGGCCTGTATTGTCTCGGGCCCTTTCTGCACCGTTGCGCAGCCCGACGCTGAGACCGCCAGCGCCAGGGCCGCCGCCGCGATCAAGGCCGCGGCTGTGCCCTCAATCACGGGCAGTTCAGGAATGGTACGATAACGCATATTTTTCTAACCCTCGTTCGCTGTTGCCGACGCCATCATTACGCAACCGTATGTTTTCGTAAACTCGAGCCCGGGCTGATTTTTGCGGCAGAGGCACTAACTGGCCGTTTTCCCTCTTTTTTTTCCGCGTCGCGCAGTGGCCAAGTGTCCAGGCGGCCGTCAGCGGTGGCTATGCCCCTCGCTCTACTCGCCGGTAAAGGTAGGTTTACGTTTCTCCATGAATGCGGCCATGCCCTCGGCCATATCACGCGTGCCGAAGGTTGCCATCACCGCACGACGCTCGGCGGCCAGACCCTCGGCCAGCGGCTCTTCGCCCGATCCCACCACGGCCTTGAGCACGCCCGCCACCGCCAGCGGCGGCATGGCAGCGAGCTCGGCGGCAAGTTCGGCTCCGCGCTGCTTGAGCTCGGCTACGGGCCACAGCTCGTTTACCAGGCCCATGCGCAGGGCCTCGGGTCCGGAGACCTTCTTTGCCCGCAGTATCATGTCGAGCGCGTGCATGCGGCCCACGCAGCGCACAAGGCGCGCGCTTCCTCCCCAGGCCGGCACCGTGCCAAGATCCATCTCGGGCAGCCCTATCCTGGCGCCCTCTTCGGCGGCCAGCCTGAAGTGACAGGCCAGCGGCAGCTCGAGGCCGCCGCCCAGGCAATAGCCGTAGAGCAGCGCGATGGTGGGCTTGGGCATCTGCTCTATGGCGGCCAGCACTCGCAGGCGCTGATCAAAAAGCGCCTCGGGACCACCCATCTTCTTGATGCCGGCGGGTAGTTCCTTGAGATTCATGCCAACCGAAAAATTCTCTTCGCCGGCGGCCGAGAACACCACCGCCCTGACTGACCTGTCCTCGGCGAGCGCGGCCACCTGCTCCTCGAGCTCATCCATGTAGGCCATGCTCATGCGGTTACGGGGCGCGTCGTTGTTGATCAGTGTGACCACCGCGCCCTGGCGCTCAACGATCAACGCCGGCTTGTCTTGTGTATCGGTCATCGGTTTTCTTCAGCTGCCGGCGGAATCCCCGCCAGCCATCAGCCCCCGCCGCCGCAACCCGACACGCCGCCATCTATGGGCATGGTGATGCCGGTTATCCACGAAGCGCGATCCGAAGCCAGGAAGGTTACCGCGTTGGCCACGTCCCCGGGTGTGCCCAGGCGCTTGAGCGGGTGCTGGTCTATGGCGGCCTGCTCGTTGGTGGACCACAGCATCTCCGACAGGCGCGTCTTTACGACGGCCGGCGCCACGGCGTTCACCCGCACCGTGGGAGCCATGTCCATGGCCATCTGCCGGGTCAGGTGTATCAGCGCGGCCTTCGAAACGTTGTAGGCGCCTATGTACGGGCCGGGCATGAGGCCGCCCACGCTGGCGGTGTTGATGATGACGCCGCCGTGTTCTTTCATCCAGCCCTGCCACGCGGCCTGGGCCCAGGCCAGGGGCCCGCGCTGGTTGACGGCCCAGGTCTTGTCTACGGCCGCGAGGTCTACCTCGCCCATGTGACCGGGCGCTGGATTGGTGCCGGCGTTGTTGACCAGGATGTCGCAGGAGCCATGCTCGGCCACCACGGCCGCAACAGTAGTGTGGGCATCGTCGGCCGAGTCGGCGCGGGCGACCACGGCCTGCAGGCGGGCCGCGGCGTCAGCGCCAACAGCCTCGGCAATGGCCTCGCAAGCCGCGTCGGCGTTTTCCTGCCGGCGCGTGGTCACCACCACCGCCCGCGCACCCGACATGAGGAACTCCTCTGCGATGCCCTGCCCTATGCCGCGGCTGCCGCCGGTTATGATGGCCACCTTACCTTCCAGTGTTACGTCCAAAGTTGCTTGTCCTCCCGAACCGACAATCTGCCAATGTTCCGAGGCCAGCGCCAGCAGGCGCACAGCTACCTGCCAAGGCTTGCCGTTAGGCCGCACGTTGCGGCACAATGATTGTATGGCGGCGTGGCGACAGAAAAACAGGTCGCCCGCCGGTGCACTGCTACGAGCCCGCCTGCGCGACAAGCGCGTAGCGATCCGCCCCGCCGTATTTGTCGACATAGAGGCCACCGGCATGGACCCTGCCGAGGGCGACCGCATGGTCGAGATCGCGGTGGTCGACGACTCGGGCCACGTGCTGCTCGACAGCCTGGTTGACCCCGGCCGCGGCATGCCCGATCGCGCGGTCAACATTCACGGTATCAGCCGAGCCATGCTGCGCGACGCACCTACGCTCGACGAGCTGTGGCCCGAGATCTATCGACTCACCGTGGAGCGGCAGGTTGTTTTCTTTGACGCCGACGCCGATACGCGATTTTTTCCAGGCGAGCTCGCCTGGGCGCGACGCGTTGACTGCGCCATGCTCGGCTTCGCCCGTTCGCAACGGGTGTGGGACGCCCACCACGGCAACTGGCGCCGCCAGGGACTCGACTTCGCCGCGCGCCACATCGGCTATCGCTGGCGCGGGCCGCACCACCGCGCCCTGCCCGACGCACTCGCCTGCCGGGCGGTGTGGCGCTGGTTGCAGCGGCAGCCGACCACGGCCGTCCACGCATCACCCACCGTCATCTCTGCGCGGACCTAGCACGATTGCCCAGCGACGGGGAAAAAAGAGCGACTTAGCCGGCGGGAGTGGCGACTGGCCCCGGGTTTATTGGCTGGCATCACGGCGGGCGAAATCGCCGGCCAGGTGACGGCTCGAGAGGTAGAACAGCAGCGACCCCAGCAGCCCGGTAGAGGCCACGCTGAGCAGCGACCAGCGTATTGCCAGCTGGCCATAGGTCGGGGCAAAGCTGTCGTTGAGAAATCCCACCAGCGATGGGCCGGCACCGGCGCCCACGAGGTTGACGATGAACAAGAGTATGGCCGCCGCGGTGGCACGCATACGCAGGCGCGCGAGATTCTGGTTGAGCGTGTGCATGGCCGGTACGTACATATTCGACAACACGTAGAACACGAAGAAGAACGCCATGGCCACGCGCGGAGCGTCGCTCAGTAAAAACAGCGCCGCAAAAGGAAGGCTCGCCAGCGTCACTATCGCCGGCAGGCGCATGTACCAGGCCACGTCTACGCGCGACAGTCGGTCGCAGAGGTAGCCGCCCGCGTAGGCTCCCGCGCTGCCACCCAGCCCGACGACGGCGGCCATCCACACACCGATCTCCACCGGCGCCATGCCGTGCACGCGACCGAAGAACTCGTAGCCCCACATCAGCACGCCGTAGCCGGTGATCGACAGCAGGCTCGAGCCCGCCACGAGGTACAGCCAGCTGCGGCAACCCAGCAGGTAAGACAAGGTCTCCCGCAAGGTGGTCGGCTCTACGGGGGTCGTCACGTTTTCGGACATACCGCGCGGCGGCTCGCGCACCGTCAGCCGCACGACCACCGCCATCACGAGGCCGGGCAGGCCGAGCACGATAAAGGCCGTACGCCAATCGAAGTTGGCCCTGAGGTAGCCGCCGCCAAGGTAGGCGATGGCCGAGCCCACGTACACGCCCCAGGAATAGATTCCCATGGCGCGGGCACGGCGCTCTGGCGGAAAATAATCGCTTATCAACGAATGCGCCGGCGGGCTGCCGGCCGCCTCGCCCACACCGACGCCCACACGCGCCAGGGCCATCTGCGCAAAGCTGCGCGTGAGCCCGGTAGCCACCGTCATCGCGCTCCACACCGTGAGGCCAACAGCTATTATCGTGCGGCGATTGCCCCTGTCCGCCAGCCGGGCGATGGGTATGCCGGCGATCGTGTAGAACAGCGCAAAGGCGAAGCCCACGAGCAGGCCCATGTGGGTGTCCGAGACGCCGAACTCTTCCTTGATGGGCCCGATAAAGACCGACAGCACCTGCCGGTCGATGAAGTTGATCACGTAAACCGCGAACAACACCCACAAGACGTAGTTGGAGTAGCCGTCGCTCGCCTTGTTGCCGCCTGGGTTGATTGCTGGCTGCTCGCTCATACGGCGACCACCCTTATGCATGGGCCCCACCGGGTAAAGTCAGCGCAATCGGTCCACGCGGGCGGTCAGTCCTTCTCGACGACGGTCAGCTTGAGCACGCCGTCGTCATCGTCGTCGTCCGTGCCCCCACGGTCATCAAGACCCAGCAGCTGGCCGTCCCTGGCATCGGGCAGCTCCTCTACCGATCGCAGCTTGCGCTCCATGGCACGCGTGCGCGTCTCGGTCTGCTCTATGGTGCTGGCTGCCGTGTTAAGCTGCTTCTTGACCTTGGCCAACACGTCGCCGAACTTGCCGAACTCGCTCTTCACCGCGCCCAGCACCTTCCACACTTCGCTGCTGCGTTCTTCAATCGCCAGCGTGCGAAAGCCCATGCGCAGGGCGTTGAGCTGGGCCAGCAGGGTAGACGGACCGGCCACCGTCACGCGATGACTGGACTGCAGATCCTCGACCAGGCCCGGCTGCCGTATCACCTCGGCGTACAGCCCCTCGGTGGGCAGAAACAGTATCGCAAAGTCGGTGGTGCGCGGCGGGTCGAGATACTTGCCGGCGATATCGGCCGCCGATTTCTTCACCACCCGCACCAGCGCCTTGCTCGCCTCGGCCACGCCCTCGGCATCGGCACGATCGGCGGCGTCGACCAGGCGCAGGTAGTCCTCCTGGGGAAACTTCGAATCGATGGGCATCCACACGCAGCTGTCGGGTTCATCGCGGGAACCGGGTAGACGCACGGCAAACTCCACGAGATCGTCGGAGCCCTCGCGGGTCTTGACGTTGCGGTCGTACTGCGAGGGAGTAAGCACCTGCTCGAGCAGCGCGCCCAGTTGTACTTCGCCCCAGGTACCACGCGCCTTGACGTTGGTGAGCACGCTCTTGAGATCGCGCACGCCGCCGGCCAGCTCCTGCATTTCGCCCAGGCCCTTCTGCACGGCCTCCAGGCGCTCGCTCACCAGCTTAAAAGATTCGCCCAGGCGTTTCTCAAGCGTGCCTTGTAGTTTTTCGTCAACGGTCTGCCGCATCTCGTCGAGTTTCTTCGCATTGCCCTCCTGCATCTCGCGCAGGCGCTCTTCGAGCGTGCCGCGCAGCTGGTCGGTGCTTTTCCCCAGCGAAGTCTGAACGCTCCCCAGCGAAGTCTGAACGCGCTCGAGTTGCTGGTTTACCTCGCCGCGCAAGCGGCCGGCGTCCTCGGAACTCTCGCGACGACTGTCGCCCAGCCCTTTTGTGAGGTCTTCGCGAATACGCTGCTCGAGTTCGCGGGTGTCCAGCTCCTGCTGGCCGCCACCACGCAGAATCAGCACAAGCGTAGTCGCCAGAACCCCGGCGAGCAGAACTATGATTACTATATCCATTCTTGTCCCCTGGGCCTCAGTCGGCCCGGCCGCCAATCACGGCCGCGCCAGAATAGCCCGGCGCGGCAGCAGTTGTTAACGCGCGGGGCGACTGGCCACAGCCACCCCGAGCGGCTGCCCGGCAGACGGATGGAGCCTTCCACCGCTTGCCGAACAACCCACCCACATTAAACCCACCGGTAGCTCAAAAGCTGAGCCTGCGTCAGCCCTGCAATGTTTGCGTGGGCTGCGGCTTCGGGTGTATACGATCGCACCGGTGAGGGAGAGGAAAATGACTACAACGGCCGCCCACCCATCTATTTCAAGTACGCCCATAGAGCTCGACGGCAGCGATCTCGCCACGGCCTGCGTGCTGTGCAGCCACAACTGCGGACTGCGGGTGGACGTATCGGACGGCCGCATCACTGACGTACGGGCCGATGAGACCAACCCCTTTACGCAGGGCTACATCTGCAACAAGGGCGTGACCATCACCAATTACATTGACCACCCGCTGCGCGTTGAGCACCCGCTCAGGCGCCGCGACGACGGCAGCTTCGAGCAGATCGACTGGGACACGGCGATCACCGAGATTGCCAGCCGCCTGAGAGAACTGCGCGATACGCACGGCCCGGGATCACTGGGACTGTCGGGCGTCGGGGGACAGGGCAACCACATGGACGCACCCTACGCCACGGGCTTTTTGAGGGCCTTCGGCACGCGCAAGTGGTTCAACGCCTACGCCCAGGAAAAAACCCAGCACCACCTGGTCGACTCCTGGATATTCGATGCTTCGCCAGCCGCATTCATGCACGCCGACGTCGACAACACGGCCTTCATGGTCGTCATGGGCACCAATCCCAAGATCAGTCACCGGGGCCACCGCGCGCTGGACACCTTCAAGGCCCTGGAGAAGAAGGAATCGTGCACCGTGGTCGTCCTGGACCCACGCGAGACCGAAACCACCCGCGGGGCCGACCGTCACCTGCAGGTACGCCCGGGCAGCGACGCCCAGTTGCTGCTGGGCATGGCCGCAAGCATCGTGCAGAACGAACTTTTCGATGCCGAATTCCTGCAATCGACCACCACCGGTTTTAATGAAATACGCGACGCGCTCGGCCCCATCAACGTAGCCGAGATGGCCTCGCGCGCGGGCATCGAGGCCGCCGAACTGGAGCAGCTCGCCCGCGATTTTGCCACCGCACCTTCGGCATCCTTTTTCTTCGATCTTGGCGTTGAGCAGACCCCTTACTCCACGCTGGTGTCTTACCTTATACGCATACTGGCCTGCATAACCGGCAATTTCGGTAACCCCGGGGGCATGCATTTCATCGAGAGTTTTGTGCCGGCAACGCGCAGCGCCAACAGAAATGCCGAGCCGGAAAGAGCCCTGGCCTCGGGCATACCGGCCATTCGTGCGCTGGGCAACTTCGGAATGTTTTCTCCCACCCTGGCGCCCGAGGAGATACTGGTCGACCATCCAGAGCGCATACGTGCGCTGATCGTTGAGGGAGGCAACCCGCTGCTGTCATATTCCGACACCGGCAAGTGGCGCGAAGCGATTGCGGCTCTCGACCTGCTGGTAGTCATCGACCCCGCCATGAGCGAGACTGCGCGCGAGGCCGACTACGTGCTACCGGTGCCCTGCGGTTACGAAAAGTGGGAGATCGCCAACTTCCCGCGCCGCCACCCGCAGATCGAGGTGCAGGTCAGGCCGCCGGTGGTTCCGGCCCCGCCCGACACCAGGCCCGAACCGGAAATCTACACGCGCCTGCTCGAGGAAATGGGACTCGTGGAATCGCTACCAGCCGAACTCGACGAGCTGGCCTGCGGCGAAGACCCCGTTGCCGAGCGCGCCGCATTTTTTGCGCGCGCACTGGAACTGGTGGCCGGCCCAGCCTCGCGCGGGCTGGACGCCGAGACCCAGGTAGTCTCCTGGGCCTACCGCTCGGTGGGCCGCCACATGCCCGCGCCCTCGCTGGTGGCCGTGTGGGCGCTGTGCCAGGCCAACGCCATGCAGCGCCACGACGCGGTGCTGCGCACCCTGGGCAACGATTGGAGCGACAAGACTCCGGGCGAACTGGGCGAAGAAATATTCCGGCGTATACTGGACAACCCGCAGGGTGTCGAGATCGCCTGCCTGGACGAAACCAGGACGCTGGTCGACCACATCGGCCACGAAGACGGCCGCGCCCACCTCGCCGTGCCCGAGATGCTCGAGGAAATACAACGGGCGGTCACCAACGGCCTGCCCTCCGATCCTGACTACCCCATGATACTGGGCAACGGCCTGCGTACCCGCTGGACGGCAAACACCATCCAGCGAGACCCCAACTGGCGCAAGGGGCGCGGGCCACACTGCCAGCTGTCGATCAGCCCGGCCGACGCCGAGCGCCTCGACATCAGCGACGGCGAGACGGTGCGCCTGTCCACGCGCAAGGCCAGCGTGGAGTTACCGGCCACCGTCGACAAGCGACTCCAGGACGGCCACGTGGCCATGCCCAATGGTTTCGGCATGCAGCACGAAAACGACACCGGCCAGCTCGAGACCGTGGGCGTGAACATGAACCTGCTAAGCGACGCGGCCGACCGCGATCCGTTTACCGGCTGCCCGCACCACCGTTTTCAGCCCTGCCAGGTCGCCAAGGTTGCGTAGCACGCCAGGCCGGGGCCGGCCTGCGCCTGCCCGCGACTCTCAGTCCACCAGCAGTTCGACCGTGTCGCCCAGCTCTATCTGTCCGGTGCGGGCCACCCCGGCGTAACTGCCGAGGTCCTGGCCGGCGTCGGCCACTATGCTGCGCAGCACCGAGGGGTCGTCTGCGAGGCCGGCCGTGGCGCGCGTAGTCATGCCGCACCTCACGGTCGGCATCAGCGAGTCGAGTTCGACCTCGCCGATTTTCAGGCGCGCGCCCTGCCAACCGGCCTCCACGAGTCCCTGCAGCTCGCCTGCAGTGCGGATGAGCAGGTTGGGCCTGAAGCGAGCTGGTTCCCAGGCGGCCTCGGGGTTGAGGTCGGCCATGTGAGCCAGCGAGGCGGTGGTGAGCAGGTGCAGCGGGAAGGCGTCGAAATAAGTGCCCAGCGGCGAGGTGTGCTCCATGAGTTCTTCTGGAAACACCGACAGGTCGGGCAGTGGCTCACCGGGCAGGCGAGAAAATATCTGCCTGAGCTCTTCTTCGAAGTCCTCGTTATCGGGCGCGCCGCGGCGGTAGTGCTCGACGTTGTCAGCCGGCTGTCGCGGCCACAGCGTGACCTCGCGGCCGAGCAGGCGCGAAAGCACCGCGTTGGCGTCGGGGTCACCGCTGTCCAAGCTTGAGCCGTCGGGCAGGATCATGCGCACTGGCCCGATACCGCTCTCTTCCGAGCCCGAACTGTAGCTCGCCGAGCAGCGCATGAGCAGGGGCATCTTCTTGGCGCCGCGTATCTCGCCTGCTTTTTCGTCGCGCAGCGCCCAGCCGCGGTCGCCCGCCACACCGTCGCTGCCCAGGACCGCGCTCGCCAACGTCTCGCCCTGCATCGACTTGACCGGGTAGCGCCACAGCCCGGCAACTTCGCCTACAATCGTCGCTGTCACTGTCTCTCCTGCAGAGTGGGCCGGCGGCGGCTCAGCTGGCCCCTTTTATGCCGACCGGAAGAGTGGACACCTCGTCGGGGCTTATGAAGGTGGGGTTCTCGCGATCGCGCAGGCCAGCCATGCGCCGGTGGGCCAGGTACACCCAGGGGTCATCACCCGGCAGTACGTAGAAACGCTCTGATCGCACGGCGGCAAAGGTGCGCTCGGCGATAACGGTTGCCGAAACTGCCTCGACCATCGCCTCGTCCATGGCGTCGTTGACCACCTGCCTCTCGTCGTTATTGACCCCGGTGACGGCGTGCGACGCAGGTCGGTTGCGTTCGGCCCCGTTGATGTTGGTCGCCACGGCTTCGGGACACAACACCGACACGCGGATGTTGGCGCCCTTGAATGACAGCTCGTGGTGCAGACATTCACTCATGGCCACCACCGCGTGCTTGCTCGCGTGGTAAGCCGACACGAAGGGCATCGACGTCAGCCCGGCCATCGACGAGGTGTTGACCACGTAGCCCTGCTGGCCGCTATCCATCATACGCGGAATAAAACTACGCAGGCAGTTGGCGATGCCGAATACGTTGACGTCGAACACCCAGCGCCAGTCGTCGTCGCTGCAATCCCAAACCGCCCCCGCGCAGAACACACCGGCGTTGTTGCACAGCAGGTTCACCTGCCCGTACTCGGCAAAGGCGCGTTCGGCCAGCGACTCTACCTCGGCCGTACTGGTAACGTCGGTGACCACCGGCAGCACCGGTGCGCCGCCCTTACCAAGCTCGGCCGCGGCAAGCGCGAGGGGGGCTTCCTCTACATCCGCCAGTACAACCTTCATGCCCTCGGCCACGGCCCTTTCGCCGAGCGCCCTGCCTATGCCACTGGCGCCGCCCGTTATGACTGCCACCTTACCCGTAAAATCATGCATTGCTGGTCCTTGTACTCCTCTAACGACACTACTACACGGGACAAGCCCAGGCCATGCCCTTTTTCGCCCCAAAGGCGCCCTTTCAGCGCTCGAGGAGTTCCAGGCGCTCGGCGGCCTCGAAAGTCGAGCGCAGGCGCTGCCAGTCCTCGTCGGCCAATGCCTTGTAGCCCTCGTCGCCGCGCTCGCGCCAGTAGATCGAGCCCGGCACGCGCTCCGGGTGGTAATGGTCGGCCTTCAAATTGCGCACGAGAATCTTTTGCGTGCCGGTATACTCGAAATCGTCGACCACGCGCACGAAGTCGGGAAACCACTTGCGGTCCATGCCTCCGTGCTCGATCTGCTGCTCGCAGTAGTCAAACAGCGACTGGGGGTCAAACTCGATGCCCTCGCGCATCTTGACGGCAGCCATCACGAGCTCGTCCGACACCGAGCAGGGCACGCCGTACGCCGCAGCTAACGGAAAGTCGGGATGCTCGGAGATAAGCCGCGAAACCTGCATGGCCGAAAAGTTTTCGCCGTCCTTGCGTATCCAGTCATCGGTGCGGCCGTCGAAGAAAAGAAAGCGATCACCGTCGCGCTCGAGCATGTGGCCAAGGTCTCCGGAGTGGTAAACACCGTCGCGATACTTGCTCGAGTTAGCGTCGTCGTTTTCGTAGTAGCCCTGGAACAACGACGTGTCTTCGGCCACGCGACATATTTCACCCACCGCGTCGTCGTAGTTGGCGATCTTGCCGTCCGAGTCAAGCTCGGCGGGCGGGCATTCGTTCCCGCCCTCGCCGATTATCTTCACAGCGGGGTCGGTCACCTGGCCAACGCTGCCGCGCGGGTCGCCCATCTTGCGAAAGGTCGAAATCGCCGCCTCGGTACTGCCGTAGAGTTCGAACATGTCTTCGAGCCCCATCCAGTCGACGAAACGGTCGATGTCGGGCGGCGCTGCTCCATTGCCCACCGCGTAGCGAAACATGTTGTCGGGATGCTCGGTAACCTCGGCCCGTATGCGATCAAGGTCGCCGTCGTACTGTTTCTCCAACGCGCGCAGCACGTAGTGCACCGGCTCGCCCACGTAGTTCCAGAAGGTGACGCCATTGCCGATCACGTCAGGCACGAACTTAGAGGCGCTGAAGCGCTCCCGCAGCGCCATGCGAGCGCCCACCCAGAAGCTGGGCATGAAGCCTATGAACATGGAGTTGGAGTGAAAAAGCGGCATGCAGGCATAACCGCAATCGTCGCGGCCCAGGCCGAGGTGGTCCGACACCACCGCGCCGATCATGCACAGCTTCAGGTGGTTGTTGTTAATACCCTTGGGCAGCCCGGTCGTGCCCGAGGTGTAGATGATCATCAGGTTAGTTTCAGGCGTGACTTCCACATCGGGAAACTCGAGGTCGGGCGTGGCCGGGCCCATCTCCGAGTCAAGGCAGGCCCGGTAGTCCATCGATGCGTCGAAGTCGCCGTCGCCGCTGCGCAGTACAAGTACGTTTTCTCGCGGCACGGTCTCCAGCTGGTCGAGTATGCGTTCGGCTTCGGGCCAGCTGCGCTCGTCGACCACCAGCAGGCGCGAGCGCGACTGGTTGATGACACCGGCCAACACTTCTCCGCGCAGGCCGCTGTTGATACCGAAAAGCGTGGAGCCGTTTATGGCGCAGCCGCCGTACAGCGAGCTGAGCTCGAGGTGGTTCTCGAGCAGCATTGCCACGTGGCCCGGTTGGGCGTCGTCAATCTTGCCCAGGCGCGACTTTATAAAATGGGCAACCCGGGTCGACTCGTCGCAATACTGTCCCCAGCTCCACGATCGATCGTCGTGGGTGAGGAAAGTGCGCTCCCGCAATTCTTCGTTTTCTCTTCTAACGCGAACCTGGTCGCGCACCGTGAATTCAGCCTCGAAAGTGTAAGCATCACCCGCCATCAGTATCTCCTGGTAAATCAGATTTGTCGGCGCAAGCTAACAGCAAAAAATCCCCATCGCTAACAGGGAAGACGCGAGCGCGAATACAGGGAAACCGGGAGCCTTGAGAGTGGCCAGGGAGCTTGGGCGAAGAGACTTGGCAGGGCCGCACTGCTCCCCCGGCTGGCAAATTGCCTGCCGGCAGGTATGGGAAGACATTGCGACCCCGCCCGGGCCCCCCCCCCCCCCGAACAGCAGGGCGTACCCGTTTACGTCCTGAGGACATACCCAAGCCTGAACGCTGGGTAGCCCTTCTTTATAATAGAAACATCCGAATCCCTTTCACGCCAGCCCCCAGACGGGTATATCTTCAGCACAACCTTCGATCCGCGGCCCGTTTGGGGGGGAGGTGAGACTGCGCAGTAGCACTGCTAGAGTCCCGGTTGACCACCATGCTGATCAAGTCGCCCAATCCCCTTCACGCGCGCGAAAGCGAGGTCACCGACCGCGACACCTGGCTTTCGAGACGCCGCTTCCTGGGCAAGGCCGCCAGGGGTGCAGGCCTTGCCCTGGCGGCGAGCAGCGGGGGAGCCGGGGCGCTTCTTGCCGGCTGTGAACCGGCGGCGGTCACGGCCAGGGACAGCGACGGGCAACTTCGCCTCGGTGACATAAAAGCCAACAAGCGCTACCTGCTTCCCGATACGATCACCGAGAAGGCGGCGGCCACCACCTACAACAATTTCTACGAGATGGGCGTACTCAAGTCCGACCCCCGAGAAAACGCCCACCTGTTGAAAACGACCCCTTGGAGCGTGCGCGTGCACGGCCTTGTAGACAAGCCGGCCGACTACCAGCTCGAGGATTTCATTGCCCCCCAGCAGCTCGAAGAACGCATCTACCGCCTGCGCTGCGTCGAGGCCTGGTCAATGGTCATCCCCTGGGTAGGTTTTCCCATGGCCGACCTCATCGGGCGGGCTCAACCCACGAGCAAGGCCCGCTTCGTTAAGTTCACCACCCTGCTCGACCCCTCCATGCTGCCCGGCCAGCGCACGCCCGTGCTCGACTGGCCTTACATCGAAGCACTCGAACTCAAGGAAGCCCTGCACCCGCTCACCTTGCTCACCGTTGGAATGTACGGCGAGATTCTGCCAAACCAGAACGGCGCGCCGCTCAGGCTCGTGGTGCCGTGGAAGTACGGCTACAAGAGCATCAAGTCTATTGTCGACATCGAGTTTACCGACCGCCGCCCCGTGCCTTCGTGGACGCGGGCCGCGCCCAACGAGTACCCGTTCTACTCCAACGTAAACCCCTCGGTAAACCACCCGCGCTGGAGCCAGGCCCGCGAGCGACGCATCACGAACATACCGCGCGGGCTCGACGCCATAGGCGCCCTGCTCGAACCCAAAATTGAAACGCTCATGTTCAACGGGTATCCCGAGGTTGCCGAGCTCTACCGCGGCATGGACATGACCCAACTATCCTGACCACTGGAACGAGGAACCTGTAATGTCATCAACTTACACGAGGCCGTCCGCGGCAACGCAGCACCCGGGCACGCGCACAACGACGGTGATCGCCGCCTTGCTGCTGCTCACGACATCCAGCCTGCTGACCGGCTGCGAGCGCATCCAGGACAGGATGATCGAGCGCCGCATCGAGCAGGGACTGGCCGGCGACCGCGAGGACCTGATGAAGGATGGCTCGCTGCACGTCATTCTCTGCGGCACCGGGTCGCCCCTGCCCGACGCCGATCGCGCGGCCGCCTGCACGGCGGTGATAGCCGGCAACAACTTCTACCTGGTCGACGTGGGCCCCGGCAGCCAGGAAGTCGTACAGCTCATGCGGCTGCCACGCGCCAGGCTCTCGGGTGTGCTGCTCACCCATTTTCATTCTGATCACATAGGCGGACTGGGCGAAGTCACGATGCAAAGCTGGGTGGCCGGCCGTGACAAACCACTGCCGGTCTACGGCGGCCCGGGTGTGGAGCAGGTGGTCGACGGTTTCAACACCGCCTACAACCATGACCGCGCCTACCGGGTGGCCCACCACGGCGACCATGCCATGCCGCCCGAGGGCGGGCGCGCAGTGTCCCGGCCCTTCGAGGTGGCCGAGCAACGGGTCACCATCATCGATGACGGTGAACTACGCGTGACTGCCTTCAAGGTTGAGCACGATCCGGTAGAACCCGCGGTTGGCTATCGTTTTGACTACGGCGGACGCTCGGTGGTAATAAGCGGCGACACCGGCCGCTCGGACGCGCTGGTAGAAGCCTCGCGCGGTGCCGACCTGCTGGTGCACGAGGCCCTGGCCGGACACCTCATCAGCCGCATGTCCCGCTTGGCGGGCGAGCGCGGGCTGGATCGACTGGCCGGGCTGTCTGCCGACATACTCGACTACCACGCCACGCCAGCCGAGGCCCTGGACGCGGCCCGGCGCGCCGGGGTACCCACGCTGGTGCTCACCCACCTGGTGCCGGGGCCGCCCAACCGACTGTCCGAACGCGTGTTCATGCGCGGCACCGACGACACTGATGTCGAGCTCATACTCGGCCGCGACGGCATGCACTTCGTGCTGCCTCCCGGTGGCGGCCTGCAGCGCGAGAACCTCGAGTGACGCCAGCCCCGCCGGCCGGGGCTGGCCGGCTGGCAAACACCGCCGCCTGGCTGGCCATCGCCACACCCCTGGCGTTACTGCTCTATGACCTGCCGGCGGGCCAACTGGGCGCCAACCCCATAGAAGAAATAACCCTGCGCACAGGCATGACGGCCTTCGCCCTGCTGACGGCCTCTCTGGCCATCACGCCGCTGCGCAAACTGGCCGCCTCGACCGCCAGCGCCCGACAATCAGCGCCGTGGATAGCGCCCTGGCGACGACGGCTGGGCTTGTCGGCCTTTGCCTACGCCTGCCTGCACGCCGCGACCTGGTTCGTGCTCGACCACCAGCTGGACAGCTCGGCCATGCTCGAAGACATAGTCGAGCGCCGCTTTGCCACCGCCGGCATGGCCGCTTTCGCCTGCCTGTGCGTGCTCGCCGCCACCTCCAGCCAAGCCGCCCTGCGCCGCCTGGGCGGGCCGACGTGGCGACGAATACACCGGCTGGCCTACGCCGCCGGGGTGGCTGCCGGGCTGCATTTTCTGTGGCTGAGCAAGGGCGAACAGCTGTTGCCCTGGGCCATGGCACTACTGGTGGGCCTGTTGCTGGTGACACGCGTGGTCCGCGCGCGGCAGAAATCCTGAAGGCGTGGCATACTGAAGTACCGTGGCCCCTACCCAGACAGCACGTCCGCTCACCCTGACCGCCGACGTCCTTGAGAAACTCAAGCTCGTGCGTGCCGACAAAACGGGAACATCGCTGGCGCGTTTTCCTGACTTCATGGTCGTGGGCCCGCAGCGCACCGGCACCACCTGGCTGCACGCCAACCTGAGAGAACACCCCGAGGTGTTTTTCTCCGAGCCCAAGGAGCTGTTCTTCTTCAACCGCCTCGTTGAACGCGATCACGTTAAGTTCACCAGCGACCGCCTCGACTACTACCTTCGCTTTTTCAGCGACAGCCCCCAGCACTGGCTTTACAAGCAAGCCCGCGCCCTCGCGCGCCACCGCCGCCTGTACCTGCCGCGGGTAAGAGGAGAGGCTACGGCCAGCTACGCAGCGCTTCCCGAAGAAGTCATCGCCGAGATAACCACGCTCAATCCGGCGATCAGGATAATCATGATGCTACGCGACCCCGTGGAGCGCGCCTGGTCACACGCCAGCAAGGACCTCGTGCGCAACCCCGGCCGCAGTGCGCAGGACGTCAACGACCAGCAGTGGCAGGAGTTCTTCGCAGAGCCCTACCAGCTGGCCTGTGCCCGCTACCAACAAAACCTCGAGCGCTGGCAGGGCTACCTGCAGCCGGGCAACGCGCTGGTCCTGCCCTACGACGACGTGTCGCTTCGGCCGTCCGAACTGCTGCTCGAAACCATGCGTTTCCTGGGCGTGTCGGACGACGCGCGTTACGTGGGCAGCCTCGCCGAACAGCGAGTCAACCCGGCCAGTGGCAGCTCCGTGCCCGACCACCACCGCGAGTTCCTTGAAGACCTGCTGTCGCGGGAGATCGCCGACTACCACGCGCTCGTGGACTCAAGCGCGAGCAGCCCTCGCTGACCGCGGCGCGGAACCAGAATTACTCGTGGGAGTGAAGAGCCTCGTGTTCGCGCGCGGTCTTGGGGCGAGTGTCTCGACCACGCTCGCGTGACAGCGTGATGGTCGCGAGCGATTTGACGTTGGCGCACTCGTCGGCACTCGCGCTTGAGCACTTGGCCGCGTTGGCCACGTAGAACCTCACCGGCCCGCCCTGCTCGCGTGGTAGCGGACCGCCGTTGAGGCTGTAGGCCAGCACCGCGTCTGCCACGGCCGCCAGGTGCACGCTGATGGCAAACTCTCCGTCGTCGGACTCAAGCGTAATCCAGTCGGCACCGTCAGCGACTCCCACCGACTCGAGCAGGGCCGACAGCCTTACCGCTTCACCCTCGCGCCCCTCGACCACTTGTCCGAGGTCGGCCACCTGCCCGGGCAGCGCCGCCAGCGCAGCAAAATCCAGGTCGCCGGCCGCGGCTACCTCTCCCTGTACAGTTAAACTCATGTTGTCGTCCTCTTCCTGTTGAAACTGGTCGAGCCGGCGGCTGCCCGGCTCCACCTGTCGCCCGATCTGCCCGCAGCTCAATTGTCAGCGCATGGCCGGCCCCTGTAAAGCCAGGAACCCGCCTGCTCTTGCATGGATACCCGCCACAGCCGTATTCTACCGCGTGAACGCCCGCGCCGACAGTCTGCCCAGCCCCTGGCTCGAGGAAGTTGAACTCGACTACGCGCCCCCCTTGCTGGGCGAGCACAGTGCAGACCTGGCCGTGGTGGGCGGCGGCCTGACGGGCCTGTCTGCCGCGCTGGAGATGGCGCAAACCGGAGCGTCGGTGGCGCTGCTCGAGGCCGAGACCTCGGGCTTCGGTGCCAGCGCGCGCAACGCCGGTCACCTGACCCCTACCATAGGCAAGGACGTGCCGACCCTGCTGCGTCTTTTCGGTGCCGACAAGACCGCCCGCCTGCTGGCCTACAGCGACGCGGCCATCCTGCACGTTGAAAGCCTCATCTCGCAACACGCTATAGCCTGCGACTACGAAGCCGTGGGCAACGTGGTGGCGGCTGTCGACAGCAGGCAGTACGGCGCCATAGATCGCGCTTCGGCGGCGGCAGCCGACAACGGCTTGCCTGGCTGCTTGCTGGATGGCGCCGAGATGAGCAAGCGCGGCTTACCCGCCTCGTTTACGCGCGGTTTTTTTGAAGCCAACGGTGGAGTACTGAACCCGGCGCTCTACTGTCGCGGCCTGAGACAAGCCGCGCTTGAAGCTGGTGTCGTTGTTTTTGATCAGAGTCGAGTCGCCGGCATAGACGACTCGAGACCCACTGCCGTGGTGCACAGCGAGCGCGGCAGGCTCAAGGCTGGTCGGGTGGTGCTGGCCACCAACGCTTACACGCCGGCCCTGTTCAGCCGGGGATCAGGCCGCCCTCCGGTGAGCGGAGCGCGCTTGAGTGGTGCCCGCTCGCTGGGCCTGGGTTCCAGTGGCCTGCGACTGCAGGTGCAGCTTTTTCGCACAGCGCCGCTGAGTGATTCGCAGCTCTCGCGCTTGCCGTGGACCGGGCGCGAGGGGATTTACACTGCCCACGAAGCGCTTGAAAGCTATCGCCTGACGGCAGACAACCGAATATTGGGCGGGGCCAAGTGGGTGCGCTACGGCTTTAACAACCGCGCCCTTGCCGACGTGAACGGCCGCGTGGCCGAGGGCCTGGAGCGGGTGTTCCGCGAGCGTTTTCCAGAACTCGACGACGTCGACGTTGAGCGGCACTGGGGTGGGCCGATTTTTCTTGCGATGGATTTTCTGCCGCGAGTCGGGAGCGGCGGCCGACACGGTAATATATTTCACTCGCTGGCCTACGCCGGACACGGCCTCGCGCACGCGAGCTACGCGGGCAAAGTGCTGGCCGACATGCTCGCGGGTGACAACGGGCCCGGGTCGGTGTTGTGGCAACGGCGGTCTATGCCCACGCCGCCCGAGCCGTTGCGCTGGCTGATCTTCCAGGCGCTGAACGGGGTGTTGGCGCTCATAGACAAAAAGGCAGACCGGAAAGCGGCGGACCGAAGGAGCTGAGGAGGCGAAGCGGCGCGCAGCACCCCCGGCGCGCCTGCGGCCGCTACCCGAACACCCTGCGACTTGCTTGTAGTTGCCGCTGTCCACAGAGTGGGGCATGGCCATTTCGGAAGCAGTAGTACTGATCGGGCACGGTGGAGTGCCCAGCGACTTTCCACGCGAGCAGGTATCCGAACTCAAGGGTCTCGAGCATGCCCGCGAGCGCGAGGGCCGGCAAGACATGTGCGAACGCGAGGCCGAACTCGACCACCTGGTCAGGACCTGGCCGCGAACCGACGACAGCGACCCTTACAAGTCCGGGCTCGAAGCCGTGGGCCGGGCGTTGGCGCTGAGGCTGGGTGAGCGCAGGCTCGAGATCGCCTACAACGAGTTCTGCGCGCCTTCACCAGACGAGGTCATTGACGCGCTGGTGGCCGAGGGAGTCGAGAAGCTCAGCCTGCTGACCACCATGTTTACACGCGGCGGCTCGCACTCGGAAAAAGACATCCCCGAGCTCGCGGAACGCGCGCGCAAGCGCCACCCCGGGGTGAGCATTGATTACAGCTGGCCCTACGACCTCGAGCTCGTGGCCGACCTGCTGGCCGGCCAGCTCAAACTCGCCGACTGACCGCGCCGCCCTGCGTCAGCCCACGCGTCCCTCAGCGGAACTCGGGCATAACTTTCTCGGCGAACAGCTTCATGCCATTGGCGGCGTCCTCCAGGGGAATGCCCGCGTGGCGAAAACACATGTTGAGGTCAAAATCGCCGATGAGTTCGTGGCGGGCGTGTAGTCGGTCAATCACCTGGGCGGGATCGCCCCAGGCCTGCACCTCGAGATACTGTTCCTTGAGGGCCTCGAGGCCGATCTCGCGCATCATATCGCCGGCAGTCGCGTACATCTCGTAGCCCTTGGCGCGTTTGAAGTGCTCGCCCATCAGCTCGTAGTGCTCCATCACCGTGGTCAGGTAGCCAACCACGTGACGCTCGGCGAGCTGGGCGGCGCTGGCCAGGTCGGCGTGACAGACCGCGATGTCAGCCATTACCGGCGGGGGCGGTTCGCTGGCGTGTTGCTCGCGGTACAACCCCCGCCAACGCTCCAGCTCCTCGGCCATCATCTCCCACGGCGTCTGCGAGAAAACCGCCATGGCCCCGCCCAGGTTGGCCGCGGCGTCAACCGAATCGGGCGACATGGCGATGCAGGTCAGGCGATCCCTGAACCCCCTGCTCGGCCGCGGACGTATTTCGGTGCGAGCTTGTGGGTAGTACGGTCCGTCGCCCTCTATGAACCCGGTATCGAGAGCGTCCAGTATCATCGCGGCAGCCTCGTCGAAGCGTTCGCGCGAAGTGTCCATGTCTATGCCAAAGTTTTTGTACTCACGCCTGGCCAGGCCACGCCCCAACCCCAGGTGCGCCCTGCCACCCGACAGCTGGTCGAGTACCGAGACCTTCTCGGCCACCCGCAACGGGTCATTCCAGGGCACGATGACTGCGCCGGTGGCCAGCTGGATGCGCTCGGTGCGGCCGGCCAGGTAAGACAGGTACTGAAGGTTGTCGGGGCAGGCCGAGTAGTCGTTGGAGTGGTGCTCTACCACCCAGACCGAATCGAAGCCCAGGTCTTCGGCCAGCAGGGCCAGCTCGAGTTCCTCCTGCCACAAACGCTCGTCGCTTACCTGGCTCCTGAAGTTCTGAAATATCTGCAGCAGTCCGAATTTCACGCGTCCCCCTCGGCCGATAGTAAACGGCGCGTGCCAGACTTACCCGGTGCCCGAACCACGTCCAGTGGGCTCGAGGACGAGGCCCGCGTGGTGGCGGTAAAGGTGCTGCCTCGTCAACCGGCAGACGCGTAGCTACAGGGCAGTACTAGAACGTATCCAGCACAGGCGACCGTCCCCTTAGCCGTCAGGGCTGTGTATCGAGCTCCGGCAGCGGCTCGAGAATCGAGCACTCCATCTCCATCTCGCCACCCACTGCCACGATGAGCGTCATCAGCGCGTCGCTCGAAGTAATTACGCCGTTGCCGTTCACATCGCAGAGGGCCAGGGGACAGACTACGTCCATGCCGACAGCGTTCTGGAGAATCCGCAGCGCATCGGACACGCCGACCCAGCCACTCGAATCGGGATCGCCGCAACACTCGTCGACCAGGTAATCGCCCACGCAGGCCCCGACAACACATAAATCGGTGCCAGTGCAGGGGTCGCCATCGTCACAAGCCTCTTCGTTGTCCGCGGTCACACAACCACTTGAGGGGTCGCAGGAGTCGTCCGTGCAGCCGTTACCGTCGTCGCAGTCGGGAGCGGCCCCGCCCACGCAGGCACCGCCAGCGCAGGTGTCACTCGTGGTGCAGGCGTTTCCATCGTCGCAACCCGAGCTGTTGTCCATGCTGTGGCAGCCCAGGGTCGAGTCGCAGGCATCGTCGGTGCAGCCATTAGCATCGTCACAGTCCGGGGCCGCACCGCCCAGGCAGGCACCCGCGCTGCAGGTGTCGCTCGTGGTACAGGCATCGCCGTCATTGCAGCTGGCCGTGTTATCAGCGTTGACGCAGCCCGAGGCCGAGTCACAGCTGTCGTCGGTGCAGCCGTTGACGTCGTCGCAGTCGGGGGACGTGCCGCCCAGGCAGGCACCCGCCGTGCAGGTGTCGCTCGTGGTGCAGGCGTCGCCGTCATCGCAGGAGGCCGTGTTGTCAGTGCTCACGCAGCCCGAGGCCGAGTCACAGCTGTCGTCGGTGCAGCCGTTGGTGTCGTCACAGTCGGGGGCCGTGCCGCCCAGGCAGGCACCCGCCGTGCAGGTGTCGCTCGTGGTACAGGCGTCGCCGTCATCGCAGCTGGTCATGTTATCAGCGTTGATGCAGCCCGAGGCCGAGTTACAGCTGTCGTCGGTGCAACCATTGCTATCGTCGCAATCGGGGGCCGCGCCGCCCAGGCAGGCACCCAAGGCGCAGGTGTCGCTCGTGGTACAGGCATCGCCGTCATTGCAGCTGGCCGTGTTGTCAGTGCTCACGCAGCCCGAGGCCGAGTCACAGCTGTCGTCGGTGCAGCCATTGGTGTCGTCGCAGTTGGGCGCCGCGCCGCCAAGGCAGGCACCCGAGGCGCAGGTGTCGCTGGTGGTGCAGGCATCGCCGTCGTCGCAACTGGTCGTGTTATCAGTGCTCACGCAGCCCGAAGCTGAATCACAGCTGTCGTCGGTGCAGCCATTGATGTCGTCGCAGTCAGGAGCTTCTCCGCCCAGGCAGGCACCCGCCGTGCAGGTATCGCTGGTGGTGCAGGCATCGCCGTCATTACAGCTGGTCGTGTTATCAGTGCTTACGCAGCCCGAGGCCGAGTCACAGCTGTCGTCGGTGCAGCCGTTGGCATCGTCGCAGTTGCCGTCGTTGACAGCATTGACGATGACGTCGTTTAGCTCGTCGCAGGAGTCATCGGTGCAGGCTACGCCGTCGTCGATCATCGGGT
>LWDU01039150.1_pt1 | contig 22909 bp, 21 predicted proteins | sample 727161 | NCBI WGS metagenome assembly LWDU01 (sample SAMN04566230, study PRJNA314399) | hydrothermal vent metagenome | isolation source: deep sea hydrothermal plume seawater | place: Mexico: Gulf of California, Guaymas Basin | collected 2004-07-11
GTTCGAAGATCCCGATCGCTTCGACATCACCCGCGATACCAAGGGTCATATGAGCTTCGGATTGGGCATTCATTTCTGCCTGGGCGCTTCACGCGCTCGTCTCGAAACCCGCGTTGCGTTCGAAGCATTGCTTCCGGAGCTTCGGCAGCTCCAGCGTGCTGAAAGCGAATCGGCGTTCGTCGATTCTTACCTCGTGCGCGGGCTCGATCGATTGGAGCTGGTGCAGGCCTCGGCGGTGTGATTCGGGCCAGTGCCTTGGCTGCCACGTTGCCCACATCGCGGACGATGTGCTCCGCAAGGCACGGCCGCCCGCCCCGCAGATCGGCCGCGTGACGGCGATACATATCCGACGCCCAGTGCGCCTCGACCCGTTCATCCCACGAAAGACGGTTCAACTCAAACGTTTGTTTTTGTTCTCCTTGAGGAGCTCGGTGGACACAAGCTGTAAGGGGCAAACGGATTGGAAGTTCAAAGCCCGGGCGCCTACGGACGTCCGTCACGGGGAGCCCCGTGACGGGCTCAATCGTCGCGCGAGGCGTTCTCATCCAAATAGCCTAGGATCCCGAGCCTCGCTCTGTCTTCATCGGAGAGGTCCTGGAAGAGCGATCTCGGATCGGCCGACAGTTCTTCCGCCAACACATCGACTCTCGAACGATGCGCGGCCAAAATTTCTGGGTTGGCCTCGGCCACGTCCCGGGTTTCCGCGGGATCATTCCGTAGATCCACGAGAAAGCGATGGCTTCCGTCCCGGCTCCAGAAACTCTTCCAGCGACCGAGTTGAAGAATCTGGTACTTCTGTTCGCTGAAATAATTCTCCGATTCGGGTACGAACCGTACCCGCTCACCCTGCTCTCGCGGATCCAGCAGCGACAAGATGAGACGTTTCATATCCCTTCCCCGGATCGGTAGCGACGAATCCTCGAAGTGGGCGGGACGGACGATCAGCGGAACCCGAAGTACGGGATCGTAAGAGGGATTCCCGAAGTGGAGAGGCTGTGGCTCCCGAACGTGGATCTCCCCCAGGGCCTCTCCATGATCCGAAGTGAGAATAATGACCGCCCCTTCCAGAAGCTTCCGGCGCTCGAGATCGGAGAGCAGTTCACCCAGGAAAACATCAAACACTTCCACCCCATGCTTATAACCGTGACGCCGAAGCAGCCAATCATGCACATCGAGGTAGTGGGCATAGAGAAAGAAGTGATCCGAGGGCCTCTGGTCCAAGGCAGCGTAGATCGCCGAGTTGATCCGATCTCCTGCGCGTTCCTCTGCGTGGGTTGACTGACTGCCCGTGCGAAAAAGCCCACCCGGAATCGTGCCCACTTCTATCCACTGATCAAAGCCCTGGGAGAATCCGTAGGGATCAAAGAGCAGCGGGTTCCCGACAACGCCCAATGTCCAATAGCCGGCACTGCGCATGGATTCGGCCAGGGTATCCAACTGACCTGGCAGGCAGGCCGAATCCTCCGGGGTTCGGAACCGAGCCATCCCGCAGTAGGTTTCGCTGGTCGTGGGAAGGGATCCGTTGTCCTCGCCGGTCTCAAAACTCGGAACCAGGCCCGTGAACATCGAAGCCATCGACATGGAAGTAAAATGAAAAGCCGAACGGGCTTCGCGGAATTCCTGCCCCTCTCGTGTCAGCCGATCCATATGGGGGGTGAAGCTCGTGGCGCCGGACGAACCGTTTTTGTCCGCGCGGAGTGTGTCCACGACGATAAAGATTATCCGTGACGGTCCGGAGGATTCTGAACTCCTGCAGCCCAGGCAGCTTCCGCCCAGAAGCATCGCGCAAGCCAGCAAAGACACCATGGCCGCAGACCGACGGCGAATACCGTCCAAAATGGCGAGAGTGCAATTGATCGTCATTTAATGATCATGAGCCAGTGTGTCCTCGGGAAGCCGGGAGGCTTAGGAACTCCACGTTGTCCTAAGCGGGGTTAGAAATTCGCAGAAGGAGTCGATCTCTTCCGGAAATCCTTGGATTTTCTTGTTTCGTTTTGTGCGGCTGACCAAGCTCATTTTCTCCAAGCCATCGAGCATGACACACAAGGAGGGCGCCTTGATGCTGGTGGATCGTGAACTGTAGAGGAGGCTGGTCAAGGGCACATTGCACAGGCCCTCGAAAGCCGTCACCTAGGGCCCTCAGGTCCAAACTTATCGGCGAGCTGGATTGCGGCCTGTCCGGTTCCACAGCCCACGTCCATGATCACATCTCCGCAGCTCGGCGAGAGAGCCTCTATCGCGCGAAGGCCAAGTGGCGAAAGTTACCGATCCAGAGGTTCGCGAACCTCTGCCCATGCCTCAGCCGCTAGGTCGCGTCCTAGGCGGGGTGATGTAGCCGGCTTAACCATTTCAAACAGATAGCATCGGGAAGAGGGGAGGTCATCGTTCCTCGTTGTTGCGAACAGCCGCTTGACTTCAAGTTTGAAGTGCAACGCAGCATGGCGGGTGCGAGCTTCGGCCCGTCACGGGCTCCCCCTAGGGATTTAGCATACTGCCCTTACCCGGGCGTTGTGCCAAAAGCCAGCTTCAATGTCCTATTCCCTATCCGCAATCGAGCTCAGCCCCCTATTGTTTCGGCGGCGTTCGGGCTCGCGATGGAGGCGTGCAGTCGAAATTTTCTCCAGCCAGCCCAACCTGTACGGAGAGCGGTGGGTGGGCGCGCCAAATCGGAAACCGCGCTGGCCGGGGTATTCAAAATTAGGAGCCGAGCCATCGGCGCTGAGTTCACCAAGGCCTGGCCATAGCACTTCAAAAAAAAGGGCAACCATGACCAAGATCAGAGTATCCGTTGCAATGTTCATTCTTCTGTTGACAGCCAACACCGCGCTGGCCGGGGCTCCGCCCGGGTATAACACGCCGATTCCGGCGGAAATCTTGACGCCGGACAGCGTCGACACCGATCAACTGGGGACGCTGAAGTTCTTCGACGGGATGCCGAGCGATGCGACGGTAGCGGCTGTCTATGACAATCTGGATCGCATGCGTGGGACCGAGGTGTTTTTGGACATGGTGCCACTGGCATCGATTGAAGCCATGCGGCGGGGTATGGAAAAAGTCGGCGTTGATCAGGCAAACAAGATCTTGTTGTACGAAGAGTTGATGGACTCGCAAAGCCTTTTTTTGACCGGGAACACCGACACGATTTACGCAATTGGTCTACTTGATCTCAAACGGGATGGCCCCACAGTCGTCGAAATTCCACCAGGGGCGGGCCCGGGGACTGTCAACGATGCCTTTTTTCGGTTCGTTGTGGATATGGGTCCGCCCGGTCCCGACAGGGGCAAGGGCGGAAAGTACTTGATCTTGCCCCCCGATTTCGAAGGGGAGGTGCCCGATGGCTACTTTGTGGCCAACAGTCCTACCTATATCAATTGGTTGCCGCTTCGGGGATTCCTGAAAGATGGGAAGACCGATTCGGCTGTTGCAATGTGGACTACGGGTTTAAAAATCTACCCCCTCTCTCGAGCTGCGAATCCGCCTGATTTGGAAATGATCAATGGGACGGGAAAAGTCTTTAACACGATTCATGCCAACGACTTTTCTTTTTATGAAGAAGTCGCCGAGGTGATCGACCGGGAGCCGGTTGGTTTTCTGGATGCCGAATTGCGAGGAAACCTCGCGGCAATCGGAATCGAGAAGGGTAAGCGATTCAAGCCGGATGAACGCATGAGGCGAATCCTGACCGACGCGGTGAAAGTCGGAAACGCGACTGCCCGGGCTCTCGCGTTTCGGCCACGGTCTGAAACCATCAAGTACTACGGTCCGGATAGCGCATGGTTCAGCGCCTTCGACGGGGGCGACTACCGATGGCTGATTGAGAATGGCAAGGGTGGTCGAAACAAGGATGCGCGCACGCTGTTTTTCTATATCGCGACCGTCAACACGCCTGCGATGGTTTTGGAGATGGTGGGCGCTGGTTCGCAGTATGCACTTGCGGTAACCGACAGCGCGGGGCAATACCTGGATGGAGGCAAGAACTACAAGATCACGATTCCCGCCGATGTCCCCGCAAAAGATTTCTGGTCATTGGTTGTTTATGATCCGCAAACACGATCAATGCTGCAAACGGGCCAGCCTTATCCAAGTAAAAACAATGAACGAAACAAGGATATGAAGACCAACATCGACGGTTCGACAACTGTTTGGTTCGGTGCCGAGGCGCCCGAGGGGGAAGAATCCAATTGGATTCAAACCGTGCCTGGCAAAGGCTGGTTCATCTGTTTGCGCCTGTACGGACCTCTGAAACCTTGGTTTGACAAGACTTGGCGACCCGGTGAGATTGAGCTGACGCAGTAAGTCATTGCCGCCGACGGACCCCAGCCTGCCATCGAGAACCTCTGTGTCCCCTCTTTGGCCTGTACCGGACATGGCCCAGGCTGTGGAATGGGCCTTTGAGATTTCAATCCGCACGTTCGTGCGGCTGCTCTCGGGACACGGCGCTAGTTTCCTCTCCAACTTGAACGACCTGGGACTTCCAAAGCCGCTTCTCGAATCAGAAAGGAAGCCGCTCGTCGACCGGTAGGACTAAAATCTCCGTTTTGCCGACTCTATCGTCGGCGAGCTAGCCTTCAATCGGCTCTGGGGAGTGTGACTTCCATTACGCGAGCGGCCCACGGTACTAGACGGAAAGACCAAACGTAGGCTAGAAGCCTTTGATTGCGTGCAATGAAAAGTTTCCTCGAAAAGACGATTGACCGACTCCGAATCGGCGGGGACGTTTCTCGGGCTCACCCGCCGGGGCCCCGTGGCGATACCGCGATGCCTCCGCCAAGACCGCGGCCCTCGATGCTTTCCGCAGCTGCGGTCCTCTGTTTGCTGCCGAGCTTCGGTTGGTTCAACCCGGTGTTCTTTGAAACAGCTCAGGGATGGTTCCTACTCGGGCTTTTCTTGATTCTGTTGACTTGGCTGGTAGGAATTTTGGGAAGCCTCCGGAGTGAGCGAATGGCTTGGGTCTTGACCCACGCCTGGTTCGTGGCGCTGACGGCATTCCTCGGTGGCGTTGCATTCGGTGCCCCAGGGGCGCTCGTCTCGGGCAGCTTTTCTGCGATGCTATTCCAGGGAGCGAGGGCATATCGGCCGATTACCAGATTCTGGTTGGCGGCGAGTCTTACTGGAGCCGTCTGCTTTGGTGCGGTGTTCTGGGCACTCCCTTTGCGGGCAGACGTTAGAGTGGTGGTGATCGGTGTCGATGGCGCGACCTGGGCAATCATCGACGACCTTCGAGCAGAGAAGCGCTTGCCGACATTTGATCGTCTTTTGTGACTCCGCCGACGATTTCCCCGGTCTTGTGGACGACCATCGCGACTGGCGTTTCGTCCAAGAGGCACGGCGTTGTCGACTTCTGGGGATCTTCTCGCCAGGTTCGTGCGAAGCGATTCTGGGAAATTGCCGATGAGTATGGGATGTCGACTGGCGTTTTCGGCTACCTCATGACCTGGCCACCTGAGAAGCGGGACGGCTTTCTCGTCCCAGGTTGGCTCGCCCAAGGGGAGGAGACGATCCCACCCACTCTCCGCTTCTTGAAGGAAATTGAAGGGCTAGAGCATGCGACCCGGCCGGTGAGTCTTGGCACGCGCACGCTCTGGGCGTGGGATTCTCTCCGCCAGGGAGGCACTGCTAACTCTACCTGGGGGCTAATCCGCGTGATGAGTAGGCCCGAGCAATCTCTCGTGCGTGGACGGTCCCACGACCTGGATCGAAGGGTAGCCTCAACCGGCCTCTGGGCCGACACCTTCTGCCACCAGCTTCGTCGTGGCCAACCAGATCTCGCAGTTTTCTATCAGCACCACGTCGACGCGGTGGAGCATCTTTTTTTCGCGTACCACGAGCCGCGCGAGTCGGATCGATTTTCTCCGAGCGACCTCGCGGAGTATGGGCCGGCAATTCCCAGGATCTACGAAGCAACGGACGCGGCGCTCGAACGCATCTCAGGTTGCGTTTCCGAGAAAACAGACCTGATCGTGCTGAGCGACCACGGACAGCAGCGTGGGGGAAGCAGCGCGTTCCCAATGGTGAACTCTACGACCCTCCTGGAGCTACTCGACCTAGATGAGGAGGTTCGTGCAACCAACATCGGCGCACTCGTCCTGCTCCGGTCGATCGATCCATCTTTTGACTTTAAGCCTGCGATCGCCAAGTTGCAGCAAGTCCAGTTTCTTCCAAGGGGAGGACCAGCATTCGATGTGAGGCTGCGGCCCGAGGGTGGCGCAACCCTCAGTCCCCGGTTCTCTTTTTACGGAGCCGAGAGCATGCAGGTAGGGGGGCATGTGGTTTCAGTTGAAACCATCCTCGACCGGTCGGACCGCATAAGCGGTACCCATACAAACCGTGCGATCATCTTGCTTGCGGGGCCCAGCTTCGACCCCGGAGCATCGCTCCGCGCTAGTACCTTATTGGACATAGCGCCCACGACACTGGCTCTTCTGCGGCTACCGTTAGCCGAGGACCTCGAGGGGCGGGTATTGAAAGAGGCCTTCGTTCCCGGTGTTCAGTCGGACCTCTCCCAAGAGTTTGTTCAAACTTACGGGGAGCGAGACTTCGATCAAGATAGCGGGCCCACTGAGATGGACGAAAAGATCAAACGTAAGCTAAAAGCTCTTGGTTACGTGCAATGAAAACCTTTCTCGAAAGGACGCTTCACCGACTCCGAATCGCTTGGGCCGTTTTTCGGGCTCATCCAGCGATGCCGGCCACGGCGCTGTGGAGGATCTATGAAGCAGAGCATGCTCTCGACCTTCTGGGGGGATCCGGTCGGGGGTTGGACTTGGGATGTGGCGACGGCTCGTTTTCTGCGGTTCTCATGCCCACAGCACCCGAACTCGCCTGGACGGGTATTGAACTTGACCCATACGACGCACTGCTGGCGGAGAAGCGTGGGCTATACGACAAGGTTCATCTCTGCCCCGCCGAGAAAATGCCTTTCGAAGATGACGCCTTTACCGTCGTCTTTTCGAACTGTGTGATCGAGCACGTCCATGACCTCGACGCTGTTCTGGCGCAAGTCGCGCGGGTCCTTCAGCCCGGCGGCAGGTTCCTGTTCTCGGTGCCCCGCGAGTGCTTCTACGAGAATCTTGTCATTCCCCGGTTCTTGGCTGGAATCGGTCTATCGAAGCTCGCGACCCGCTATTGCAGGAGTTGCGATCAACGTCTCGAGATCGTCTCTTTGCTTTCTCCTCAAGAGTGGCAGGAGCGGCTGGCGCTTCACGGCCTCACGGTAGAGTCCAACCTGCCATACGCGACGCGATGGACGACTGGCTGGTGGGACCTGCTCGCGGCCGCAAGCGGCGGGCTCACTTATCTAGTCAGCGGGGGGCCTCCCCGAAGGACACAGCAAAGCTCCGGCGTGCTTGAGCGCGACCGGCCTTGGCTCGGTTCACTCACGTTCTTTCTCTTTCTTCCCATCATTGTCCTGACGATCATTCAGAAGACCACCGAGCCGTGTGCAGGACAATTTATCGAGGCACGCCTTAGCCAACCTGCCCAGCGGCCGGCAATGGCCGAGGGCGAAAACGACCCTTGACCGACGCATGTATCCGCATCGCGAATTTGCGCAGCCACCAGAATCCGGGTGAGCCGATCTGCAACCGCCGCAATCGCTAGAACCCATCTCCCTGCGCCGCACAAGCTGCGGTTAAAGGCTGTCTCGTAGCAGGCGGAATTCGTTCCCTGGACCTTGCGTTGTTTACTGGGGATTCGAAGCGTAGGATCACCAGGAAATAGGGTCGCGATTTCTGGCTAGGGTAGTGTGATGCGGCCTGTTGGGTGAGGGCTATGCTCTCGTCGAGCTTTCTGCTACGCGTCCAACTGGGATGAATCTTGCCAGTCACGAGACAAGTGCTGTGAACACCCCACCACAATGTCCGGTATGCGGGTCGAAAGAGGCGCGTCGGTCGTTCGCCAAGGACGGATTTCGCCACTATTCCTGTTCTGAATGCGACTTGCTTTTCTTATTCCCCGTGCCCTCGCCCGAGGAGTTGGACGCTTATTATGTCGCCGGTGCGGATGACACCCGTTCCAGCCAGTGCTGGGAGCGAGAAGACTTCGACTATCGACACTACGAGCCAATTTGGGAGCGGGCGCTGGAATCGATCGAACGCTCGGCTGGGCGTGGCCCTCTTCTGGATGTCGGTTGTGGGGGTGGCCAATTTTTGGCCTTTGCTCGAGAACGTGGGTGGTCTGAGCTGGTTGGGGTTGAACCCTCGCCCCCAGCTGCAGCGCACGCCCGGTCCCGGACCGGCGCCGAGATACTGGAGACGGACTTTCTATCCTGCAATCTCGAACCGGAGCGTTTTTCAGGCGTGACGATGTGGAACGTCATTGAGCACACGCCTACCCCGCGGCTTGTCCTGCGCCAAGTCCGACGGATGCTCGGTGCACGAGGCACGTTCGTAGCGGACTGTCCCAACCGCTACGGGCTCACCATGCGAATCATCGGCAAGGAGGCATTTGTGGTCATGCCTCCCGAGCATCTTGCCTACTTTTCCCACCGCTCGCTGAGGGCCCTTCTCGAGCCGGAAGGATTTCAGGTGTCGCAAATGTCTTGTAATACGATCTACGTTAACGACTGGGTGAGATTTCTCAGCAAGCCCAAGAATGAGCGTTCCGCCCGTGCCTCCCATCTGAATTGGTATGCACGACTGACGAGCACAGAAGCACTTCTCAGGATGATCGACCTAGTGAACGTGGTTCTGGATAAAACGCGTCTAGGGGATCAGATGCTGGTCGTCGCGGAGAAGCGCTGAGCGCCCTTGGCCTTACTTTGAATACTCCTCCGGCCCAAAGTAGGTTTGCATATATTCGACATACTTTTCCCTGACAAACTTACGAATCTTCTTCTCGAAGATTTCGGAGGCAAACCGCCTGCTGTCCTGTCGGAGTAGGTCGGCATCGAACTCCATCGTATCGAACCGATCGATTGCTTGGGCGAGCGAGTCGGGGGTCTGGTGAGGGAAAAATAAACCTGTCTGTCCGTCTTGAACCGTCTCGAGCGCACCGCCGGCGGCATAAGCGATCGTCGGTCGGCCTGATGCCTTAGCCTCGACCGGCGTGAGGCCGAAGTCCTCTTCTCCTGGGAAGATAAGCGCACGACAGCGGGCGTAGTAGTCGCGCACCACTTCATCTGGCTGGAAGCCCAGGAATTGAACATTCGGTGTGGCCATCGCTTTCAGGTGTCGCAAGCGCTCGCCTTGCCCTATGACCACGAGACGCCGTCCGGTGTTCGCAAAAGCACGAACGACGAGGTCGATGCGCTTCGCGTAGACCAGTCGGGATACGACCAAGAAAAAATCTTCTGGAGGTTTTCCGTTCGGTTGGTATTTGTCCACATCAACCGGCGGGTGAATCACTTGAGACTCGCGCCCGTAGTGTTTGCGTATGCGTCGGGCTGCTACCTGCGATCCTGCTATGAAGAAACTTACGCGAGGCGCGGATGCCACGTCCCACATTCGGTAGTAGTGAGCGAGGAGCCTAAAGGGCCACCGCACCCAAGGGGCAGATTTCAACTCCTCGATATAGTCATGGTAGAGGTCCCAAGCCCAACGCATTGGCGTGAAGCAAATTGAAATGTGGCAGGTTCGGGAACCAGTCACCACACCCTTGGCAACCATGGTGCCAACGCTAAGGACAACATCGTACTCGCGTAAGTCGAATTGCTCGACCGCAAATGCGTAGAGGGGAAGGTACATTTCAAACTTCGTGCGGGAGAACGGTAGACGTTGAAGCCCCGAGGTCCGAACGTCGAGTTGGCGGAACTCCTCCGGAGCCGATTTTTGATTGTAAATAACGGTATAGATTGGTGCATCCGGAAAGATCCGGTTTAGCTCAAGCACCACACGTTCCGCGCCGCCCTTCTGCGCTAGATAGTCGTAGACAATTGCAAGTTTCATCTGGGGCACCTGACTTTGGTCGGTAGCTTCCGCGTCGCCACTCTGACCAAGGAAATCCTATCTATGCAAGGTAACCCGGATACCGGATGTCCCAATCACCGACCTATGGTAACAATGCAACGGAAATGAGTTCGTTATCGGAATCGGCTGAGTATCGAGAGGCGGGGGTCGGTGCGGGGGCGGCGACGGTCGCTCTGGGAATACTGATCGCCACGGCTGTGCAGAGTTTAGCGCACCGCCTTGGACTAGGTTCCGAAGAGTTCTCTTGGGCAATCGGTGGAATCGCTGGGGCGACGATGGTTGCGGTCCTCGTCGGTGCGGCACGTATCACCGGGGGCGGGCTGTTCCGAATGACGGCCGGAGCGTTCCTTGCGATGCTTCCCCTACTCGCGGTCTGGTTGGTGCCGGACTGGAGTTCCGGATTCAACGCTATATTTGGCCCGATTACACCGATTGGTCTGGTTTTAGCAGAGATCGGTTGGCGGTTTTTGGCCGCCCCTGGGGACGGCTTGTGGTTTAACACCGGCCTCGCGTGGGCGATATTGTGGCTCGGAGCGGCATTTACTGTCTGGCGGGCGTGGTTGAGAGGTGGTCGGCAGCCGCCCGGAAGAAGCCTGATTCTTGTGACCTGGCTTCTTCTAGCACCGCTGGCGTTGGCACAGGCCGTACGATCGGCCCCCACTGGCGACGAGTTCTACTACTACTTGGCAGCCTCAAGTGTCGCCCTCGATGGCGATGCCGACTTGGCAAACAACTACAAGGCGTCGATCCTGCGCAGGATTACCCCTTATGCGCCTGCGGCCATTGACGCTGGCATGAAAATCCATTTGCGGCAGACCGAAGAGAAACTGATCTCGATCCACCCGATCGGCTTCTCGATCCTGCTTGCGCCAGGATGGGCCATGGCCGGCCGGTTGGGCGGGGTGCTGACCATGGCACTCGTGGCGGCATGTATCGGGGGATTGCTTCCAGTGGCCGCCCGGCGACTTGGCTTCGGAGAGGACATAGCCAGTTTGGCTTGGGGATTTGGAATGTTCATGTCCCCCTTCTATGCGTTTTCCGCAATGGCATACCCCGAACCCGTGGCCGGCGCGCTTGCGCTCGGAGCTTTTATAATTTTTCTCGACAAGCGTGCGTTGACCTTGCCGAAGCGTGCTACAGCCGATGCCGTAGCTGGTTTGGCTCTTGGCGGAATGGGCTTACTCAACCTCAAGTTTCTCGTGCTGGGGGCGAGCATCCTACTTGTGTTCACCGTTGCTCGCTGGGCGTCGCAGTTCAGGAGAGTTGTTGTGGTGTCCATGTGGGCGGCCTTCGCAGCCGCCGTCGCATTCGCCTGGCATTTTTGGATCTACGGTGAGTTTAATCAGTATGCGCTAGAGGGCCAGACGGAACATGCCTGGGCGGCCTTCTCTTCCAACCCGCTCAAGGGAGCGATCGGTTTATTTTGGGCGACAGGGGGAATTTTCCCCTACAGCATGGTTTTGCTTTTCGCGCCGTTGGGCGCCGCCCTTCTGATCCAGAGCGGAAAGCGCCAGTCCGCGTGGCTTGCGCTGGCCCCATTCTTCCCCTTCTATTTTTTCTATTGTCCCTACATAGCGTGGCACGGTGGGGCTAGCGGGCCGGCGAGGATGATTCTACCGGTTATTCCCTGGGTCATTCTGGCTGCGGCGGTCGGTGCCGCAGCTGCCTGGCGGGGCCGGATAGGCCGTGCGCTTGTGCTCGTCACTGTGGCCTTTGGCGTCGGCCTGACGGTCTTCCTAACGGCGGATCCAGCTCTATGGATCATCACGACCATGAGCTCATCGATCAAAGAGGGGGCTCTCCCTTTCTACTTCCCGTTTCTCTCAGTCGAGCGTGGTTTTGCGTATTTGCTTGGGGATCCAACAGGTTCGGATCTGATTCTCTGGGTCGAGGCTGGCTTGTTCACAGCACTTCTCGCGGTCTCCTGGTTTACGGCAAAAAGGCTGGGACCGGGGTTTCGCTTTGACTCGCCAGGGACCGGCGTTGATATTCCGATGCGTCAACCAGCCGGCCCCAAGAAGGCAATTTGAGCCCAATGTGGTCACGAAAAAGGCAGTGAAGCCTGCGCCAAGCGCTCGCGACTGCGTCGCCGCGAACCGGCGCCCCTCAGCTTGGGAAGCTGTAGTTCGTTCTGTCTCTAGACGTCTATCCATGTATCAACTGCTCGGAGAAAAAGAGCTTTTGGCTGGGAGTGGAACACCCAGAGACATCCAGAAACAAGCGGCTTTCGGAGCCCGTTGCGGAGCCGTTGCCAGAGTGCTCTGTCCCGCCGCGGGTCCTTCCCGGCCCCCAGCCCCGAGATGGTGACCAGGCGCTCTCTGTTTGAGCAGTTATCGGGCTGGAATCTCGCTCTTCCTTACACAGATATATGTATACCTGCTCGAGACACCAACCGGGTCACCCCCTCACCGCCAGGCCCGTCACGGGGAGCCCCGTGACGGGCGGCGATTCACAATGGGACTCGGCCTCGTGTGGCGATCCAGGCATTGTCAATGTAGGCGAAGGTCGGATCGTCGAACGCCGCGAGCATGCGGTCGAATCTGGCCTGAGAGAAAGCTCCGCTAGCGAGAACCAGCGAGCGCACGATCTCCAGCGAGTCTCTGGGAAACTGCGCCCGGAGAGTGCCGCCGATCGCGATTGCGCCGTGACTGTCTGTCTCCACCTCGCTAAGGCCCATGGCGAGCAGCGCCCCGAAGACGCCCTGGGGGAGCGCCGAGAATCTGGGCCGTCGCCAAAAAAGAATGAACCGTTTCCTCCTTCGCTGCGTATACAGCGTGTTGAACCCGGTGCCGGACCCGCGAGGCGGGCGCGTCACTCAAAAAGGGGGAGGATCCGGTATGGAACGAATGAATTGCCCGTGGTGTGCCGAGGAAATCGCCGAGCAGGCGGTTCGCTGCCGCTATTGCGGGAGCCGGTTGGCTGGCGGCCTGCGCGATCCCCAGGGATGGCATCGCGGCGTTCCCGGCCGACGCCTGGCGGGGGTCTGCGCCGCTCTGGCCCAGCAACTGCGGGTCTCGGTGACGGTGGTCCGCACCGCGTTCATCTTTCTCACCCTGATGCACGGCTCGGGGCTTCTCGTCTATGGCATTCTCTGGTGCGTGCTCCCCGAGCGGGCCGGCGGGCGGTCCGCGCTCGACCGGGTGCTCGAGGCGCTTCGCATGATGCTGGCGGGTGATCGTTCGAGGTCGGTCTTCACTGCCTCTGCACAGAGCGGCACCGAAGCCAGTCCGGGGGAACCAGACGGCGGATGGAATCCGACGAGGAACTGATGAACCGGGTGGCGGTTGGTGATGGCGAGGCCCTGGCGAGCCTCCTGGAGCGGCATTCGGCGAAGGTGCACGGCTACCTGCTGCGGTACACGCGGTCGTCTGCCGATGCCGACGATCTGCTCCAGGAGACGTGGGTTCGTGTGGCGCGCTTCGCCCGGCGCTTCGATGCCGCGCGCCGGTTTCGCACTTGGCTCTATGGAATCGCCACGAACCTCGCCCGTGACTGGCTCCGCAGGAACCGAACTCGGGAGTCCGGATTGCTCGGGGTGCGCACCGAAGCGCTCCTGGCATCCCCTGGCGAAGCAGGCCCCGGCGAGCGGCACGAACTGCGCACGCGCGTCGACGGTCTCCCCGATCGTATGCGCGAGGTGGTGCTCCTGCGCTATTTCGCCGGGATGAACGAAGCCGAGATGGCGGCCTCCCTGGGTATCGCCCGGGGCACGGTCAAAAGCCGCCTTCACACCGCGTTGAAGAACCTGCGGGATGGATACGGAGTGGTTCAATGAATTGTCGAGCGCTGCAGAAGCACCTACAGGTGGATGCCGAAAACCTGTCATCCGAAGCACGCGAGCACCTGGCCGACTGCCCGGAATGCACGGCGCACCGCGGGCTGGCTCGGGATCTCGAAACGCTTCTCGCGGGTGGGGAAACCGTACCCCTGGCGGATGCGCTCCGGCTTCGGGTCGAGGCCCAGGCGCGCGTTGCCCTCGAGGCCGCCCAACTGCCCCGACTCTTCAGACGCGACGTGATGCTGGCCCTGGCCTTCGCCGCCCTGGCGCTCCCCCTGGCCCTCGCCCAGGGCTGGTTTTGGCTGCAGACACTTTTTCTGACCCTGGAGGCCTGGCTTCCCCTCCCGCTCCTGGCGGGAATTTCCGCGGTCTACGTGGCCTCGGTGGGGCTTTCCCTGGGCTTCCTGTACGCCTCTCTGCCGTTCGCCGTGGCGTACTCTCGCCGAATTCAAGCGGAGGCTTCATGAGTGGAGAATTGACACCGGACTCGAAGAAATGCCCGTGGTGCGCGGAGAGCATTCGGGTGGAAGCCATCAAATGCCGCTACTGCGGGAGCATGCTCGACCCGACAGCGCGCCTGCGCGGCCTGAGCGAGCAATGGAATCGGCCGGCCCGGGGGCGATCCCTCGCCGGCGTCTGTGCTGGCCTCGCCCATCAGTTCGAGGTCTCCGTGACCCTGCTCCGCCTGGCCTTCGTGCTGGGGACGGTCTTCTCGGGGGGACTCTTCCTGCTGATCTACGTCGTGCTCTGGCTCATCATGCCAAACGCAAACGAAGCGAACTGAGCGAGGCGCTGGCTCAGCCGCTGCTTTGGGGATAGGACACAATCGGTGGCAATATTATGATGGCCTATCCCCTTTACTCGCTTATTCCGCAGTCGGATCCAACGCCTTCGCCATCTCTTTTTTCGCCTCTTCGATGCGCCCGAGGCGCATCAGGACCTGGGCCAGCTTTCGGTGGGCGGCAGGGCTGGGCTGGATCCGGAGCAGGTGACGATAGTCGGAGGCCGCTTCCTCAAACTTTCCCTGCTCGGCCAGGATCGTCCCGAGTTGGTCGTAAGCAGCCGGGTGCTCCGGGTCTGCCTCGATCGCCTCGCGCAAAGAGGTGATGGCTTCGTCGACCCGACCTTGTTGCCCTAGGACGTACCCGAGTCCGGTGTACGCCTGCGCATCTGGATTTTCCTTGAGGGCGGCGCGGAAGTGGGCCTCGGCGGCTTCGTACTCACCGTCCCGCGCCAGGGACCCGGCCACGTTGTAGTGCCCGGACGCGGATTGGGGGTCGAGCTCCAGAGATTTGCGGAACATCTCGCTCGCTTCTTCGGTCAACCCCTGGCGCTGGAGTACGAATCCGAGGTCGCTATAGATTGCCGGCTGCGGCTCAATTGCGAGCGACTCTCGGTAATGAGCTTCGGCCAGCTCGAGCTCGCCAATGTCGATCGATGCGAGGGCCATGTTGTTATGGGCTTTCCAGTGCTTCGGATCTATGGTGACCGCCTTCTCCAACGCGACAACCGCTTCCTGGCTCTTACCCTGCTGGAATAACGCGAAGCCGAGGGAATTCAAGAGCTCTACGTCATCGGGGTGGAGGACGAGACCCCGCTGGTAGTCCCGGACGGCTCCCAAGTAGTTGCCAGTCCGTTCATTGGCCATGCCCGCCCGAAGAAACGAGTAGGCGTCAAGGAACTGCTCCTTGATCTTCGCGATCGCGTCGGCGGGCAGAGGGACGAATTCCGGGATGTTGGCGGCACGATCAGATCCGGTGAAGCGCTCGAGCAGCACCGGAGGCGTGGATCGGCCGTCCGCATCGATGTGGGTCAGGAAGAGCTGGGTGTAGGGGGTATTGGCCTTGGAGGAGAAGACCAGCCATCGGCTGTTGGACGACCAGCTGTGCCACGAGTTCATGAGGGGCGTGTTCGCTCGCAGGCGCCGAGCTTCGCCCCCTTCGGCCGGGATGATATAGAGCTCGCTATCCGGCATCAGCAACATGTAGTTCTCGGCCTTGGTGAACACGATCCACTTCCCGTCCGGGGAGAACTTCGCGAAGAAATTGCTCATTCCATTGTGTGAGGCGCCCTTAACCGGTTCGGCTTTCCCCCCTCGGCCATCGTTGAACGGAACTTGGTACAGATCGAATTTGAACGGCTCCTTACCTTCGACGAATTCGGGAACGTCCGTTTCATCCAAGAGAATGGTTTCGGCGTCCTCGATCGAGCTCCCCCGGTAGACCTTCGACCGGGCGAAGACAATTGAGCTTCCGTCGGGGCTCCAAGTCGGGTTGCTCTGCACGTACTCGGGGTCATCGGCGCCGGGCAATGGCCGGTAGGTACCTGTTTCGGTGTCGTAGACGACGAGGATTCCCTTGATCGGGAAGAAGAGCTGGGAAAACGCGATTTCGGGGGTCGCCACGAACACTGCTCGGTCCTTGACCGTGCTGATCACGTAGCGACCACTGGGCGAGACCTGTGAGAGGAGCCCGAAGGTCGCCTTGCCGTCTTCTTTCTTGTAGTCGCTCCAAGAGATGATCTTCTCGTCGTTCATCACCATCTGCTGAGAGACGGGAAGGATCGCGTAGCCTCCCTTGTCGTTGCCGTAGTCCACATCGAGGCCGAGGACACCGCCGTTTCCGGAGAAGGAGTGGCAGTTTCCACAGACCGGAAGATTCTCGAGGACAATGGGCGGCGCGGTCTCGGAGTCGATCCCCCCGAATCGCCAGCGGATGCGCGAAGGGTCTTGGACGGCCTCGATGAACGGGAGCGGTACTTCGCGATAGAAGATCGAGTCCCCGACGGGGTCAGTGGACGTACGGATGCGGACGCTCGCTGAGGACGCAGTCTTCGCGCCCTGATCGATACCCACGACCGCAACCTCTACGTCGTGCGCCTCGCTTCGCCGCTTGATTTCGGCCCAATCCTCTTCCGATGGGCGCCAGTGCGGTTCCGCCACCTGGAACCGAAGCACCTCGCCTGTTGGGTCGAAGCGAAGTATGACCAACCACCGCGCAACCCCCTCCGTCTCGTCCTGCCAGATGAAGGTGGGGGCGACGATCTCGGGCGGGAAGAGCGTCTCGTTGTGGGGATAGCTGATTTCAAGGCGCCCGGATGGCCCGCTCGGAAACCCGGGGGGAGCCGCGGGGCCGCAGTGCAGCGCCGTAGCGCCGAGAGTCACCGCGGCGGCGAGCACGAGCCAAGCCTGCTTGGCGGCCGCCCAGGCCCGAGTACCTACGCCGATTTGAGCTGGATCTTGCCAATTCATCGCGTTTTCAGCCTGTTCCTGGAATCAAGGACAGCGGGGCGACCGCCGTGCGGCCCTCCCGGTGTGGGTTTCTGGTGATTGTCAGTGATCGCACGATTCAATGCCAATTGAGGCCCACCAGGGTAGAAAGCCCGACGATCGCCGAGCGCGAATCTGAGCCATTCCCCGCCCACGTTTATCATTGACAAGCGGGCGCGATCTGAGCGATAAAGGAAGCTGCGGGGAAGTTGCGACTTCGCTGCGAGTCTGCTGAGTTCGTTCTGGATCAAGTATCTAGTCTGGAGAATTAGCCCGATGAAGCTGCGTCGAATCTCTACGTTGCTCGGAATTTCCCTTCTGGCGGCTGGGACAGCCGCCGATGCGGCCGTCCATCGTGTCCATGAGGGCGAGTCCATCCAGGCGGCCGTGGACAGCGCCTCGCCTGGTGACACGATCCTCGTCTCTCCGGGGACGTATCAGGAAGACCCCACCAGCCTGTACGGCCTTCACATCACCACCGCGAACATCCGGTTGATTGGCAAGGTAAGACGCGGCAAGGGCGAAGCCGGCAAGGTCCGCCTCCTCGTCAACGGCGACCAGCAGACGGGCATCTTTGCCGCTCCTCCGGGTTGCGGTTACACCGATTCCAACTGCGCAAGCGAAGATCTTCAGGACTTTTACGTTCGCGGTTTCACCGTGGAGGGCTTTCCGCAGAACGGGATCCAGACCCGCTGGGTGGACGGTTTCAAGTTCGTTCGAAACGAATCCGTCAACAACCTCAACAACGGAATCTATCCGACTCTTTCCGCAAACGGTCTGGTCAGGAACAACGTCTCCTACGGCTCGCTGGATACAGCGATGTGGGTGGCCGGCTCCGAGAATGTTCGCGTGATCGGAAACGAACTCTATGGGAGCCCGATCGGCTTCGAGATCACAGTTTCGAACGATGTTCAGGTGGAATGGAACTCCATCCACGACAACACCGTCGGTGTCGGCCTGTTCCACCCGAACGCGGCCGGAAACCCGCAGTTGGCCGTCATGGCCGACTGGGTGATCAAGAGAAACTTCATTTTCAACAATAACCTTCCGAATCCGGCGCCTCCCACCAGCTTTCAGGCCGGTTTGCCGCCCGGCGTTGGGGTCCTACTCCTGGGCGTCAGCGACAACGTGATCGCGAAGAACTTCATCGCGAACAACGACTTCGCCGGGATCGGAGTCCTGGGTTGGTGTACGGCAACCAGCTTGGGCGATCCGAGTCGCGACTGCGTAAACGATCCGCCCCAGGCGGACCCCTCCGCGAACAACAATCTGGTCTACAGGAATTGGTTGACGGGTAACGGCCAGAGCCCGCCTCCGTTTCTTCCACTGCCCGGCGTAGACATCCTCTATCTCCAGACTCCTCCCTTTGAGCCGGGGACTGGCAACTGCTTCGAGCGGAACCGCCCGAGCACGTTGACGTTCTTCTCCTCAGAAGGGGTGCTGCCCAGCGACGGATGCTAGCCGCCCAGCGCCACTGCCCAGCGCCACCGAGTTTCGAATCCCCGACTCAGCCCCTGGGCTGAGCGGCCACGGCGAGGTCGGTGCGCTATCGGTTCAGCTTGGCACGTCATTGGGCGCCTTGGCTTTTGCGTGGATGAGTCGCGCGGGAACCGAGAGCCGGGTGGCCGATTAGAGGATCGAAGTGTCTGCCCATCCAATTGCCGAGACCATTCAGATGCATGGCTGCAGGGTCGTTCTCCGCCGGGTAGAAGGCTGCGAGGCCAGAGAGCTCTTTTTTCTCTGCCAGCCTCTCGCCGAAATCGCGGACGTGGGCCCACAGGCCGAGGCGATCTATCGCGCCATTGTCGGCGTCCTCGATGCTGAAGGAGGGAGTTTCGAGTCGGTCGTCTCCGAGACGGTCTTTCTCCGGAGTCTACGCACGAATCTCGAGCCGGTGCGCTTGGCGCGCCATCGGGTTCTCGAGACATGCGCAGGGGCCTCTCATCGACCCGCCGTGGCTGAGATCGAGCAGTCCCCATTGAACGAGCGAGCCTGTTTGGAAGTCGCAGTGCAGGCGGTCCTGCCAAACACGCCACCGTTGCGGGTCGACAACTTCGAGGCCACGCCGGCATGTGGCTGTGCCGAGTGCGCCCGATTGCACGGCCTGCGCGTCCACCTTGGTGACGAGGCCCGACTCTACGCCAGCGGTATCTGCGGGCAGGGCAATGACGCTTACGAGCAGGCGCAGGGAATGTTCAATGTCGCCGAAGACCTGCTGCAGCAGGCCGGGATGGAGTTCAGCGATGTTGTGCGCACCTGGATTCATCTCCGCGAGATGGACCGCGACTATGGGGATCTGAACCGGGCGCGGCGCGACTTCTTCGAGATGCGGGGGATCGATCCCGCTCCGGCCAGCACCGGTATCGGGGGTGGGCCGGCTCCTCAGGACCACGATCTCTGCCTCGGCCTGTACGCCGTGAAGGCCGAGAACCCACATGTCCGAACCGTGATGACCTCGCCCACGCTCAACGAAGCAATGCAGTACGGCGCTGACTTCGTCCGGGGAATGAAGATGGTGGAGGCCAACAAGGTCGTGCTTCACGTCTCCGGGACCGCGAGCATTGACGAGGCCGGAATGACAGCCCATCCGGGGGACTTTGAGGCCCAGGCGGACCGGATGCTCGCGAACATCGCTGCGCTGCTGGAGGGGCAAGGGGCCACCTTCGGAGACGTGGTCTCTGCGGTCACATACCTGAAGCGCCCTGCCGACGCGGGGCGCTTGCGGGAGAAGCTCCATGAAGCGGGCTTCCAGGGCTTTCCCAACGCGTTGGTCGCGGTGCAGATCTGCCGGCCCGAGCTCCTTTGCGAAACGGAGGCGGTGGCCATCCTGCCGAGATCGAGGGGATAGGACATTCAAGCTGGCTTCTGGCACAACGTCCGAGCCTGGGCGTTATGTTAAATCCGTAGGGGCCGCCGCCGCGGGCTCCCCGTGACGGGCCTGGCGGTGAGGGGGTGTGGCAGTTGGAGTCTCGATCAGGGATACACATGTATGTGTAAGCAAGGGCGAGATTCCAGACGGCAACTGTTCAAACTGTGAGCGCCGCGTCACCATCTCGGGGCTGGGGCCAGGAAGGACCCGCGGCGGGGGAGGGCAGGTCACTCCCGCAACGCCTCCCTTAGCGACTTCTGAAAGTCCCTTGTTTCTGGGCGGAGGGGGCGTGCCTAGGCAACCAAAGCGGCTCCGCCCACAGCGCCCAAACGGGGCCGAGCGAAACGAGTAGGTGTCAAATAGGTTTCAAGCCGGCTTCGAGTCCAGGCTTCAACGATCCGCGCAAAAGAAATTCACGAAGTCATTCGGCGACATAAGCTGGTGGCCCGGGACAGAATTGAACTGTCGACACCGCGATTTTCAGTCGCGTGCTCTACCAACTGAGCTACCAGGCCACCGCTTTGCGTCCGGGAGCATAGCCGCCCACCCGGGATTTCCCACTGATTCAGAGCAGGGCGAAGGCGGGGAAAATCCGGGGCGGTTCGGGGCCCAGGCGCGACTTCGATGTTGGAGTGTCGGTCTCCGCGGGCGCCGACCGGGTGGGCGTGGCGGGCGGGGTGGACGGGGCGAGAATCTCGATTCGCTCGATCACGATGTCTTCCAGCGGGCGGTTGGGCTTGCCCCAGCGGCCGTGGCGGTCGGTCTCTGCCGCCGCGATGGCGTCGGCCAATTCGATCCCGGCGGCCACGCGACCAAATACCGTATGGCGACCGTCCAGGTGTTGGGCGTCGCCACTCACGATAAAGAATTGCGAGCCCGCCGAGTCGGGGTGACCCGTATTGGCCATGGAGAGGGTGCCGCGGGTGTGGGGGGCGGGGCTGAATTCGTCGGTCAGGGTGAAGCCGGGTCCGCCATCGCCGTCGTTGCCAGGGTTGCCGTCCCGGGAGTTCGGGTCACCGCCCTGGATCATGAAACCGGGCAACGTGCGGTGAAAGGTGGTGCCGTTGTAGAAGCCGTTGCGGGCGAGTTCGATGAAACTCGCCACGGTTCGGGGAGCCAGTTCGGGGTAGAGTTCCAAGAGGATGGTTCCCCGGTCTGCCACGTGAAATACCGCGCGCGGATGCGGTCCGGTCGGCCAGGCAAAGATCGTGGTCGCCGGAGCCTGTTGATCGGTCTCTTGATTGCCGCAGGAGGCAATGATGAGAGTCAACAGGACTCCAAGCGCCACAGTGGCTCCGTGTTTCCGTGCCCGTGCCGCCGGCCGCACCGTCGCGCGGATGAGGTCAGGTGAAGGGGCCTTCGATGACCCGTGTGATAGGGTTGGATCGGTACGCGCCATACTCTTTCAATCGGCCCGGAGGTCCAGGAAGTTGAGCGTTTTCCGCACTCTCAGCGTCCATGTGCGTCCTTGTCCCGGGGGCCTGCTCGGGGGGCTGAAGCGCGGGGCGGCGGCGCTGTGTGTTGTTTTTCTCTCGGCCTCCGGCGCCCATGGGGCGGCTCGCGCCCCGGTGGTGGCCGAGGGGGGCATGGTGGTGAGTTCCTCTTCCCTGGCCGCCCAGGCCGGGGCCTCTATTCTGGCCGCCGGGGGCAACGCGGTGGACGCCGCCGTGGCCACGGCCTTTGCGGTGGCGGTCACCCAGCCCTTTTCCGCCGGGCTCGGCGGCGGGGCCTTCGCGCTCATCCGCACTCCGGATGGCGAAGTCTTCGCGCTGGACGCCCGGGAGACGGCGCCGGCTGCGGCCACCCGGGACATGTATCTCGCCGCCGGGCTGCCCGAGCGGCCCTCGCTCCTCGGCCCCCTGGCCGTGGGGATTCCGAGTTTCACGCCGGGCATGGCGCTGATGCTCGAGCGTTTTGGCACGTTGCCCTTGGCCCGGGTTCTGGAGCCGGCGATCCGCCTGGCCGAAGGTTTTCCCCTGGCGAGTTTTCAGGCCCGACGCATCAACGCATTGAAGGATCGTTTCGATCCAAGCCGCTTTCCCGAGACCGCGCGCATCCAGTTCGCTCCGGCGGCGGGTGACGGCCGGGCGGATGTGGGCGAACGGCTGGCGCAGCCCGATCTCGCAGGCGAAGGAGGGTCCGGGCGTCGTTCAGGGCGGGCGCATCGGGAAGCAGATCGTCGCCGAGGTGCGCCGGCGGGGCGGCATCCTCACCCAGGCGGATCTGGCGGGCTATGCACCCAAGTGGCGCGCCCCCGTCCAGGGAAGCTACCGGGGTTACACCGTGTACTCGTTTCCGCCGCCTTCATCCGGGGGCGCGGTGTTGCTTCAATGCCTGAATATTCTTGAAGGGTTTGATCTGGCGGCCACGGGGCCGGGCTCTTCGGCGAGCCTTCACCGAGTTGCGGAAACCATGAAGCTCGCCTTTGCGGATCGCGCCGCCTACATGGGAGACGCGGATTTCGTCGATGTGCCCGTGGCGCGCCTGATATCTTCGGAGTACGCCGAGGCCCAGCGCGCGCGCATCGATTTCACCCGGGCGACCCCGGTGGCGGCCCCGGGCCTGCCCGCCGACGATGCGGGCACCGCGCACCTGTCGGTCACCGACGGCAAGGGCGGGGCGGTGGGGATCACCATGACGATCAACACTTCGTATGGCTCGGGGATCACTAACGAAATGGACGATTTCTCGGTGGCCCCGGATACGCCCAATGCCTACGGGTTGGTGGATACCCGGGGCGCCAACTCCATCGCGCCGGGCAAGCGCCCGCTCTCGAGCATGACCCCGACCCTGCTTGTGAAGGACGGCCAGCCCTTCATGGTCACGGGCAGCCCGGGCGGTCCGCGTATCATCAGCACGGTTCTGCTGACCATCCTGAACGTGGTGGACTGGGGGATGGACGTGCAAGCCGCGGTTTCGGCGCCGCGCTATCACCACCAGTGGATCCCGGACACCTTGCGCGTGGAGCCCGAGACGCCCCGGGACGTGACCGACGCTCTGCGCGCCCTGGGCCACACCGTGGACGTGCAATCCCGGCATTGGTCGGCGGCCGAAGCCATCGTCGTCGATCCGGCCACGGGCCTTCACGC
>LWDU01000674.1_pt1 | contig 22906 bp, 22 predicted proteins | sample 727161 | NCBI WGS metagenome assembly LWDU01 (sample SAMN04566230, study PRJNA314399) | hydrothermal vent metagenome | isolation source: deep sea hydrothermal plume seawater | place: Mexico: Gulf of California, Guaymas Basin | collected 2004-07-11
CCTCGGCTCATAATCTGTCTCCTTTCATAAAGACTTTTATAAACCAATTCCTAACTCAAAAAATGGACCGATTTTAGGGGGCAAGGTCAAATTTGTCTGAAATTGAAGACGAAGACCATGGACTTTCCGAAGACGAAATCAAAGTTAATCGATATTTTTATAGCCTAGAAAAACAACAAAGCGCTTTTGAGGAGTAATTGGCATGGCAGATATGCAGCTTCTCAATCAGTATAACGTATTGGACGAAATGGACATTCTCGCTAAAGAGGTAAGTCCGCATATCGTCGAAAACCTTAATCCTAATATGGTTTTGCGTGATTATCAGTGTGAAGCAATTACCCGTTTGGAATATTATCTTGCACATCCTGATAAAATGGTGAAACCCGCTCATTTGCTTTTCGCAATGGCTACGGGAAGCGGAAAAACCCTTATAATGGCGGCGAGTATTCTGCATCTATATAAACAGGGGTATAGAAATTTTATTTTTTTCGTGAACAGCACCAATATCATTGAGAAAACAAAAGAAAATTTCTTAAATACTGCATCTTCAAAATTTTTATTTAGTGACGTTGTAACGATAGATAATGAAAACGTTAGAATTAAAGCAGTTGATAATTTTGAGGGCGCAAACGAGAACGACATAAATATTCATTTCACAACTATTCAGGGACTTCATTCAAGAATGAATTACCCTAAAGAGAATGCAATTACATTCGAAGATTTTAAAGATTTAAAAGTCGTTCTTTTATCAGATGAAGCACATCACATGAATGTGGATACAAGACAGGCTGAAGGAAGAAATCTAAATGTTGGAGAGCAAGAAGCACTTTTAAGTTGGGAGGAGACTGTTAAGAAAATCCATGGCTCTAATCAAAGTAATATTATGTTGGAATTTACTGCTACTCCTGATTTTTCACATCCTGCAATCGCTGATAAATATAAAGATAAGCTTATTTATGATTATTCATTAAAGCAATTTTATGTAGATAAATTCTCTAAGGATGTAAAGGTCTTAGAATCTGATAAAGACTTGTTAGATCGAGCTTTGCAGGCAGTTATTTTGAGCCAGTACAGGCAAAAAGTTTTTGCTGATAAGGGGCTTCTTATTAAACCTGTTGTGATGTTTAAAGCGAATGCAGTAAACCCACCTAAAAACCCTGATCCTGAAAAAGTGGTTTCAAGTGAATTTAGAGAAGATTTCGATAAAATGATTTCTTCTCTATCTGCTCAAAAAATAAGTGAGATTAAAAGCGATGTAAATATTAAGGGAACAGTTTTAGAAAATGCATTTATTTATTTTGCAGAAAACGGGCTAACTATTGATAACCTTGTGTTACAGATTAAAGAAGCCTTCTCCCATGAAAAAGGCATTTCTATTGATAGCTCTCAGGATAATGAAAAAAATCAGATTCTCATTAATAGCCTAGAAGATAAGGATAATAAGATTAGAGCTGTTTTTGCGGTTGAAGCACTTAATGAAGGTTGGGATGTGCTTAACTTATTTGATATTGTTCGATTATATAACAAACGCGATGCTAGAGGGGGGGCGCCGGGAAAAACTACAATATCAGAGGCACAGCTTATAGGGCGTGGTGCAAGATATTGTCCGTTTAGGGTTAAAGATACCCAGCCATTAGATCAAAGAAAATTTGATGAAGACTTAACGCATGAAATGCGTATCTGTGAAGAGCTCTATTATCATAGCGCCCAAAACTCAAGATATATTCAAGAGTTACATACTGCACTGGATATGGTGGGTATTAAGCCCAAGGATGTTGTTAAACAAAAATTGCTTTTAAAAGATGGTTTTAAAAAGACCGATTTTTATAAAGCTGATTATGTTTTTGTAAATGAACAAATAAAAAATGAAAATCGTGAAGTTGAGGCGATTGCAAAAAGTATTAGAGAGAAAAATTACTCTTATTCAATATCTAGTGGTGCTATTTCGCAAACCGAGATTTTAGATGCTGCTCAAGGCACACCTCAACAGGAAATAACAGAAAAAGAAATTAAATTTTCTGAGTTAGATGATTTTTTAATTAGAAAAGCTTTGCGATTAATTCCATTTATGAAATTTTCTAATTTAAAAAAATATTTCCCGAATTTAAAAAGCATAAATGATTTTATTACGAATTCTAATTATTTGAATAATATAAAAATTATTATTACAGGACAAAAAAATGATTTAAATCAGATGCCTAGAAAAGAAATTTTAAAAGCATGTGTTTCGGTACTACGCGAAATTTCAGAATTAATTGAAAAAGGTAATATTGATAAAAAGGGAACTGTTGAATTTAATCCAAAAGCAATTTCTGAAATTTTTAAAGACAAAGAAATGACTTTTTCTATTAGTAGTGATGGCGATGCTGAAACGGGAAAAAGTATGCTCAGTCCTAGCAATCAAAATTTATATATGAATTTATCCGAAAAAGATTGGTATGCATTTAATGACTGCTTTGGAACATCAGAAGAAAAATGGCTGATTAAATTTATTGAGAAAACAGTCGATAAATTAAAACAAGAATATGCAGAAGTTTATTTATTGAGAAATGAAAAACATTTTCAAATTTACAATTTTGAAGATGGACAAGCATTTGAGCCGGATTTTATTTTATTCCTGAAGAATAAAAAGGGTAAGAATGAGCGCTATCAATTATTTATTGAACCCAAAGGCGGCCATTTAGAAGAAAAAGATAAGTGGAAAGAGGATTTCTTGTTAACAATAAAAGATAAGGCAGATGTAAAACACGTAAACTCGAATTCAAAATATGTTTTATATGGACTTCCTTTTTATAACAAAGAGAAAGAAAATCACTTTTCAGATTACTTAGATAAAGAGGGCATTATTTAAAAATGAAGATTGATTTAGCGTCTAAGAGCTTAACTGTTAAAAATAATCCTGGTGCAGTGACTTGGAAAGTCAGAGATGATGGTGATTTTGATTGTAGCTATGGAGCTTTGGGTGCAAGTGGTAAGAAAATTGATAATCCTAGAGAAGTGGCTAAGGCAATTTATGGAAGAGCAGAGTCAAATAAGTTAGAGGAAGCGCTTAAAGCACTAGGTTGGGATAAAGTTTTAGAAGAAATCTATAAAATTCAAAGCCGCTAAAATTCTTAAGTGTATTTGCCGCTTAATTCGAAATTGAACTAAGAACAATTTCCTGTGGGCAAAAAAGCCAGGGACGCCACAGGGACAAAAGCGCAAACAAAAAATCCTTAAATCATTACTCAGAGTCACTTACAGAGTCTTTTAGTTTACTACTCCCGCAACCAAACTTGAACAGCTTCGGCTGAGCCAGCTATTTTCCTGATAATTGCCATTCATTATTGTTTGTTTTAATCTTTGTTCAACAAGGGTTTGGACAATCAAAAATGGAAGACAACTATATAGAATGGGCTGAATCAATTTTTTCATCAAATCGTATGAAAGCTTTGCTAGAAAAAATAGATGCCTCAGATGTTTCTGTCTTATCATCGCCTCATGCAAGAACTGTTTTTTTGTCTCTTTTGAGAGCTCTTTGGTATGAGTACGATGGTTTAATATATGACTACAAAAGAAACGAACATACATCACTTTCTTTACTAGCTTGGAGAACTCGCAATGTTCTTGAATTAAATCTATGGTGTCGGTTCTGTTGTGAAGATAAAGCAAATGCAGAAATCTTCTTCAAAGAAGGCTCTAAAGATGCGTTAAACCTTGTCGAAAGCTTAGAAGCATGGGGGACAAAGACTGATCAGCCACAAGATTGGTTTGAAGATAGAAAACGGTCTAAGGAAAAAGTGATAGAAGAAGCAAGTATGCATGGGCATGATGACTTAGACGGTAAATACATACGAATTTCAAAAGCAGCAGAAGCATGCGGATATGGGGCTTGCTTTAACTTGCACTATAAATTTCTTTCAAAATTTGCACATCCCACAGCGTTTCGATTGTTTATAAAAGATGACAAAAAAGAAATTGCGAGACAGGCGCATTCTTTTTTGAAACAAGGAGCTCTCTATTTTCACGATGGTTTTGTCAAATTAGAGCGCTACATAGAAGAGAGCGAATGAGAAGTTTCTGTTTATTCTATGACAGATAGCTATAAGTCAATCTGACTCTATCGCTGAGCGCAAATCATCAGGTAGGTGATTATAAATTGTAATCACTTCTTTGGAATGATAAGTTCGAATTACATCAATTATACTCAGCCAATTTTCTCCCTACATTCAAAAAATAAAATATATATGCTCTTATGGGCTACTTGCTCATTGTTCTATAGAGAGCGTTTGGGAGAATAATGGGGCGAGTTTTAGTGCGCCGTAGGTTGATAGGTGGTCGTCGTCGTAATACCATAGTCCGTTTTTGTCGCTGATTTTGCAGGTGTTTTTATCTTCCGGACATAGGGTGCCTAATGCAGAAATGAATTCTGCGTTGGTGTTATGCTGTATTTCTCTGAATATAGTTTTTATTGGTTCTAGTTTTGTGGTGTAGATATCTCTTGTCGGGTTGATCGCTTGTTCCGTGTTCCGGTTTCTCAGTTTGAGGCGCCAGTATATCGAAATGGCGTCATTTCTCTCGATTTTCAGGGCCGGGATTTGTTCCAATACAATAACTTTTACTGCTTTGTCTTCAATCTCTTGGATCAATTGTAGCAGTGATGTTTGACGCAGTGCGAAAGGATTTTGGATGCTGTAGGCTTCTTGCCATTCAATTGTGCGTTCTCGCCAGCGCTGCGCTATGAATACTGTTTTTATATTTTTGTGATCATCAAGAAATCTTAGGAAGTTATCTGTGCTCTCGCCGCAATTTTTAACTTTGGGTGCAGCGAATTGTTGCGCGGATTCGCTGGTCATCAGGCACGTGTTGAGCATAAAGATACCTGATTTATCTGCATCTTTGGCCGCTGCGTCCAGAGCGGGAGATATGGCATCTGCATGAGAGTCTCCCAATAATATGAAGCTAGTATTGTGGATGTCACCGTTTGTGCCAAGAACTGTTCCTAACGAGTGACCGCCTTGGTTCAGCGCTTTTTGAGGGGATTGTATACCGATTGTGAGTGGCTTGTTGTTTAATCCCATAGCTTGGTGATAGCGGGTGAAGCCTTCGTTTTTGATGACTACGATACTGCCCAGTGTAATGATCGTCGCCGTAATAACGCCGAGCTTGATCGTCGGCATATCACGAAGTTTCTTGTGGCTTTGTCGTACCGGCTGTTCGATAAAACGCCAGGATAAATAAGCGAAGAGAATAGATAGTAAAATTAGAAGCGCTTTGGCGATTTTGGGCAGATCGTCGAGGAAGTAGTAGCTTGCAAAAACATATAATGGCCAATGCCATAAATATAATGAATAGGAAATTTTGCCGATAAATATAGATGGCGGCAAGCTCAGGGCGCGATACACCAGTGTCTTTGGGCAGGGGCTCGATCCTGCGTAAAGAAGTAAGGCTGTACCTATTGTGACTATAGTGTTTAGTAAAACTTTTGGTTCGTTGGGGTTGGTTTGGATCCCCATTATGTTGAGGGGCTGTTTTGTAATTTCTTCGGGTAAGATCAGACTCATTAATATGAGGCTAAGGCCCAAAATAGAGGTTGCCTGGATTTTATTTGCTGAGGGCGTGGTGGTACTCGGCTGCTTTGCTTTAATAGCTAAGTAAGCGCCGATTAATAATTCCCAGGCACGCATAGGCAACATATAGAAGGCGAGGTCTAGATCATGCGCCTGAAATGCAGTGACTAAGTACGCTGTAAGTGAAGCTAATAATAATAGTGCAATGGCACATGCTACGTATTTTTTTAGCCATTTATGCAGCGCTATAAGAAGTAGTGGGAAGATAATATAAAACTGCTCTTCTACGGCCAGTGACCATGTATGCAATAAAGGCTTTAGCTGGCTATGAGCATCAAAATATCCCACCTCACTATAAAATAAGATATTCGAAGAGAAGCCTAGAGACGCTAGAGCTGATTTAGCGAAGGGCAGTAACTCGCTTGGTATGAATAATAAATATGCTACGGCGCAACTTACAAATACGACGCTGATAAAGGCGGGAAAGAGACGACGTACCCTGCGTATATAGAATTCTTTAAGTGAGAAGCTGTTTGTCAGGCATGATTTATGGATGATGCCCGTGATCAAAAAGCCGGAGATGACAAAGAAAATATCTACGCCTAGATAGCCGTTTGGCAAGGCGGAGCCTATAAAATGAAAGATAATGACGCTTAGAACGGCAATGGCCCGTAAACCATCAATGTCAGCGCGATAAGTCGTCTTGTCCATGTGTCCATCTGGCGTTTTATTCGAAGCTTTTTTGTTTAGCAAAATAAATGCGGTATGGCGATGTCGTTTTTTATTTATGGGTTAGTACCTGCTAATTTGCGAAATATTAATTTTCTGTCATCATAAATGGGGTTTTAAAACTACATGACAGGGCGTTGATATGCGCAGTATTTTCAGATTTCTTTTTGTTTTCCTTTTTAGCGTAGTTGTTGTGGCGGGGTATAACGCAGCCCACGCGCAGGAAGTTATAGAGAACTATAACGTTGATATTGCGGTTGATAGTGATGGCGGCATATTGGTGCATGAACAAATTCGTGTTTATGCCATGGGTCATCAAATACAGCGCGGTATTTATCGTGACTGGCCTGCTAGAGGGCGCGGTTTTTTGGGCACGCAGCAATTTACCGATTACCAAATTCTAGAGGTTAAGCGCGATGGCAGGGACGAGGCGCATCACACTCAGAATATGGGGAATACGTTTCGATTATACATCGGTAGTGCTAACACATACCTGACGCCAGCGTCTTATACCTATGACATCAAATATTATGTTCCTGATCAGATTTCCTATTACGATGAATTTGACGAGCTTTACTGGAATGCGATCGGTACGGAATGGATTTTCCCAATACAGCAAGCTCAGGTTACGGTCAGGTTCCCAGGGAATGTCGGTATTACCCAGTACAGCGTTTATACGGGTCCCAAAGGTGCGCGAGGCCAAAACTTTGTGGCTGATGTAGATGGTGGTTTGCTCAGCATTCAAACTAAGCGCGCTATGTCACCTTATAATGGTTTGACCTTTGCTGCGGCTATTCCTAAAGGGATTATTCAGCAACCGAAAATCGGATTTCTTGGTCGCTTTAACAGGGCGCATCCCGGTTTCTTTTTTATTCTGTTAGGTTTGATTGCAACTGTTTACTGGGTGCGCCATGTCTGGGAGAGATATGGAGTTGATCCTGTTAGTCGTGGTAATGCGCCTTTCTATACGCCTCCTGAAAGTATTTCTGCTGCAGACAATTATTGCCCATTACATTGATCGCGCTGGCATCGAAAGGCTTCCTTCATATTAAGCAAGAAGCAAAGGGCGGGTTCTACTTAGAAGATACAGGAGAAGGAAAAGCGTTTTCCGAATTATCTTTTGAGGAGCAGCGCGCCTATAACTTTGTCAAAGGCGGCTATAAAGTTAAGGCGCATGATTATGAAATGATCAGGCTCTCCAGTTTGATTTATAGAAATGTGGAGAAGGCTTGTAAGGGGCGGTATTTCAAATTCAATTATAAGCAGTGGGCTTTGTCTTTGGTGCCGATGCTTCTGATTATGGCGGCGCTGCCCTTTGTGACCAATGTTATTCCGAGTAAGTTTTCTTTGCTGTTCTTCCAGATTTTCTTAAAGATGATGTTCAAGATCTTTACGGGGACTTGGTATGTGTTCTTCAAGGTACTCTCGGGGTTTGCGGCTATTGTGGTGCTGGCGTTGCTAGCCGCATTGATCGGCGATATCTGGGTGAATATTGCGACGTCATATCTGGTGATATTCTTAGGTCTTCTGATATTATTTGTGAGTGCCTACGCCCAGCCTTTGATGGAGGCATTAACGCCTAAGGGACGCGACGTTATTGATCACCTGAACGGCCTTGAGTTGTATATGTCTGCGGTCGAAGGCAAAATTCTTGAGAAATTTGATCCGCCGCAAATGTCACGTGAGCTTTACGAGGAGTTATTCCCGTATGCTGTCGCGCTGGGTGTTGAATCTAAATGGGGCGATAAGTTCGTGGCAGGTATGGCGGCGGCCACTGTGGCCGGTGTTGTAGCGAGTGCNCCGCCACAACTTTCGTTTACATCGCTAAGGCCATCGGGTCATGAGTTTGACCTGTGTGGCCTGTTGCGGCCGCTACCGCAGCAGGTTCTTCGGAACCTAGATCTATGCCGTCGCGCTCTGCGATGCGTTCCAGATTTTCTTTATGATCTTCCAGCATTTCTTTTAATTCGCGAATGACGGGAGCTCTTTCGGATTCAGGCAAAGTTTCAATGGCCTCTACACCCTCGTTTACAAGTTCGTAGGCCCGTATGACAGCTTCACTCTGATTGCCATCGCTGTATGATGCGAGGATGTCAGCAACACCTGTTAACAGATCCACAGGGTCCATCGGGATGATAGTGAATGCTGATAAGTTAATCAGAGTATCTCCGATGTTCTGAATTTCATTAAAGGTATCAGGAATGGCCACGAAATTGCTCGGGTTTACAATGAGGCCGTCATAACCATTTTCCAGCCAATCCAATGCTTCTCTGAATTCTGTAGGCGGGTTTTCAGGGTCTGTTGTTCCTGTGGCGACTGCTGATAGAACCGTTAGCAATTCACGCATTTGGGCAGGGTCGTTTACATCGTATTCTGCTGCGGCATCAATGCCAAGCTCTGCAGCACGTGCCATAAGTTCGTCGTATGACTGTTCGAACTGTGTTTGTCCGTAATATTCTTCGACGGCTTCTGCGAGCGTAATGTTTCCGTCACGATCAGCGGCATCGTAAAGGACATCCGCCATATATAATGTATGCAGTTTAGTCGGATCCAGACCTTCGTAACGTTCGTCAGTAAGGGCGTATGAGTCTGACATGTATGAACCATGGCTATGACGCGTAAAGCCGAACGGCCCATTTTCAGGCATCGGGGTAGGCTCTGTGACTTCTTCGGTGGCGGCAGGTTCGTCAATCAGCTCCGCGTCAGCGTCGCCCGAAGCGTCTTCTTCCTCTTGAGGAGTGGGTTCCGGAAGTTCAGCTTCGGGCATCTCTGGTAGGGGAGCCGGTTCATAATTATCATCTTCAGCAGCCTCGCCGAATTCTGCAGACAGGCCGTCATCATCTGGTGTTTCCATTTGTTCGGGGGCTGTGACCATCGCATCAGGGGCTTCTTCAGCAGCTTCTTCGTGCGCGGGCATAATTATGCTCATATCCATGGCATTATGGCCGCCTTCGATAGACCATTTACCTGTGACAGGGTTTTGCACCATGTTGGCCTCATGCATTTCATCAGCACGGCCTGAATGTAATTGGGAGAGGGAAACGGGATTACCGTTATGGTCGACAGTTTCGCCTTCGTATAGTGCCAGCATAGCGTTGCCGAATTCGGCATCTATCGTGCCGTTTTCGATGGCTTCGCGAATAGCCTCGGCTGTTTGCGGGCCCATCCAGCCATCTGCCGTTAGGCCAAGCTCTGCTTGCAGAACTCTTAATGTCTCTGTGAAATATTCGCTGGTTTGATTGCCCCAAAAGCCATCTACATCAGCACCTGTGTACGCCTGAATTACGCGTACTGCGTCATTAACGTTATGTACCATCACACACCTCATACCGTTTTTGTTTATTGCTAAAGCGCTTGTCGCTAAGAGCCTAAGAAATAAACCGTATGTGATCGGCTATTCGCATTATATTTACATAATTAAATTATTTTTGCAAATTTGCAGTAATTTTTTATGGAGTATTTTTAATCGAAGCTACGTGAAATGCCGACTGAGTAATACGTGTCGAGCTTTTTAACATCGGCTGCGGGCATGGAGTCATATTCATGCTGCAGGCCCAATTCGATGTTCCAGCTTTTCTCTTCGTTGATGGGGTACGCGAGAATAGCATCACTTTCCAGACGGTAGTCGTCTGTTGGTGCATCAAAGGTCGGCAAGTAATCGAATTCATGCGTAAAGCGCAGCTTGTCAAACATATCGACGCGGTAATCATAGCCTGCTGACCAGATGATTTCTTTTTCTGTCGGGTCATTCGTGTAGGCGGTGACTTCATAGCCTGCACCGATATGCGGCTTGAACTCGTGGCCTTCTTCTTTGATCACGTAGTAACCCAGACCGCCTGTGATGTTGGAGCGTAGATCTACCTCTTCGGGTTTGTCTCGCTCGAACTGTGTTTCGCCGTAGGCGTAGAGGCGATCATTAATGTCTCTTTCCAGTCGGGCTTTGGCGGTGATTTCGTTTTCTGTTTCTTCGCCATCGTCATTTTCGAAATGGCCTTCTACTGACAAATAAAGCCGATCAAATTCGGTTTCGCGCTTGGCTGCGGCTTTGCCACCAAAATCCATCTGGTCCGTGTTGCCGTCGGAGCCAGAGAATGTGGCTTTAATGCTGCCTGACCAGACGTTTTCATCTTCTTGTGCCTGTGCGGCTGCTTGTTCTTGAACAGCGGCTAGTTCTGCTTGGTGCTGCGCGGCCTGCTGTTTTAACTGTTCTTGCTGTGCGGCGATAATAGCAGCTTGCTCACGCTGGATTTTCAAACGCTCGATTTCGGCCTGACGTCCGCTCCAGTCCTTTACGCTCTCCAGGCCTGTGATGGTGTCCTGATTAATATTGATGCGGCCTGCAAAGTCAGTGTCGAGAACCAGCTGGTCGGCTGTCATCTCTACAATCGTACCTTCCAAAACGCTACCATTTTTCAGATGCACTGTATCAGCCCATGAGGGCGTGGCGGCAGTGGCAAGCAACAGGGCGAGGGGGCAAATCTTCGTGAATATACGCATATCTAATCAAGTCTTTATGGTGGATGAATGCCCGCACCATAAAAGCTTTTTCAATCAATGTCCAATTATGAGGCGTATTTTTATTTATGATGTCCCGGCATTCCCATTAGGAATTCGGCGGCGGCGCGGTCTACGCGGGGGGAGTATTTTTCTACGGTCTTGGTCAGGTTGTCGAGTTCCTTGCCTAGGACTTTTAGGGATGGCAGGGAGGCCGCGATTGTGTAAAGGCTGCCCGCTAGACCAACCAAGCTGTTGGAGCTGACGGCTGTCCAGAGCGCGATTGTAATAATACCGGTACAGGCGCCATAACCGATGTGCGCGATACGGTGCGTAGCGCCGCCTGCTGCTGGTGCAGGTAGTAGAGTTGCTTTTTACGCTCGTCATTGAAATAGGCATCCAGCTCTTTGGGGAGAGTGGACTTCATTTCTTCTTCACGGCGGGCACGGCGGATCATCATATTATATGTCTCGCGCAGCGTTTTGCTGTTCATGCTTTCTTCGATCAGTTCCCAACGATCGTAGATGCGCTTGATGTTTTTATAGGATGTGCCAATGGATTTACCGAGCTCGACGGGGCTGGCCAATGTTTTGCCGACCATAGAGACCGCGTGAGTAAATTCTGATTTCAAAAAGCCCGCGGCATGTGCGACTTTTTCGCCGGGTGTTGTTTTGTTTTTCTTCTGGCGGAAGTTCTTCTGGATTGTGCTCAGCGCTGCGGGTGAGAGCTCTTTTACTTCCATGTGCGTCGGGCGGCCTTCGGTTTCAGGGTCGCCGTGAATTTCCAAATAGCCGCGCACCATGGAGGTAATGTTCTCCGGCGTTTCTTCATCCATATGCAGGATGGCGTTCAGAACGTGCAAATCGTTCTGAATTTTGCTGCGCTGGTTCATTAAGGACTTGATTGTTTTATAGGCAAGCCCTAATTGAATGACAGGAAGCGGATTGAGTGCCAAGGGCACCAGAGAGCGTGAGGCCACAGCAAAGGCCGCTGTCAAACTGCCGCTGCCCAGAACGAATAGATCGGAGATGACTTCACTGGTAAGCGCCCCGTTAACATCGTTCAAGCTATCCTGTTTGGCGGAAATAGATTCTTTCAGCCAGTTTTTGTCCAGTTGTGCGAGATACGAATGATGCATGGCAGCAATGTAGCAAATGCATAGCTTGATTGCAAGTTTAAATCGTTAAGTTTTTAACTTTTTTGGTTAACGGTTTTTGATGACCTGATAATACACGTATTCCAGGCTGTTATTCTGGAAGCAGCCGAACGGTTTAGCAAGCAGTCCGTCTGTGCCGTTACTGCCTGCAGGGCCAAGAATGACCTCGGTCACAGGCACGGAATATGTGTTGTCCATATTTATGGTGTAGCTGCCAGAAAGGTCGGATGTGGAATTGGGGATTGGTTCGGCGATTTCGGCAAAGCTATTGATGCGAGTACAGGCGCTGCGTTTAATATTGGGCAAGAAGGCAATCATGTCATTACCGTCAAAGCTGTTGAGCACGTTAATACCAATATCTTCGACTTCAAACTCACCGTTAAAGATCCAGTTTGATTGTGTCCCATCGGCCATTAGAGAGGCTGGTGCGGTTACATAGGTAACGCCGCCGCCATCAGGGTGGAACACACCGACTTCGGGGCTGCTCAGATCGTCAAAATCCTCAGGGGCATTGAATTCCATGCGGGTTTCATCAAGACCGCCAACCTTCATGCGCATAACGGCAAAGTGCACACCTGTCGGGAATTGGTTGATTTCGGATGCGTCGACAGTATCAACTGTATCGTTTGTGTCGTTGCCGTTACGGCCAGTCCATGTTGTGGCATAGGTAAGCGCTGCGAATAAGGCAACGGCGATCAGAATCAGGAATAGGATGTTCCCGCTTTCGGGGTGATTATCTCGGCGGCTTTCCATCGCTCTCTTCTTTATTATCAATTACTTTGACCTTACTCATGGTATCTCAAAAGCATTAACAAAGCGAAATGAATTGAAAAAATAGTCAAATAATTGTATTAATAATGTATGGAATAAGTTCCGCACAGGCTGTCATAGGTTCTTTCTTTTAAAGAGATATAGCGTATGACAGAGCGTAAAGGGAACAAGACACCAGACTCTCCAGATAAGCAGACACCCGGATGGTGGCAGCGTTTTAAAGCTGCGGTCGAAGATCCGCATACAAGCATATATGATTTTCTGAAATCCGATATTCGCACTCGTCTTGAATTAGAAGACGGTGAAGGGGCTTCTTACGTTCTGCAGCGTGCACAGAAGAAAGCTATTAAAGAAGCGCTGGAATTAACGGACCCCAAGGAATTGCGTGATGCGATCAAGCGTCTGGAAGATAACCGCTTGTTTTTTGATTACCGCAGCCGCGTCGGGATCAAGCTGTTCCGCGTATTGATGGATACTTATATAGTGGCGCTACACGGGGAGAAGAAGCTACCGCCCAGTAAAGAAGAGGCACTAGCGATCCATGATCAGGTAGAAAAGATCATTGAAAAGGAGTTGCAAGACCCGGCCGTATTGGCAAGTGTTGAGAAGCTCGCGGAAGAGCTAACGCATCAGGAAAAGGATGAGATCAAGGAGACCGTCGAGGAAGCGCAGAAACAGCTTAACCAGAAGGGCTCTATTTCACGGATGGCTGACGATGCTGTTAGCTTGGCACGTACATTTTTAAAGCCGGATACGATGGCTAATATTGCTATCCATGCTTTACCGCTTGTTACATGGAATTACCGCTGGGCGCTTGCGCTGGGGCTTGGGGCGTTTGCCGCGCGTAAGTCGGTTTATCATGCTGCGATGGGTTCAAAGGAGATGTTGTTCGGTGATAAGCAGGTCGCGCGTGAAGAGGGTACAAAAGCCCTTAAGGCATTGCGTGCTGCAGGCGGGAATGTTCTGGCTGTCGGATTAACGCCTGTCTACGCTAAATTGCCGAAGGCTCTTATGGGGTTCGGTGTATTTTTTGCTGATAAGGTGTTTAACACGACGCTGGATATTACGCATAAAATTATCAATCGTCCGTCTAAAGCAGCCGAGGAAGGTGCCGATAAGGTACCTGTCAAAACACGTTTTAAAAACGGTATCAAAGGGTTCTTTAATAGCAACCAGGATACGTTGACGACCTTGACGGCCAAAGCCCTGAAAATAGAAATTCCGCATAGTTTGACCAAATCGTTCGAGGCGGTTTCAAAGCGAGTGAAACTATCGACCGTGCGCGGGGTAAGTAAAGATATATACAGTATGAGCCGTATTGTTTTATCGCGCAATTTTAACCGTCTTGCGAATGTTTGTCCTGCGGATCAGTCTGAAACTATAGCAGAGGAAGTATCTGCCCCTAAAGATATGGCCGCAGATATTCAGGAGACTATTGTTGCTGCGGCAGTGGATGACACGCCAGCATCGCCTCGTTTGTAATTTCTTGCATTGCACCACTATATTTGATATATGTAAAATCATATTTTTTATAGTGAGGTGTGTAATGACTGATCAAAAAGATGCTTTTCGCGACGTGAATACTCTGACTGGTCGCCTGTTTATGGAGACTGATGAGCGTATTGACGATGCCCGTGTTGAACGTGAAGATCGCGAGCGCAATCTGACACAAAAGCAGATTGATACAGCGATGCGTGCTGCGCGTCCGTTTATGAAATAAGAGCTTGGGTTAGCGATCTCTGCCGAGATTAACGACTTCTTCCTGAAGTTCGGACGCTATTTCAATGATTTTCAGATTGGCTTTGAACGTTGTTTCCGCCAGGGAAATGTTCACGGCCTCTTCTGCAAGATTTGTATTGGGAACTCCGATGATGCCTTCGCTGTTGGCAAAGGGTGAGTCAGGATCAAATGACGGTACAAAAGGCGTGCTTTTCGGGATTGTGTTGGCTTTGACGCCCGCACCTTCGCCGTTGATATTTATGCTCTCTTGTGTTGTTGTAAGCGTACTGTACGGCGCCTTTCCGCCGGCTTCGATAGAGCCTGTTGTTGTTAAATTGGCAATATTGGAGGCACTGGTCGCCACACGTTTTGTGCTGGCAGCCAGACCGGATAAAGCAATGTGTATAGCGTTTATCATTTGTTTACTGTATCATGGTTTAGTTAATATTGGGTCAAAAACACCTACATTCTTTTGGTTCTCAAACAATAGGGTTCATTAATGTCTTTGTTACGTAATTTCGGGTTTCTAGCCACATTTCTGATGGTTTCTTCAATGGCTGCAAATGCTTATGCAGAGCCAAAACCTTGGATCTGGAGCTGGTATCCATCGCACTGGGAAAATCTTGATTTCGAGCCTTATCTTGAAAATGGTAAGCATCCTCATAACAGCCAGTGGGATAGTGTGAAGTGGGAACCTGCTGACTGGGCGCAGCAGCGCGAGAGCGGCAAGCACGTGATTGAAGGTTTTTATCGCGCGGACATTATCCGCGAGCAATATGTGGTCGGTCCGTCATTCTATTTACTGGGCGGTCATGATAAGCGCCGTGTAGCCGAAATGGTGGACAGCGTTTACCACATTACGGACACGCGCAAAAACGGCATGTTTATGTTGTATGACTGGGAAACTGAGAAGGCCATTGGCTCATACACAAAATACGGCCTGCAAATCCAGTAGGTCAGAGTTTTAATTTACGCTCTTTGCTTCTGAGCATTTCTAAATATTGTGCCTGATAGCGGCTGTCGTTATCAGGCACTTTTATATCTGTGCGGCCGATATGCTCTTTATCACCGAAAGCATCGCATACAAGATCAAATAACGGGGTCTTTTCTTCTGCCCAGTCATTGGCGACTTTCAGTACGAAATCATATGCGTCCGTTGGCCAGCCTGCGGCCTCCAGAATATCCTTGCGCGCTTCGAGCAACGTGGTGAGCGCGTCTTCGTCATATACAAAGAAAGCGCCTGAATAGTAATGTGTTTCACTATCACGCAGGATTACGGTTTGCAGGCCTTTGCCTGTATATTCAAAATTCAAATTGATGATGCTGTGGCCTTCGGCATCGCGGAGCTGCGCGAGTGTTTCGTAGGCCATTGGTTTGTCTTTGCAAACTTTATCGAGGTCTTTTTTTATAGCGGTTCCTCCCCTTTAACCTGCATAGCTTTTTTGCGCTGTTCACGCCACAAGATAAATAGGTTTGCGCCAATCACGATTGTAGCCCCAATCCAAATATTGGCCTCGGGCCAATCGCCATAGAGTACAACACCAAAGAATGCGGCCCAGATCAGACCCGTAAATTGTATTGGTGTTAAGATGGCCGCCTGTGCCATGGCAAGGCCATGTGTTTTCAGGAATTGCTGAGCTAGGCCTGCTGTGCCGACTATGAAGATAATGCCACAGGCTGTTAGGCTTGGCAGGTGTCCGCCAAAGGGCATATATAATCCAGTCAGGACTGTGCCGATGACCATGAACCAGAAGACAGTTGTCATTGAATCTTCTGTTTTGCCGAGTTCGCGTAGATAGACCGATACCAGTGCGATGGTGGTGGCAGCGCCGATACCGAAGAAATAGCCTGTGAGTGTTTCACTGCCTTCGGGCGATGATATCACCATTACCCCAATAAAGCCGACCAGTACGGCGCACCAACGCGGCAGGCCGACACGTTCGCCGAGCATTGGTACGGAGAGTGCTGTTACAATCAGAGGGGCTGCATATAGAATGGTGGTGGCGTCAGCGATGGGCAGATATTTATAGGTATGGAAGACTAGCACAACGCTCAGCGTGCCTAGGACAGATCTGTAAACATGAGATATCGGGCGTTCCGTTTTGACGCGATGCCAGTCACGCTTGATTGTTAGAAAAGCGCAGATGAACACGAGTGCCACTATGTTTCGGTAGAAGACGATTTCGATCGGGTCATGTACTTCGCTTAGCAGTTTTGCGAAGCTGTTCATTACGATGACCATAAATGTGGCGCCAGCGTAGAATGCTGCGCCTTTCATTGTATTTTGAGAATAACGCATGGCGGCATTAAACACCTTTGCTTCTGGAAGGGGAAGGAAAAAGGCTGATGTTTGACTTTTGTGAGTGCACTCTATTTAACTGCGTGTGTGTAAAAACTTTAAACTAGGAAAGACTATGAAACAGATTTCACGATATTTTTTGATGGCGACATTGGCGCTTACAATGAGTGCCTGCGCGGCAACATCGCAGGAGCCGACTTTTGGCGAGAAGCTGCAAGGTCAGGGTACTGAAGTCGAAAAGATCGGCAAGGACTGGTCAAAGGGCGAAGATATGGTTCTGGAGGGGCAGAAGCTTGTAAAGGACGGTAAGGAAGAGATTAAACGCGGCGAGAAAATCATCAGTAAAGGTGGAAAGAAAGTCAGTAAGGGCGAGAGCCTGATTAAAGACGGTAAGCGTTTGATGTCCCGTGCTGAAGAAGCGTATGACAGCCACAATGCCGTGACGACACAATAAATAAAAAAGGGCGCTAGATTTAAGCGCCCTTTTTCAAATCTGTTTTTCAAACTAGTTCTTTGTCTTATCAACCAGTCTGTTTTTGGCAATCCATGGCATCATGGCGCGCAGGCGTTCGCCGACTTTTTCGATCGGGTGTTCTGCGTGACGGCGGCGGATTGTTTTAAAGCTTGGCTGACCGATCTGGTTTTCCATCATGAAGTCGCGGGCAAACTTGCCTGACTGGATGTCTTCCAGAACACGTTTCATTTCGGCTTTGGTTTCTTCTGTTACGATGCGTGGACCTGTAACGTAATCGCCGTATTCGGCTGTGTTGGATACAGAGTAACGCATATTGGCAAGGCCACCTTCATACAGCAAATCAACGATCAGTTTTGTTTCGTGCAAACATTCGAAGTAAGCCATTTCAGGGGAGTAGCCTGCCTCAACCAGCGTTTCAAAGCCTGCTTGAATCAAGTGCGACAGACCGCCACATAGAACAACCTGTTCACCGAACAAATCTGTTTCACATTCTTCACGGAATGATGTTTCGATTACACCGGAACGGCCGCCGCCGATGGCGCTGGCGTATGACAGTGCAATATCAAATGCTTTACCGGAGCTGTCTTGATGAATAGCAATTAGGCATGGTACGCCGCCGCCTTTTGAATATTCGGCACGTACTGTGTGGCCAGGGCCTTTAGGTGCGATCATGAAGACATCGAGATCTTCGCGAGGTTCGATCAGGCTGAAATGGATGTTAAAGCCGTGCGCAAAACATAGGGCTGCGCCTTTTTTCATGTTGTCGTGTAGGTGATCTTTATAAATCTGTGCCTGCAATTCGTCAGGGGTGAGCATCATCATGACGTCTGCCCATTTAGCCGCTTCGGCAACATCCATGATTTTAAGGCCAGCGTCTTTGGCTTTCTGAGCTGATGCCGAACCGTCACGCAGCGCGACCACGAGTTCTTTGGCGCCGCTGTCTTTGAGGTTCAGGGCGTGGGCGTGGCCTTGTGAGCCGTAACCGATAATCGCCACTTTTTTGTTAAGGATCAGGTCCGCTTGCGCGTCCTTATCGTAGTATACTTTCATAGTAGAATTCTGATTTGGCATGGCATGTATTTCCGCTGTTTTTGCTTTGCTCATAATAACACCTTCTATTTTCTTTTAAGCGTTGGATTTCCTAGCCTATCTAGTAGAACAGGTTTACCACATAATGGTAAACCTGCCCAAGAATTATAGGATAAAAGCAAGATTATTACTTACTCATAGAGCGCTTCACGCACCGCGTCTGTGATCTTCATGAAGTCTTGTGCGCTACCGACAATATCATTACCTGACTTGCCGATCATTTGCTCGCCAATACGCAGTTGGTAGAAGGATGCCGTGTAGCCCATTTTCATGAATCCAAAGCTTTCTTCGAATGTACATTCATATTGGTTTTTCTCTTCCAGCCAGCCATCAACTGTAATGGTGTGAAGTGTTACGTGGCGGTAGCCGTTGCCGACAGGTGACGGAGAGGAGTCGATGCTTTCAATGCGGTCGATCTGCATACCGTCGCCTAAGAACTCATTTACAGCTGCTTTACAAGCATTGCCGAGCTTAACGTCGGCTTGTTCTCTGTTGACACATCCTGTTAAGGCCAATGAAAGCATGGCGACTAGGACAAGGTTCTTTTTCATGGCAGCGGGACTCCTGATAATATTTTGGCCATTTTGAAATCTGATATTTTATTCGGTCACTGTGGTTTCGCCGCGAGAAATTGCCGCGACTCCTGTACGACTGATGTCTATCAATCCTAGCGGCATCATCAAATCAACGAAAGCATTAATTTTCTCTGACGTACCAGTTACTTCGAATACAAAGGACTCAAGGGTGCTGTCAACGACGCGGGCACGGAAGATATCCGCGATACGCAGCGCTTCGATACGTTTGTCGCCTTTGCCGCTAACCTTGATGAGCGCTAATTCACGCTCTACATGAGGGCCTTCAAGGGTGAGGTCGGCGACTTTGCGCACGGGCACAAGTCGTCCAAGGTGATTTTTGATCTGTTCGATCACCATCGGCGTGCCTGAACAAACGATCGTAATGCGTGACAGGTGCTTTTTGTGATTTACTTCGGCCACGGTTAGGCTGTCGATGTTATAGCCGCGGCCAGAGAACAGGCCGATAACGCGCGCCAATACGCCCGGTTCGTTATCAACGACGACCGATAAAGTGTGGCAGGATGCGCTTTGTTCTACCGGGCCGATGCCGTATACGCTCTGATTGCTCATGGTGTGATATACCGTGGTTTAAATAATTATTTCATAGTTTTAGCGTGAACACGACGTAGTGTCTATATGCTATTACCGACCTAAACGAGACCCTGCGCGAATTTCTCTGCGTCCGCTGCCAAGATCATTTCGTTATGGGCAGCACCTGACGGGATCATCGGGAAACAGTTTTCCTTCGGATCAACATTGACGTCGACCACAGTGACGCGGTCAGTGCTGAGCATTTCCTTGATCACGTCATCCAGCTCGCTTGCTTTTGTCGCGCGTAGGCCGATACCGCCGAAGGCTTCGGCCAGCTTTACAAAGTCAGGCAGGGCTTCGGAGTAGGAGTGCGAGTAACGCTCGCCATGCAGCAGTTCTTGCCATTGACGCACCATGCCCATCCACTGGTTGTTCAGGATAAAGATTTTTACGGGCAGCTTATGTTGCACGGCTGTCGAGAGTTCCTGAATATTCATCTGGATACTGGCTTCGCCTGCCACGTCAATCACCAGCGCATCAGGATGCGCGACTTGCGTGCCGATGGCCGCAGGCAGGCCGTAGCCCATCGTGCCAAGACCACCACTGGTCATCCAGCGATTTGGCTTGTTGAAGTGCAGATATTGTGCCGCCCACATCTGGTGCTGGCCAACCTCTGTGCTGATGAAAACATCTTCGCGGCCATGCAAATGGGCTTGCAGGCGCTGCAGGGCGTATTGCGGCTTGATGATATCGCCTGTTTGCTTGTAAGCCAGACAGTCTTCGGCGCGCCATTTATCGATGCGTTCCCACCAGCGTTTCAGATCAGCGCCTTTGGATTTGTACTCTTTGGCTTTCCATTCCTTCATCATGGCTTCGAGTGCTATACCCGCATCTGCCGTAATCGCCAGATCAACCGCGATGTTTTTGTTGATCGAACTAGGGTCGATATCAACGTGGATTTTCTTGGCATTCGGGCAGAACGCATCGGTGCGCCCTGTTACGCGGTCATCAAAACGCGCGCCGATATTAATCACCAGATCGGATTGATGCATGGCGTGGTTGGCTTCGAATGTGCCATGCATGCCCAGCATACCCAGCCACTGCTTTTCCTTGGCAGGGAATGCGCCCAGACCCATCAGGGTGCTGGTGATTGGGAAGCCTGTTGTCTTGACGAATTTGGTTAGTGCCTTACACGCATCCTCGCCCGCATTGATCACGCCGCCGCCTGTATAGAAGACTGGCTTTTTGGCCTTGGCCATCATCGCTACGGCACGTTCGATATTCTTTTGCTGCGGGTTAATCTTTGGCTGATAAACGCGGTATTTTTTGGTCTCCGGCTTCTTATATGTACCTTGCGCGAATTGTACGTCCTTCGGAATATCAACCAGCACAGGGCCGGGTCTGCCTGTACGCGCAACGTGGAAAGACTCATGCATGATGTCGGCGAGTTTGTTTACATCGCTGACCAGATAATTGTGTTTTGTGCAGGGGCGGGTAATGCCTGTCGTGTCGGCCTCTTGGAAGGCATCGTTACCTATCAGGAATGTCGGTACTTGCCCTGAAATGCACACCACAGGAATGGAGTCGAGCAGGGCATCGGTTAACCCTGTGACAGCGTTTGTTGCCCCCGGGCCAGAGGTCACCAGAAACGCGCCGACCTTACCTGTTGAGCGGGCGTAACCCTCAGCAGCGTGCGCCGCGGCCTGTTCGTGACGCACCAGAATATGACGGATTTTCTTTTGCTTGAATAGCTCGTCATAGATCGGCAGCACAGCACCGCCCGGATAACCGAAGATCGTGTCCACGCCCTGATCAATCAGCGCTTGAATTACGATGCCCGCACCTGTCATGGCTTCGGGCGCTTTTTCAGTTTTTGTCTTTGTGTCTTTGGCGTCTTTGCTTTTTGCTTTTGTTTTGGTCTGGGTCATGGTTTCGGGTCTAAACCTGTGTTGTTGATCGGCTGCGCACTTTTCAAAAAATAAGCCCGCTTAAATGTTCTAAGCGGCGCTTATTAAAATACCCTAAAGGCGAAAGCTTTAACACACTCTCTTTTCGCCGTTCACCCGGCTTGGGGCTTCCGTCTTTGTGATATGGCTTCATTAAGCCAAAAATTGCGGCGCTGCGTCAAGGGAAAAGCAATTAAATTACAAAAATTGAAATATTATTATAATTAATGATAATTTTGTATGGGTGCCATGCATTTGGGGCATGGCTAGGCTTGGCTTTTAGCTCTTATCTGATTGCGCAGCCATGTTAGCTGGCGTTTGGCGTAGTTGCGGGTTTCTTGTTTGGATTTGTCGACGGCGTCTTCCCATGACATTTCATCGCGTAGATAGGCGCGTAGCGGGTGGAAGCCCAAGGCGTGGGTGACAAGGGCGGTTTCAGGTACAATGCCGTCATCGATCAGCGCGGTTAAATGGCGCACTTCATCCAGCGCGCCGTTTTCGATCATGATGTCAAAGCGCGCTTCGCATCTTGCGTATAGTTCGTCGCGGGGCATGTCGATGAAATGGTATTCGAATTCCCAGCTATCATCAGGCGGGCCGCTGGTCGGGAGTTTTTGCCATTCGGCGAGGGATTTTCCTGTAGCCTCGAAGACTTCATAAGCGCGGATCAAACGCTGGGTGTCGTTCGGGTGCAGGCGGTCTGTCATGACCTTGTCTTTGGTGGCAAAGTCCGCGTGGAAGGCAGGGTTGCCGAGTTCTTTTTGGAGGGCAATGATCTTGGCGCGGATTTCGGGCGGCACCTCGGGAACGGGCGATAGGCCTTCGGTCAGTGCCTTAAGGTAAAACCCCGTGCCGCCAATGACGATGGGCAGCTGCCCGTTTGCGTGTGCCTTGTTGATTTCTTCTGTCGCCATTTCGCGCCACATCTGCGCGGAGCATTCTTCTTGCGGTTTGAGAACGCCATAGAGCCTATGCGGCGCTTGTGCTTGCTCTTCTGCCGAAGGGTGCGCGGTTAGCATATGCATGACATCATAAAGCTGCATTGAGTCAGCATTTATAATGACGCCGTATTTTTCTTTTGCGATTTTCAGGGCGAGGGCGGATTTACCGCTGGCCGTCGGGGCATAAATAATGACGACAGGCTTTTTATCTTGGGCATCTGTCGTCATTACAATTCACTTATATGGCTATCGTATTTGTGATTATTTCAAGCGTAGCGCCACAAAGCGTACGTCATTATCGCGGTTCACCAGCAGTAGCACGGATGAACGGCCACCTTTCTCGGCTTTCTCGATAATGTCTTTGGCTTTGACGGCGTCTTCGACGGTCTTTTGATTGATCTCTACAATCACGTCACCGGCAGACAAGCCTTTTTCAGCGGCTTCTGACATCGGTGTTACGTCGCTGACCAATACGCCGTTTGTTTCGTCATCAATATTATATTGTTCACGATCCATTGGCAGAATATCGCGCATGACAAGGCCTACACTGTCTACTGTAAGGCCATCTGATTTAGGCTCTTCACGTGGCTTTTCTGTAACCAGGCCTTCTTCTTCGGCTTTTTCAAGTTCAC